>PR_CR_10_Liq_2_inCRDRAFT_1000594_pt1 | contig 10084 bp, 9 predicted proteins | sample PRCRCaboRojoPR_FD_10245 | JGI IMG/M metagenome (IMG submission 10245) | reverse complement strand
ATGTTCATTAACACGGTTGAACCAGTTCTTGGAAGACCGCCACAAAAATTTAATTTTTCCATAATATAATTTATATCTCCTAATCCTGTTGACCTGCAAGGCTATATCTTCCTTGCGTCAGATCACCAACATCTGTTGCATTAGTATCAGTCGCAAATGGAAACTTGTCGATTATATTAGTAGTTGGTGGTGCATTACCACCAGAACTATAACCATTTTCGGTTGATGATTGACCTGCTACAAAACGTCTTGCTTGTGTCAAATCACCGACATCTGTTGCATTAGCATCAGTTGCAAAAGAAAACTTGTCAATTGTATTAACAGTTGGTGGTGCAAAACCACCACAAGTATAACCATTCTCGCTCGATGATTGACCTGTGACATACCATCTTTCTTGCGTCAAATCACCAACATCAGTTGCATTAGCATCTGTTGCAAATGGAAACTTGTCGATTGTATTAACAGTTGGAGCGCCACCACCAGAACTATAACCATTTTCACTTGATGATTGACCTGCTGCGCTCTCTCTTGCTTGAGTCAAATCGCCGACATCGGTTGCATTAGCATCAGTTGCAAACGGAAACTTGTCAATTGTGTCGACTGGTGGCTCAAAATTACCTGGATCGCCACCAGATGTATAACCATTTTCGTTTGATGATTGGCCTGCAACCCTATTTCTTGCTTGACTTAAATCACCAACATCAGTTGCATTAGCATCAGTTGCAAACGGGAACTTGTCTATTGTGTTAACTTGTGGTGGCACGCGACCACCAGAAGTATAACCGTTTTCACTTGACGATTGACCTGCTGGGTCCTGTCTTGCCTGTGTTAAATCACCGACATCTGTTGCATTAGCATCGGCTGCAAATGGAAACTTATCAATTGTGTCACTGAACCCGGATAATTCGATACCACCAGAAGCATAACCAGACACAGTACCTGCCATTGGCGGCGGTGGTGTAACCAATCCTCCTGTTGCTAACACTTTACCAGTAAACAGAATACCATCTGCATTTGAAGTCAATGAATAACCGTCTGGTGTAATAATTGCGTCTTTAGTTACTTGTATGTCTGCCATATCTATTAATCCTGTTGACCTGCACCAAAATATCTTGCTTGTGTCAAATCACCGACATCCGTTGCATTAGCATCCGCTGCAAATGGAAACTTATCAATTATGTTAACAATTGATGGTGTTGAGCCACCAGAAGTATAACCATTTTCGCTGGATGATTGACCTGTTGGGCGGTATCTTGATTGCGTTAAATCACCAACATCAGTAGCATTAACATCTGTTGCAAATGGGAATTTGTCGATTGTATTGACAATTGGTGGTGCATCACCACCAGAAGTATAACCATTTTCGCTTGATGATTGTCCTGCGAGATCGTCTCTTGCTTGTGTTAAATCACCAACATCTGTTGCATTTGTGTCTGTTGCAAATGGAAACTTGTCGATTGTATTGACTTCTGGTGGCACGCGACCACCAGATGTATAACCATTTTCGCTTGACGATTGACCTGCCGCCTGACGCCTTGCTTGAGTTAAATCACCGACATCTGTTGCATTAGTATCTGTTGCAAATGGGAACTTGTCGATTGTATTGACTTCTGGCGGTGCAAAACCACCAGAAGTATAACCGTTTTCACTTGATGATTGACCTGCAGTTATAAATCTTGTCAGTGTCAAATCACCAACATCAGTTGCATTGGCATCGGTTGCAAAAGGAAACTTGTCGATTGTGTTGACAGATGTTGGTGTAGCACCACCAGAACTATAACCATTTTCAGTTGATGATTGACCTGCTGCGCCATATCTTACTTGTGTTAAATCCCCGACATCTGCTGCATTGGCATCTGTTGCAAATGGAAACTTGTCGATTGTATTGACATTTGGTGGTACTTGACCACCAGATGTATAACCAGACACCGTACCATACATTGGTGGTGCACCAATTATCACTTCACCTTGCACGTCAATAGGCTGATCGGTCGAAGCAGAACCATTTGATACTATAGTTTTACCTTTAATCTTATATGCCATATCTGTTAATCCTGTTGACCTGCAGATCCAAATCTTGCTTGTGTCAAATCACCAACATCTGTTGCATTAGCATCAGTTGCAAATGGGAACTTGTCGATTGTATTAGTGGACAAACCACCAGAACTATAACCATTTTCCGTTGATGATTGACCTGCTGCATAACGTTTTATTTGCGTCAAATCACCAACATCAGTAGCATTAGCATCAGTTGCAAAAGGAAACTTGTCGATTATGTCAGTAGTTGGAAAAAACCCGCCGGACGTATAACCATTCTCATTTGATGATTGTCCTGCAGATCCAAATCTTGCTTGTGTCAAATCACCAACATCTGTTGCATTAGCATCAGTTGCAAATGGGAACTTGTCGATTGTATTAGTAGACAAACCACCAGAACTATAACCATTTTCCGTTGATGATTGACCTGCTGGACCATATCTTGCTTGTGTTAAATCACCAACATTCGTAGCATTTGCATCAGTTGCAAAAGGGAACTTGTCAATTGTAGCTGTAGATGGTGGTCCTCCGCCAGAAGTATAACCATTTTCACTTGAGGATTGACCTGCAGCACGTTGTCTTGCTTGCGTTAGATCACCTACATCTGTTGCATTAGCATCAGCTGCAAATGCGAACTTGTCGATTGTGTTGACATTTGATGAAGTAGACAAACCACCAGAAGTATAACCATTTTCTTGTGATGATTGACCTGCCAAATAATATCTTCCTTGTGTCAAATCACCTACATCAGTTGCATTAGCATCCGTTGCAAATGGAAACTTGTCAATTGTGTTAACATTTGGTGGTGCATCGCCGCCAGAGGTATAGCCAGATACAGTACCTACCATAGGTGGAAAAACCGTAAACGTGCTTATGCCATCGGCATAAACTGTAGTATCTGACGAAAAGGTAATCTTTCCATCATCATTAATATTTGAAGACGTACCCTGTGTTTTATACGCCATTGTTTATTTTACCTTTTGCTCAAGTTCTTTAATTCTTTGTTGAAGTTCTTTGTTACTTTCAATCAAAAACGCAAGCAATCCATTATAATTAACTCTTTTCATACCATCATCACCTTCTGTCACTAAATCTGGAATTGATTCTTCAAGTTCTTGTGCAATCACACCATATGATTTCTTTTGCGATTCTTTCCAAGTAAATTGACGACCAGTTAAAGAAGCAACTATATCAGAAGCATTTTCTACAGTTTTAACGTTTTCTTTATAACGTCTGTCAGATAACGAATCAAAATCTGTTGATGTGAGAGTACCTGTTGATGCATTAAAAGTAAGAACCGATGAATTTACATATGCATTGCTTTGAGTTCCAGATGTTTCATCAGTAAAAACTACATTGTAAGTTACATTGTCGCTTTTTTCTGCAACGGTTGCACCTGCACTAACTCCTGTAAGATTTGAACCGTCGCCAAAAAACGCATTGGCAGTAACATTTGCATTGACTGTAAGATTACCAGACATTGTATCGCCATCAACGTTAACGTATCTAGTATCTAAATCAGTTGAACCAATTGCAGTGATATGCCCAAAGGTATCTAAAGTAATATCTTGAATTACTGTACCATTGCTATTGTTTACCGATGATTGACTTGAGGTGTCAGCGTGAGCTAGGCCACTTGCTTCTTGCACAAGACCGCTTCCAGCACTAACTGAAAATGTAGTACTAGAAAGACTTATACCATTACCCGCAGAATAAGTCGTATTTGTATCCGTTGCGTTTAATGTTGTACCAGAAATAGACAGGTTAGATCCTAGGTCCAACCATTGGAATGATCCTGCAGAATCATCCCAGAACGCAATACGATCATCATTGGGATCTGATAGATTTTGGAATCCAAGATGTGACAAATTAAGTGTCACTGCACCAGAAGTGCCACCACCGCTCAAACCAGTACCAGCAGTTACACCAGTAATATCACCAACATTAGTTGTATATCCGGCATCGTTATTGAAGCCAGAAATATTGATATTAGCCTTTGTTAATTTACGTTGGTTGTTTGCTGAGTCGACTACAACAAAGAAGTCGCCATCTCCGTCAGTTGTTGATGTTGCTAAACTACTGAGAGATAAATTAATTGTACGATTAGTGTCAAGAGTTCCACCACCAGACAGTCCATTTCCAGCAATAATCTGTGTTGTATCATCAACTTTATTACCCAACTGATTTGAAATAGTAGTCGCAAAGTTTGGATCATCACCAAGAGCTGCGGCTAATTCATTTAATGTATCAAGAGTCGAAGGAGCAGTGTCTACTAAGTTTGACACCGCAGTGCTGACTGAAGATTCTGTTGCAAGTCTCGTACCTCCAGCAGTAGTCCCGTCATGAACAACAATAGTATTTACATCGGTATCTATAAATAGCTCACCTTCTGCGCCAGTAAACGCATTTGATGTTGTTGTATTGCCTCTTTTAAATTGTAAGGTAGTTGACATATTCTTTTTACCTGTCTTTAAATTTTAAAATATCTTACAGATATGATATTTATGTATTTATTTATAATAATAAAAATGCTTTAAATAATTAAAACTACGTAACCGACTGAATTAATAATTTCTGTACTACCAGTATTTAATCCATGTCGTATTATAAAAGGTTTTTGTGTCATGCGTTTACTTTCTCCTAATTACGCTGCATTAAGATCAAACGTACCAAGGTTGCTTGTTGAAAGATCAATTGTGCCAATATTTTCAGTTTGCAAGTCGATACCGAAGCCGCCAAACGTTGGCGTAAATCCAGTGTTATTAATCAACTGACGAACATAATTTATTTGAGCATCCGTACCATTTGGTGTAACTGTAACCTCAACATCGTTTCCATTTATTTGTACATTATATTCTGCAATTTCTTCGTCTAAATAAATGTCACCATATTGAAAAATGTTTGCAGTTGTCCCGTTATGAATTATCGATAACTGTGATGTCTGATGAATAACAATTCCATTAAAAAAACTAGTAATATTTACATGATAGTGTGCAGAACGATAAAGTGTCTTATCAAAAGTATCAAATACTTGTTCTGAAGTACCGCTTGCTTGATAAGTGTTTTGAGAAATGGCAGGGCCATTTGTAATAGATGCAGTTAGGGTTACATTAGAAGATCCATCAATTGAAACTGATCCAGTAAGATCACCACCTAAAGAAATGGTTCTTGGAGTAGCCCATGCACTAGCTGTACTAGCATTACCTGTTAGGTTACCAGTAAAAGTTCCAGTAATGGTTTTATTTGTAAGTGTTTGAGTATCGGTGAGTGTAACTACTGAGGAGTCAATATCAAACGTTACAGTATTATTTGTAATAGCGGAGGTTAAACCTGTCCCACCAATAAATGTTAGGGTATCAATTCCAAGTGAAACATCATCTGTACCAGTATCACCTGCTATTGCCAAAGTGGAAGAAATAGTAGCAGTTGAGGCAGCTGTAATTCTACCTTGCTGATCAATTGTTAATACAGGAATTTCTGTCGTGGATCCATACGATCCGGAAGTAACAGATGTGTCTTCTAAATTAATCGTAACTTCATTAGACCCATCATATGAAGTACCAGTCAGACCAGTACCAATAACTAATGGACTTAATTCTACACCAGATGTACTAAAAAACTTTATTTGATTACTAGAGTTTTTGAAGTATATTTTTTCATCAGCATAATTAATTGCTAACTCACCATAGTCTAAGTCAGACGCTGTGGGTGTCTTAAGCGCAACTGATGACTTTTTTAGTAAAACCTTATTAGACATCTAATTCCCTTAATAAAGGTGCAATAAAGCATAAAGCAGTAAAAACTGCTAATGATACTCAAAAATTGTATTAATTAATACGTTCCACCATCAACAGTAAATCCTTCTATATTACTAGTTTCAACACCTGACCCAACAACATCACCAGCAACCTGAATATTTTCACCAACTCCAACTCCACCTGTTACAACCAATGCTCCAGTAGAAGATGATGTAGTTCCTGTCGATGAAGTAAATGTAACAGCACCACTGGCAGTAAGAGTTGTAAATGCACCAGTATTAGGATTAGTTGAACCAATACTAGAATTATTAATGGTCTTATTAGCAAAAGTTTCAGTGCCTGAAAGTGTTGCAAGCGTGCCAGATGTTGGCAAGGTTAAACTAGTGTTTGCAGTAGTTGTAAGACCTAATGTATGTGCACCAGTATGAGTAAAATCACCACCTAAAGTGATAGTTTTTGAACCGTTATTGACACCAGTGCCACCATATGTAGGACTAATGATTGTCCCTTGCCATGTACCAGTTCCGATTGTACCAAGTGTAGTGATAGAGGATTGACCAGCATAGGTAGTAGCAATATCAACTGCATCCGCTGACACCGTAATTCGATCAGCTGTTCCTACTACATCTAAAACGCCATCAGTATTAACTAAACCGTTTCCACCAACTCCTGCCTTAAGACCTATTGCATTAGATCCAGTAAACTCTAAACCGCCTGTTGTTGACAACAATACATTAAATGTAGTGCCATCAAGCTCAAGGCCATCACCAGCAAGAAAAGTACCAGCACCTGAAAATTGAACCCAATTAATATCATCGGTACCAATTGTAAATGTAGATGAATCATCAACTGTTGCAACCCAACCAGTGTTTCCATATAATGTACCATTTTGTACAAATTCAAATGAACCAGGAATTTCTGATGATTCATTGCAAAAATCACAGCGAGTCAATACCCAGGGATTACTTCCATCACCTAATGTAGTTAAGACATATGATCCGTTTTCTGCAGCGTTTGTTTGATCTTTAACAAGAATGTTATCGCCAACTTCATATGTCACACTATCAATGGTTGGAAAAGCACCATTAGTTGTTGATGTCAATGTTGCCGATAATCCGCCATTTGCATATGTGGCAGAAAGATTTGCAGTTGTTGCACCTTTAGCTGCAGGAAGCGCTGTCAACCCTTCTGCAACGGTATCCACATATTGCTTTGTTGCTGCATCAGTAGATTGTGTCGGAGCTCCTACTGCAGTAATTTTTGCGCCTGAAACATCTACCGTTCCAGACCCGTCAGGGACTAAATTAATGGAACCGTCAGTGTTTGTTGCGGTTATTGTATTACCGTTGAAGTTTAAATTATCAACGGTTAGTTCAGTTACTCCGGCAATCGATGTCGAAGTTGCACCCAATGCAACAGTTGTAGATCCAATCGTGATGGTGCTATTTTCTAGCTGAGTATTAGTAACACCACCTGTTTTAATTGCAACTGAGCCGCTAGAAACAGTAAAATCATTAGTGTTAAAGGACGCTACACCAAGATTTGAATCAGTAGCTACCTCGGCACTAATAGTTGTTTGTCCAGTTGAATCATTATAAGAAACATCAATACCTTCACCAGCTAATAACTGATTTCCAGTAGCATCCTGAATATATTCTAAAAGAGAATCAGAACCAATATAAAGATTAGTAATGACTGTCTTTCCAGTTCCATCTGGCGTGATGTTGATATTACCATTAGGATCTGTTGAAACAATAGTATTGCCATCAAATTGCAAATTATCAACAGAAACTTGTGTGAATGCACCAGTCGATGGAGTTACATCACCGATAGCAGTATTTTCAATACCACTTGTTGCTACTACTGTTCCAGCAACATTTAAGTTACCACCTATACCTACACCACCATCAACTACTAATGCTCCAGTTGATGCACTGGTTGATGCAGTTGTAGCATCAATATTGAAAATGGTAATTGTTCCTGAAACATCAATTGAATCTGTATCAATTGACATTCTTGAAGTGCCATCTGTATAAAATCTTAGTGTATCATCAGATGTGCCTGGAGTAAGTTCAGCAGTAATAAATGTTTGACCATCAACAGAACGAACACCACCTAGTGAAGACCAATTAGATCCTGAGTATCCTTCAAACTGTGATGTGTCAGAATTGTAACGAATAGCACCTGCAACTGCTGGTCCTTGCTGAGCACTTGAGCCAACTGGAATTACTAATCCATTAGTACCTGCAACTTGAACATAACCAGTACCATTTGGATCAAGTACAATGTTTCCATTTGTATTAGTTGATGAAATTGTATTTCCATCAATTGTAATATTGTCAACATTAATAATGTCAATTTTGGAATTAGAATCTACTATAAGGGCTGAATCTGCCGTCAGTGTTCCTTTTACATGATCTAACATGTCGGTAAAATATTTACCGCCAATAACAAAGTGATTGACAGCATTGCCATCTGTTTCGGTGCCCATACCGATATAGAGTCTGTCACCACCGTTAAATCCATTATCTGGTAATGCAGAATACGCTAGTTCTCCAGCCCCAAGTGTTGTTGGATTGCCAGATACCTCAGAACGTTTTATTTTTATTGATGATGCCATTTACATGATTCCTTCAGTATTGTCCACACTCTACGGTTTGTTTTTCTAATAGAGTGGTTGATTCCCATTTACCAGTACTAGATGAATAAACCAAAACAGATCCATCAGTCAAATTGCTCGTGTCTATGTCTTTTAACGACTCCACATCAGATACTTCTATTCTGGAGCGAATTCTTAAATCTTGTTGGCTGTTTACCTTAGCTTTGATTTGTGCCATTACTTAAGATCCAATGTCCTTAGTTACTGATGGAATCAATTCTAAAACACCTTCTAAAATCTTGACAGTGGTATTATTAGACTCATTTACAGCATAAATGTCATAAACATATCTACCAGATTTCATAGAACTAGTTTGTTGTGCAGTTAATTCTAAGTAAATTGTGCCATTCACTGGATTGCCAGAAGTAGAGATATTAAAATCAACAGCCGTTTCAGACTTATAAGTTCTTCTAACTTGACCGTACAAACTATAATCTGTTAAGTCAAGCGCATCACCGTTGGCATCTTCAACATTAACAGATACCTGAAAATCTGCACCTTGATCTGCGCTTATGTTAGCATATGAAGCCACTGTTGTTGTTCCTTAACTATTTATCTTTTGTATATTTATAATAACTTGATTTTGGATCATTATGTTCCCAAGGTAATCCAAAATCAAATTTTTGTTTTTCTGCCTTTTCATTTTCAATTTCTTTAATTAAATGATTTTCTATTTCATCTTTATCAACGCTTTCATTCCAAATCCAAGTAAAAATATCGTTTTCAGTTACTTCATTATAAGGAATTTGTGGGTAACTTTCATTAAATTCAACAGAACCGTAAGCAAGTGTTTCATGTTCTTTATCTTTTGCAGTGCATTTCCAATGAACAACTTTGATAAACCCCGTTGATGCAATGTATTCGCATTGTTTAATTTTCCATGTAATCACCATTTTTAATTTCCTTTAAGTTCATTAATTTCTGATTGTAAGGATTTTACTTTTGCATTAAGTTCTTGAATTGCTGCTGTTAAAAGCGGCACGAGTTTAGCTTGGTCGATAGACTGATGTATTGGAGTTCCATCTTCCATAACCTCATCTTTTTCTCCAGTTACGGCCTCTGGAACAATATCACTAACTTCGTGAGCAAAAAATCCATCGACTATCATGCCATCACGATACATCATAGAATCTTCAGTAAAACTAAAGCGTCTTGGTTTTAGTAATGCAACACGATCCAAAGCATTATTTAACGAAGTGACATTTTCTTTAACTCTATAATCTGATTGAACTAAAAACTGTCCAGCTCTAAATGCTCCATAACTGCCACTATTGAAACTAACGCAATCTAAAGCAACTCCAGCAGTTCCCGAACACCTTAATTGAGCAGCTGTGGTCGTTGCTGGTACATGTAATGCAATAAATGCACTGCCGCCATTATAAGCATCTGCAATAATTTGTGCATTAAACCAATCTCCATTTGATGATCCTTTACTCCAAAGAGCTGGTCCTGTTCCAGAAGCTTCTATATCAAGTTTAGCTTCTGGAGTGGTAGTTCCAATACCTACTTGCCTAGATGAAGTCAATCTTATAGTTTCACTAACACCATTAGAAAAACCTATTTGATCGCCTGAAGGAAAATACATTCCAGTATTAACATCACTAGAAGATCTAAATGAAGGGCGTGAGCT
>PR_CR_10_Liq_2_inCRDRAFT_1000592_pt1 | contig 10120 bp, 10 predicted proteins | sample PRCRCaboRojoPR_FD_10245 | JGI IMG/M metagenome (IMG submission 10245) | reverse complement strand
TTTCACGCAGGTGCTGACGCGTGAGGTTTCCATCAAACCGTTTCCCCAAACCATAAATCACCGTGGGATCTGTTTGCAGACGCATACCACGCTGGAGGCGCTCGATAAACACACCCGCAATTTTAGGACGCTCTATCGCAAGCGCTGTCTCTTTTTCAATGATCGATGCGAGGATCAATAACTCATAGGGCGTCGATAACACGCGATCCACCGGCTCGGTGCGTTGAGCCCAAGCAGCCATCAGAGCGTCAATCAGTGCCTGGTGCGCAGATTCAAGCAGCGCATCTGACTCAAGGCTGGCGGTCCATAAATAGGTCTCGGCTAGAAATGCACCCTCATTGGCTGGAAACTCGGGTTCTAAAAACTGCCAGCGCCCATCGACAATTGACACGGATCCTCGAAGCGTATCCTCTGACTGGATCATTTCAAACAATTGCGAGGCTGTGATCCCCTCAGGAACGGTGAGGCGATACGTCACTGCATCACCATCGCTGATCGCGCGCATCGCATCGATCACTGACAGCGATTCTGTAAAACGATACAGGCCAACTTGAACCGCGGAGACCTCAGGATAGATCTGAAAAACCAGCCGACGTTCAGTCACGGATAAAGTCGGTGCCAACCGTGCGAGGACTGATGACGCCGATTCACCGGGGGTCACTTCAATCTCGACCACCGCTGACTGTAAGCTGACAATTCGATCCACCCACACACGAGCGGCTCCAAGTGCGACTGTGATCAGAATTGTTCCCAGTACCAGCAGCCGCATGCTCAGGTTCACACCGTTTGGAAAATCAGCGTACCGTTCGTTCCGCCAAACCCAAAGCTATTTGACAGCGCTGCCTTGACGTTGGCTGGCCGTGCCTCATTGGGCACATAGTCCAGTCGACACCCTTCTCCAACGACCTCCAAATTGATGGTTGGCGGCAGTACCTGATCGCGAAGTGCGAGTACTGAGAAGCAGGCTTCAAGCGCACCGGCAGCACCGAGTGCATGCCCCGTCATCGATTTGGTTGAACTCACTGCCACGTGCTTCGCATGCGAGCCCATCAAAGACTCAATGGCCTGTGATTCCGCAACATCGCCCAAGGGTGTTGAAGTGCCATGCGCATTCACATAATCAATTTGATCGGCGCTCATGGAGGCATCTTTCAGCGCATTCGCCATCGCAGCCTTCGCGCCACGTCCATCCTCAGCAGGCGCTGTCATGTGGTGCGCATCATCACTCATTCCAAACCCAACCAATTCCGCCAAGATGTTGGCACCTCGGGCTTTGGCGAACTCATACTCTTCCAACACCATGGTGGCAGCACCATCGGCCAACACAAATCCGTCACGCTCCGCATCCCAAGGTCGACTGGCCGCCGTTGGATCGTCATTCCGTGTTGACAGTGCGCGCGCAGCTGAAAAACCGGCAATACCAAGCGGCGTGGAGGCCTTCTCAGCGCCTCCCGCAATGATGACGTCAGCATCTCCATAGGCAATCATGCGCGCACCGAAACCAATGCAATGCGTGGATGTTGTACAGGCCGTTGTGATCGCAATGTTCGGACCCTGGAATCCGTATTGGATAGCCAAATTCCCGGCAATCATATTGATAATCGAACCCGGAACAAAAAATGGCGAGACTTTGCGCGGACCTCGCTCGTAAAGCAACATGGTCGTATTTTCAATCAAGCTGAGTCCACCAATACCGGACCCGATAGACACGCCCACACGCGTCGGATCAAACACAGAATCCATCAGCCCAGAGTGCTCGACAGCTTGGATCGCACTCACCATCCCATACTGGATAAACGGATCCATTTTTCGAGCTTCTTTGTCGGTCATGTACTGATCACGCTCAAACGCGGGGACCAGACCTGCAAATTTTGTTGGATAGGACTCTGTATCAAATTCAGTAATGGCCGTAATGCCACTCTGTCCGGCCAAGATTGCCTGCCACGAAGTGTCCACGGTTGTTCCACATGGACTCAACATGCCAAGCCCTGTTACTACAACGCGACGTTTAGACATAGGTATTCTCTTTCTGCACTGACACAAAAAAGCCGCGCAGGACGCGGCTTTTTTCTACTTCTGACGTCGATGGCAATGCCTGTTACAGGTTCGCTTCGATATACGCGACGGCTTGCTGCACCGTAGTGATCTTTTCAGCTTCTTCATCAGGAATTTCTGTTTCGAATTCCTCTTCCAAAGCCATCACCAGTTCCACTGTGTCCAGTGAATCAGCACCCAAGTCATTTACAAAAGATGACTCAGTTGTAACCTCTTCTTCTTTAACGCCAAGTTGTTCACATACGATTTTCTTGACGCGTTCTTCGATATTACTCATCGCTCAGAATACTCCTAAAGATTTTTCTTGCTGCCACTGTAGGACGTGGCGTCATTATTACTGATGTCCTGAAGATTACAAGCTCCAGCGCATCCGACTTAGGCCATATACATGCCGCCATTGACATGCAGTGTTGTGCCAGTGACGTAGCTCGCCTCCTCCGAAGCAAGGAAAGCCACGCACCCGGCGACTTCGTCTGCTGAACCGAGGCGGCCCAACGGAACTTGAGATAACAAGGTTGCCTTTTGTTCTTCAGGCAACGCATGTGTCATATCTGTTTCAATAAATCCTGGAGCGATGGCGTTGACCGTGATCGCACGACTGCCAAATTCGCGTGCCATCGCACGCGTCATGCCTTCCAGGCCAGCTTTGGCCGCTGCATAGTTCACTTGGCCGGCGTTACCCATGGAGCCAACCACCGAACTGATATTGATGATGCGACCCGTTCGAGCCTTGGTCATGGGCTTGATAAATGCAGAAACCACTGTGTAAATGGACGTGAGATTGGTATCAATCACGGCCTGCCAATCCTCAGGCTTCATGCGGAGCATCAACGTATCTTTTGTAATGCCTGCGTTATTCACAAGCACCGTCGGGCTTTTGCCGTCGGATGCCAGTTGACTGGCGAGCGCTTGCACATTGTCAGTGTCTGTCACGTCCAATCGTTGACCTTCGCCATCGTCACCAAGACGCGCTCCAATAGCTTCTGCACCTGAATCCGAGGTGGCTGTCCCAACGACATAAAATCCCTGTTGAACCAACCGATCTGCAATTGCCGCACCGATTCCGCGGCTGGCTCCTGTCACGCATGCCACTGGCTTCATACGCCCTCCATGTGCTCAAGTGTGTCTTGAAATTGTGTCTCCGTCGCCAACGGTCGATGCGGAATCTCTGTTGACATGCGCTTCGCCAATCCACACAGCACCGAACCTGGGCCGAATTCACCCGCCCAATCCAGCCCTGCATCCGTTAATTGCTCAATGGTTTGAGTCCACCGTACGGGCGAATAGGTTTGCTGGACAAGTTGCGCCCGAATGACATCTGGATCCGTCTCGGGCTTCAGAGACACATTCTGAATCACNGGAACCGTTGGCGNTTGAATATCCATAGAATCCAGCACGCCCGAGAGCTGTTCTGCGGCTGGTCGCATCAAGGCACAGTGAAATGGCGCACTCACTGGTAACCGGAGTGCGCGCTTTGCGCCGGCCTCTTTCAATCGAGGGAGAACCGCTTCAACACCAGTCGCATGGCCTGCAATAACAAGCTGGCCGGGAGCATTGTAGTTCACTGGATCGATGACCGTGTCAGTCTCGGCTGCAACCTCAGCGCACAGTGTCTCGATCGATGCATCCGAGAGCCCGATGACCGCCGCCATGGCGCCCACACCATCGGCAACAGCCTGTTGCATAAATTGACCACGAGCTTCAACCAATTTGACTGCATCGACCAACTGAAATGCACCAAACGCCGTCAGCGCCGTGTACTCCCCCAAACTGTGCCCGGCAGCGAGCCTGGGCTCGGAACCACCGGCCGCCCTCCAGGCGCGCATCATGGCGACGCCCGCTGTAAGTAACAGTGGTTGAGTGACCTCAGTCTTTGACAATTGATCCGGAGATCCAGATTGAGAGAGCGCCCACAGATCAAAACCCAAGGCTTCAGACGCCTCAGCGAAGGTTTCACGAATGACGGGACGCGCGTCTCCCAGTTCCGCCAGCATGCCGACGGTCTGCGAGCCCTGACCCGGGAACAGGGCAATCCAAGCCATCAGACTCAGTCGTCGTCTTCTGCGACTTCTTCCTGACGTGGAATCACAACCTGACGTCCACGATAAAAGCCGTCTGGGCTGATGTGATGACGACGATGTACTTCACCGGTCATCGCATCTGTAGTCAGGGTCGGTCCTGACAATGCATCATGCGCACGACGCATTCCACGACGAGCACGAGACTTTTTGTTCTGTTGAACGGCCATGATGATCTCCCTTCAGGATCCCTGTTCATTCTTTAATTGCGAAAGCACCGAAAATGGGCTTTCTCGCTCCGCACTTGGGGCATCGACATCCTCCGCCTGCGGCTTCCAACCGCTGTCACACGCTTGATGCATCGGCATCATCGGCAACAGCAACATTAACTCATCCTCGACGGCCTCTCTGAGCCGCAGTTGACCCTCGACAACCAATATCGGGTCAAACTGTTTATCGAGGCTCTGCATTTCCAGTTCAGAAAATACGAGCCCCCAGCCAATCATTCCCTCGAGTTCATATGTCACGGTCTCAAGGCACCGTTGGCATGTCATCTCCACCGAGCACTTCACCCGGCCCTCAACCACACGCGGCCCAAACGGATCGCGACGCCCGGTCAGTGTGATCTGACCGCCAGGCAGCAAAGTCGCCACCTGACTGAGCCTCTGGTAGTGTTTTGGCTCAAGGACAGCCGTGGCTGCTTCCTGCGCGTCAATGAAGCGATTGGCGTTCAGTAACTCAGGCAGGGTGTCTGAAAACATAGGCGGGGGATTTTAGTGATGCGACTGGCAACTGTCAAAGAATTCAGGTTGAAAAAATCCCAATGAATCCACCATTGCTGTTGGCAACAGAAAGTCGCTATAAAATTGCACTCCTCAAACGACTGCANATTCCATTCATCTCGCAACCGGCTGAGATTGATGAAACACCCTTGCATGGCGAAACACCAGAGGCACTTGCGACCCGACTCGCTCTCAGTAAAATCAATACGTTAGCGGCACGATTCCCTGAACACCTGATCCTTGCAACCGATCAAACAGCAGCGCTCGGCACTCAAATTCTGCACAAACCGGGATCAGAGACGCATGCGATTGATCAACTCAAACAATTATCCGGACAGACCGTTGAATTTCTGACGTGCACAGCGATGCGATGGCCAAATGCTCAGACTCAAACACACATCGATCGGGTAAACGTGACAATCCGCACGCTCACAGATGCTGAAATCGCACGATACGTCGCACATGATCAGCCAATCGACACGGTGGGGAGTTTTAAGGTGGAGTCACTCGGCATCAGCCTGTTCAGCGCCGTTGAGAGCTCAGACCCAACGGCGCTTGAGGGCTTGGGCTTGATCCAAACGGCTCATTGGCTGAGAGACGCTGGATTTAGGGTGCCCTGACGAATCATCCATGACAATGCGGTGCCAACCCCAAGCCCGAATTGACGACTGAATTGATCGATGAGCGGCTCATCGGACGTGTAATACACCCGGTCCTCCGCACCGATCCATTCACGTGCAACCTCAAGTGGACCGGCCAGGGAATCGATCAGTCCGAGCCGCAGCGCTTGCTCTCCACTCCAGACACGCCCATCAAATAGGTTTTCACCTCGAGGGTTCAGGCGATCACCGCGGCCCTCTTTGACTCGGGCAATGAACTGTTGATGCGTTTCGTCTAATAATGTTTGCAAGTGCGCTCGATCGGATGCGGACTCTGGCAAGAACGGATCCAACATCGCTTTATTCTCACCAGCTGTAATCACCCGACGATTGACGCCGAGCTTCTCAAGCAATCCAGAAAAACCAAACCCGGCGGAGACCACACCAATGGAGCCCACGATCGACGCGGGCGCGGCGTGGATCGTGTCCGCCGCTGCTGCGATGTAGTAGGCACCACTGGCTCCAATGTCACCAATGACCGCATGTACGGGCTTACCTGGATAGGACGCCTTTAAATCCAGCAGCGCGCGATAGACATACTCAGCTTGAACCGGACTGCCGCCGGGCGAATTGATCTCAAGCATAATTCCACTGGACCCCGGGGCTCGGAATGCAGCCTCAAGGTTCTGCTGAATCTCGAACGCATTCGCCATTTCACCGACCGCAATCACACCTTCAATCGGCACCACTGCAGTATGCGGCGTACTTACCAGCCCATCCACAGGTAGATCAGAACGCCCGAACAACATGATTGAAATTCCGATCAGATAGCCGAGTGTGATGGTCTTAAAAAAGATCCCCCAGCGTCTGCTCCGACGTTGCTCAATGGTGGCTTGATTCAGCGTGCGTTCCATGACACGCCAGAGCGCGTCGGTCTGCTTGCCTCGATCTGACTGCGTCGCATCGCTCTCACGCGATGCCTCACCGCGCGTTTCTGTCCAAGGATCATCTGCCATGGATATCTATCCTAATACGTATCTGGGTCAAGTGAATGCTCCGTTAAAAATCGACGTAGAGGCTCCGGGATCGGCGCAACTACAGTGATTGGATGCCCTGTGGCGGCGACCAAACCAATCGACCGGCTGTGCAGACATAAGCCCGTTAAACCCTGTTGTTTCCAATGTTCACGAGGCAAGTCATGCTGATATTTGCTGTCGCCGATGACCGCGTGCTTGTGAAAGGCCGTGTGCACTCGAATTTGGTGTGTCCGCCCGGTTACTGGCTCAGCCTCGATCAAAGTGCACCCCTCTAAATACTCCAATACCCGAATGCGCGTGTGCGAGGGCTTGCCTCGTTCGGAGACCTGCACAAATCGCTCACCGCCACGCTCAATTCGCTCCAGTGGCGCCTCAATTTCTCTTAAGTATTGAGGCCATTTTCCAGCAACCAAGGCCAGGTAGCGTTTTTGAAGTCCCTGATCTTTTTCGCGGAGTTGTTGATGCAACCGTCGCAGTGCAGATGGGCGTCGTGCAACCAACAGACAGCCAGACGTTTCGCGGTCCAGGCGATGGACCAGTTCTAAAAACTTTTCATCAGGCTTTAAGAGACGCAACTGCTCAATCAAGCCTGTAGACAGACCGGAGCCACCATGCACAGCCAAGCCTGCTGGTTTATTCAGGACCAAAACATCCTCATCCTCATAGAGCAGCGCGTCTGACAAGCGCATTTGAATCCCACGATGCGCAACTGTGGGTGCCTCTGGATCGAGATGCACAGGTGGAATACGAACGACATCGCCAGATTTCACCCGCATATCAGGTTTGCAGCGTCCTTTATTAATCCGCACCTCTCCTGTGCGAATCATTTTGTAAATGCGCCCTTTTGGGAGACCTTTCAGTTGCGCGGATAAAAAATTATCCAGCCGCTGGCCATCACGCTGCGAGTCCACCGTGACCCATTGGACCTTTTTTTCCACACACACTCCATGTTGCATTGCCGCGAACCGCAGGCACTGTTATGCTCCGGCTCACGTCCGGTCGAGTCAAGACTCCCGGGCTTAGTAAGAGTCCTCTGGAATTCCAGAGAAGAAGTAATACCCGCCCGGTCTTGGCGGGCCAGCAAAGCTGGGACAAACACATCACGTGTCAGCAGACGTTCTGCAGTAATACAAGATTCCGGGCTCCCGAATATTTCGGTTGAGCCAGTAACAATGTGCTTTGTCGTCCGAATCTGATTTCGGGCCCTTGGGTAGTATAGCCGACCCCCTAAGATCGTGGCGATTAAACCATGAAGGTTGCCACAACAATGAAACGTATACTCATCAATGCCTTGCAGGCGGAAGAAATCCGCGTCGCCATGGTCGATGGCCAAAAACTCTACGACCTTGATATCGAATCATCCGATCGTGAACAGAAAAAGGGCAATATTTATCGCGCTCGAATTTCACGCATCGAGCCGTCGCTCGAGGCGGCCTTTATTGATTTCGGGAGCGAGCGACACGGCTTTCTACCCCTGAAAGAGATCTCGCCTGAATACTTTTACAACGCCCCGAAAGACGGTGAAAAACTTAAAATTGATAAGGTCTTAAAAGAAGGCCAAGAGCTCATCATTCAGGTCGAGAAAGAAGAACGCGGCACCAAGGGCGCAGCGCTCACGACCTATATTTCGCTGGCTGGCCGTTATCTCGTATTGATGCCCAATAACCCAGATGCCGGCGGGATTTCTCGACGCATTGAAGGCGAAGACCGCGCTGAGCTCAAAGACAAACTCTCGAATCTAACGATCGCTCAAGGTGCTGGCATTATTATTCGGACCGCCGGTGTTGGGCGGACTGTCGAAGAGCTCCAGTGGGATCTCGATTATCTTGACACTGCATGGCAAGCCATTAAAAAGGCCGCCTTGTCAGGCGTTGCTCCTTTTTTAATCTACCAAGAGTCCAACGTCATTGTTCGGGCGATTCGCGATCATTTGCGCTCAGACATCGGCGAGGTCCTTGTCGACAATCCCGAAGTCTTCAAAACAGCACAAGAACTGATCGAGCAGGTCATGCCCTCCTTCGCGACCAAAGTGAAGTTCTACGAAGATGAGACCCCGCTGTTCAATCGGTTCCAGATCGAAGGTCAGATTGAATCCGCATTCCAGCGTGAAGTGCGCCTGCCATCAGGAGGTGCGATCGTGATCGATCCGACTGAAGCACTGGTCTCGATTGATATCAACTCTGCGCGTGCAACAAAAGGCGGAGATATCGAAGAGACCGCGTTGCACACAAATTTAGAAGCGGCCGACGAAATTGCCAGACAACTTCGATTACGCGACATGGGCGGTTTGATCGTCATTGATTTTATCGACATGTCTGCGAACAAAAACCAAAAGGCTGTTGAAAACCGCCTCAAAGACGCACTGAAATCCGACCGTGCACGCGTTCAAATCGGGCGCATTTCTCGCTTTGGCCTTCTCGAAATGAGCCGCCAAAGACTTCGGCCATCGCTTGGCGAGACGAGTGGTGTCGTGTGTCCACGGTGCCATGGTCAAGGCAGTATCCGAGATGTCCAATCATTGGCTCTGCAGATTCTTCGATTGTTGGAAGATGAGGCCGTTAAAGAACGCACCGGCGAAGTCCGCGTTCAGGTCCCAGTGCCGTGGCAACCTTCCTGTTGAATGAAAAACGACATCAACTCGAAACCATCCAGCGTCGACAAAAAGTCCGCGTTCTGATCATCCCCAATCCAAATATGGAAACACCGCTGTATGACATGCAGCGCCTTCGTGACGATGACCCTTCGGTTGCCTCACTTGAGTTATCCATTGATATTCAGGCTGATACACCAGCCCCTGAACCTGAATTGGTCCGTGCACGTCAGGCGGAGCAGCGTGAGCAAGCTTTGGTGACCGACATCAAGCCCAAAACACCCGCGCCCGCAGCCGCAGAACAGGCGCTCGAGACATCTTCAGACGACACGCCGCAGGCAGCTGTTGGTCGGAAACCGAGACCTGAGCGCACACGCAGGCGCAGTCGACAGACACCTTCGTCAAAATCACTATTCTCGAAGGTGATTGGCTTCTTATTTGGTGATGGAGACGAGGCACCGAGTCGATCCACACGCTCAGAACCCGCACCAAAACGTTCGGGTCAAAAGACGTCGCGGAAGACTTCGGATACCGAATCAAAGGAACAACGGACTCCAAACAAGGGGCCTGCGGAAACAGAGCGCGCGCCAGCTGAAGGCGGGCAAGGACGTCGTCGCCGTCGCCGTCGAAACAAAAATCGCAGTGACAGTCCAACGGCATCAACAGACGCTGTCAGCACAGTGACATCTGAAACCGAGGCACCAAAAGCCCCTCAAATCAGTGCTGCCCGTGAAGCGGAGTTAAAGGCACATGAAGAGATGCTTGATCCGAGACCAAACCGTGCCAACAGAAAGCGACGGGGTGAAGCTGCCATCAGCGAACAGGAGGCAAGCCTTGAAACGCACAGCACCACCTCAGGTGAAACAAAAATCGATGACGCACCTGTACTCAATGAAAATCTGGTCAACGAAGAATCCAAACCCAAGCGCTCGCGCCGCGGGCGTCGTGGATCACGACGTGGTCAGCAGGTTGAAACCTCTAGTTCTGATCATTCAGTGACCCAAGACACTGACACAACTGTCGGCAGTGACACAGCAGA
>PR_CR_10_Liq_2_inCRDRAFT_1000590_pt1 | contig 10125 bp, 8 predicted proteins | sample PRCRCaboRojoPR_FD_10245 | JGI IMG/M metagenome (IMG submission 10245) | reverse complement strand
CCCGCGCCGATCGGCACTGTCAGGTCGGCGGCCCCCTCGACCCCCGAGCCGGGCACATTGGTGATTGTCGCAACGCAGGCGCCCTTGGCCCGCATACCCCTGGCCGTATGGATCAGGTCGTCGCTGGCCCCTGATTGAGAGATGATCAGGGCGGCCGCATCACGCATCGAGACCCCGCCACCGATGGAAAAGACCGAGGGCGGCAGGGATGTGACCGGCACGCCCAGTTCGCGCATGAATTCGTAGGACAGGATGTTGGCCGCCGCGTCCGACGAACCGCGCGCGACTGTATAGAACGCCTGGCGATCGGCAAGCCCATGCACCGCGGGGTCGATATCCTGCGACGCCGCGTGCGCAAAGACAGCGCCCGCCTCGCCGATCTCGCGGGCCATGTGCCGGCCTGGTGTGGTGTGATTGCCCTGCACGGTCATCGCCTCAATCCCAAGCTGTCGAATTCCGCCCATGTTTCGGACAGGCCCACCACGCGGCCCGCGCTGCGGGCCTCGTCCAGCGCCAGCGCCGCGACGCCGGCCTCCAGCGCATCGACGATGGACACGGGCAGCGCCTCGGCCTCGCCCTTCAGGTAGGCGATGATGTCAGCGACCATCATATGATCGGCGCCGTAGTGACTGCCCAGCGTCGCCCTGTCGCCCTTGGAATAGTCGTGATCCGCATAGACCTTTCCATCGCGCCGCGTGATCTTGAGATAGCCACGCACGAAGTCGCCCTCGGCCATGCCCATCGCCCCCATCACGCAGAACCGGCGGTGTTCGTCGGGCACGTTCAGGTTGGTGTGAAAGGCCATGCTGGCCCCGGATTCATATTCGAGGATCGCGGTTTGGCAGTCGATGATGTCACCATCGCTGTGGAACGGATCATCGACAGAGTTCCAGACGGACCCTTTGATGTGGAAGATCTCGTTTTCGGCATTCGAGGCCGGGGCGTGATCCGGCAGGAAGGACCGACGCCCGCCGAAACTGGCCACGCGGGCCGGGCGCGACCCGGTGATCATGTTGTACAGGTCCAGGTCGTGGCAACACTTCTCCAGCATGAACCCGCCCGAATGGGACACCATGCGCCGCCAGTCGCGCATGAAGAAGGCGCCATGATACGGGCCGATATGTTCGTTCGCCTCAAGCGAGGTGATCTGGCCCAGCACACCTGCGGCCATGGCCGCGCGCAGGTCCACCATGTGTTGGGAATAGCGCAGCACCAGCCCCACCATCAGCCGGTCCGAGCCGTGTTTGGCCAGCAGGCGGCCCAGTTCCATCGTCTCCTCGATGGACACCACCACCGGCTTTTCGGTGAAGATATGCGGCACGTCGCTTTCCAGACCGGCACGGATCTGGTCGAGGTGAAACTCGTTGGGTGAGCCGACGAAGAAGAGGTCTGGTTTGGTCTGCGCCAGCATCTCTTCGACGCTGTCGAAGCGCGGCGTATCGGTGCCGATCATCTCTAGGTAGGTCGGTTGCGGGTCGTAATACCCCACGAATTCGACCTCTGGCATCATTTGCCTGAACAAGGCCAGCACATGACCGGCCCGGAGACCGATCCCGGCAGTTGCGATTTTCATTTTTTCCTCCTCAGGCGACCAGGGCCGGGGCGGCCTGCCGGCGCAGGACCGTGCCATCGGCCTTGAAGACATGGGCGCAGGCAGGGTCGACCGTCAGGCCGACCGGCACGCCTTCCTCGATCCGGGCATTGCCGTCGAGCGAAGCGCAGAAGCGCGTGCCGTCCGACAAGGCGCCGTGGGCGATGGATACGCCGCCCAGGCGTTCCATCACCCGGATATTCAGGCCCAGACCGTCACCAAGCCGGACATCCTCGGGCCGGATGCCGATCTCCACCGCATCGCCCGTGGAAACGCCTGCTCTGTCGACCGGAAGGACCAGTCGGGCGCCATCTATCGTATCGATGGCCACGCCGTCGCCATTGGCCTCAACGACCGTGCCGGGGACGAAATTCATGTTGGGCTGACCGATGAATCCGGCCACGAACTTTGTCGCGGGATGGTGATAGAGTTCCATCGGAGAACCGAATTGTTCCACCCGGCCACCGTTCAGAACGACGATGCGGTCGGCCATGGTCATCGCCTCGACCTGGTCATGGGTCACGTAAACCATCGTTGCATTCAGTTCCCGGTGCAGCTGGCTAAGTTCCACCCGCATGTCACCGCGCAGCGCGGCGTCCAGGTTCGAAAGCGGCTCGTCGAACAGGAACACCTTGGGTTCCCGCACGATGGATCGGCCGATGGCGACGCGCTGACGCTGACCGCCAGACAGCTGGCCCGGCTTGAGCGGCAACTTGTCGGTCAATTGCAGGATTTCTGCCGCTCGGTTCACGCGCTGATTCACGTCTTGCTGCGTCATCTTCTGAACCCGCAGCGGGAAGGCGATGTTCTCGAAAACCGTCAGGTGCGGATAGAGCGCGTAGGACTGGAACACCATGGAAATGCCCCTGTCTACCGGGTCTTCGCGGCTGACATCGCGACCCTCGATCACGATACGCCCGTCGGTCGCCTCTTCCAGCCCGGCAATGATCCGCAAGAGCGTGGACTTGCCGCAGCCCGACGGGCCGACGAAGACGACGAATTCCTTGTCGCGGATGGCAAGGTCGATGTCATGAAGCACCTTGGCGGGGCCGAAGGATTTGCAAATGTTTTCCAGGTCGAGCGTGGCCACGGGTTGCGTCCTGTCTGTTTGAAATCTGTTTGGGTCCGGGCGGCAGACCAGCCGCCGCCCGGTCGGGAGGATCGGCTCAGAGCGCGTCGTCCAGTTCCTCGCCCGCGATGGTCACGAGGCTGTCGACGGTATCATCCTCAAGCAGGATGCCCTGCACCATGTTGGTGAAGACCGACTGGAGCGATTTGAAATCCTCCAGCAGGGGTTCAGGCCCACCGGCCTCGATCCCGGCTGTGAAAACTTCCCAGAAGGGATCGCCGATGTAGAACGGGTCTTCGATACCCAGCTTTTCATACTGGAAGATCGGCGTCAGGCCCCAGCTTTGGTCCAGATCATATTGCGCTTCACCCGAGGCAAGCGCCTGGGCCAGTTCCTGCGCCAGATCCTCGTGACCGGACCCCTTGAACACGACAAGGCTGTCGGTGATCAGGATCGTGCCACTTGCGCCAGAGGGGCCTGCGGGCACCGGGGCGACAAGCTGGTTGATGTCTTCATTGTGCTGGCCACGGCCCCAGGGACCTTGCACATACATGCCGATCTGGCCGTCATTGAACAGGTCGCGCAACTGGTCGCGTTCCCACGCGGTCGGGCCATCCTGGGACACGCTGGCCAGCTTGCCGTAGAATTCCAGCGTCTCGCGGGTTTCCTGGCTGTCGAGCATGTTCTCGCCCGTTGCCGTATCGATCACCGTTCCCCCGTTGGAATAAAGATAGTTGAGGAACTGGTGCATGGTGTTGTCGAAATCCTTGCCCGCAAGGCCGATCCCGGCCGCACCCGTGTTGTTGTTGATCGCCTCGGCCATGGCGTACATGTCGTCCCACGTGGCGGGAGCCTCGCAGGCCACGCCAGCTTCTTCGGCCAGATCGCAATTGATGTAGAGCGCCTTGGTCGAGAAGGCGTGCGGATAGCCCCAGCGGGTGCCCTCGATGGTCACGGTGTTCAGCACGCCCGGCTGATAGGCATCTTCCCATTCGGCGGGGATCTCGGCAGGCACGATCAGGTCGTTATTGGCCAGCTGGCGCAGGGTGCGGCTGCCCATATAGGAAATCGAAGGCGGATCACCGGCCGCGGCGAGCGTCAGGGACTTGTCCTGGCACGTGCCCCACGGAACGGCCTCGATATTGACGGTCACGCCGTCACGCTCGGCGACGAAGGCATCGACGACGGCCTGGTCGGCTTCGCGGATTTCGCCGCCACACATGATGAAGTGCATATCCTGCGCCTGCGCCGACAGGGCCGAACCGGTCAGCAATACGGCCCCCACGGACAATGTTTTCAAGGTTTTCATCTGGGTCTCTCCCTTTGTTGGACCTACTGGTTTCATTCTTTCACCGCGCCTGCGGTCAGGCCCGCGACGAGGTATTTTTGCAGGAACAGGAAGATGACCATGACCGGCAGCACACCGACCAGGGCAGCGGCCATCATCTCGTTCCAGGTCACCGACTGGTAGCCGATGAATTCGTAAAGACCGGCGGGCAGTGGCTGCAGCTCGCGGGTCTGGTTGAAGGTGATTGCGAACAGGAATTGCTGGGCATAGGCGCCGATGAAGACCGCCACGCCGACAACGATCAGCCCCGGCACCGCCAGCGGCAGCACGACTCGGCGCAGGGTGTAGAGGCGGCTGGCGCCATCGACATAGGCGGCCTCTTCCAGCTCGCGCGGGATCTTTTCGAGGTAAGAGCGCAGCAGCCAGATCCCCGTGGGGATCAGGAAAGCCACGCCCGGCACGATCATCGCCCAATAGGTATTGAGCAGGCCCAGGGTCCGCAGCACCCGGTAGAGCGGGATCAGCAGCACCGCACCGGTGAACATGTTGACGGCCAGGAAGATGCCAAGCGTCGCCGACTTGAACGGAAAGTCCATGCGGGCGAAGGCATAGGCGGCAGGCACAACGAAGGCCATGGTGATCGCCGTCACCATCGAGGCGATATAGATCGAGTTGAAGATGTAGCGCCCCAGCAGCGGCACCGTTTCCCACATGTCCGAATAAGCCTGGAAGCTGAAATCCTCGGACCAGAACTGGTAGGGGCTGCGGAACAGGTGTTCGAGCGGGCGCAGGGACGCCATGAACATCTCGAAAAAGGGCAGCAGGATGAAGGTCAGGAAGATCGCAACNGCNATGTAGAGGCCGATCTTCTGCGGGATCGTGTAGCGGTCCATCATGTCACTTCACCCCGTATTTGCGGTTCACCTTGTTCAGGAAGAACAGGTAGATGAGGGAAAACAGCGCCAGCAGGATCACGATGATCACGGCGCGCGCGGCGCCTTCGCCGAACTTGTAGTTTGAAATCGCGGTCTTGTAGGTGTCCACGATCAGGGTCGTGGTCGCCCCGCGCGGGCCGCCCTCGGTCAGGATCCAGATGATTTCGAAACTGTTGAACGTCCAGATCGCGGAAAGCAGCGCCATCGACACGAGCACCGGCATGATCTGGGGAATGGTGATGCGGCGGAACCGGTACCAGCGCCCGGCCCCATCGACCCAGGCGGCCTCGTAAAGGTCGCGACTGACGCCCTGCATGGCGGCCAGCAGGAACAGCGTGACCATCGGTGTGCCGACCCAGACATCGGTAACGATGGCCGAATAGAAAGCCGATTGCTTGTAGGCGAGGAACTCGAACGGGCCATCCAGGATGCCAAGACGCTGGCCCAGTCCGGACAGCAGGCCGAAATACCCATTATAGAGCCACAGCCAGCCGATGCAGCCGATGGCGATCGGGATCACCCANGGCGGCATGACCAGCACGCGGAACAGTGCCCGGCCCGGAATGGCGGCATTGAGAAGCGTCGCCCCGATCAGCCCGAGGATCAGCTTCAACCCCACCGACAGGAACATCCAATAGAACGTCCGCACCACGGTTTCATGGAATTTGCGGCTATCCAGCAGGTCCGCGTAATTGGCCGCGCCGACGAATTCCTCCCCGCCAAGATCGGCCTCCATGAAGGAGAGGCGGATCGTCTCTGCCAGGGGCCATGCGACGATGACGGCAATGAAGATGATGGCCGGCGCCACCAGCATCCAGGCAAACCATGCCTCGGGCAGCTTGCGGCGCTTGGTCCGCTCGGCCACGGCGATCTCTTGCGTAAGCTCGGTCAAGGTTCCCCCCGGATGCCCTGCGCCCGCTTTTTCGGACGCGAATCGATGTCTGTCAGCAAACGATACCAAGCAATCCCAAAAATGCTACCAAAATAATACCAGTTTTTCGTTATGTATTGGATACCCCAGTTTTTCCTTGTCTTTTTGGCTGCACACCGCAACAAATGTATTGAAGATACAAATTTTGGTATTATAAAAACATACCAATAGAAGGCGCGTTATGACCATGAATGCCGAATCCCTTTTTCAGCCCGAAACCTGGCACCGGCCCGGGCAGGGGCCGCGCTACCTGCAATTGTCCCGCCACATCGGACGGGCCATCACAGAGGGCACCCTGCANGAGGGCCAGCAGTTGCCGGCGGAACGCGACCTGGCTGAACTCGCCGATGTCAGCCGCGTCACCGTGCGCAAGGCGGTGGCCGAACTGGTCGAGGCCGGTCTGATCGAACAGCGGCGCGGCGCGGGCAGTTTCGTGATGGGCAGCGCNCCCAAGACCGAGCAATCGCTTTCGACGCTGGTTTCCTTTACCGAGAACATGCAGGCGCGCGGCCGCGTCTCGACCAGTCGTGTTCTGGACCGCGGCCTCTTCCCGCCCAGCCCGGATGAGATAATGGCGCTGGGCCTGTCGCCGTCCGTGTCCGTGGCCCGGATCGAACGGCTGCGAAGCGCAGATGACACACCGATGGCGATCGAACGGTCCTCCCTGCCGTCGGACATCCTGCCGGACCCCGAAGCGGTGGAAACCTCGCTCTATGCCGTGCTGCGCCGGCGCGGCCAGGCCCCGAGCCGGGCGATCCAGCGCGTGACGGCGGTGAACGTCAAGGGCGCGGATGCGCAATTGCTCTGCCTGCCTGAAAACACCGCGATCCTGCAGATCGACCGCACCGCCTATCTCGAAAACGGCCGCCCGGTGGAGTTCACGCGCGGTTTTTACCGGTCCGACATCTACGATTTCGTCTCCGAACTGCGCCCGGACGGCGGCTGAGGCGACACTTTTTCCAGGGGGAAACATGCAATTCGACGCCCGTATCGACGGCAAGCTGATCCGCTGCCGCATTACCAGCGACCGCGACCTGAAGGCGCCGGTTTTCTGCTTTTCCTGCATGGCCCCGGTCACCGTGGTCGAGGGCGGCACGCGCATCGCCGCGACCGGCGGTTATACCGAGGTGGCCTTGCCGGATTTGCAGGCTGGCCAGCCGCATGATGTGACCCTTCGCCATGAAAACCCCGAATTCGCCCCGGCCAACCGGGCGTGGCTGCCACTTGGTGCTTATCTGCGCACCCAGGACGGGCCGCTTGATCTGCCCGCCCTGCCCGACGGTGTGCGCCCTGAGCGACGCGACACCGTAGCCGCCGATTGGCCCCGGGTTTGCCCGCGACCAACTCGCGCTGAGGCGGCAGCTGACCACCTGATCGCGACCAGCTTTGCCGCGCCCGCATCGGAACCATTGAGCGCCGCCGACGATCTGGCCGCAAGGGTCGGGCTGGGCCCGTTCCTGTCCAAGGACGGCGCGCGGCTGAGCGTGGAACTGGATGAGACCCTGCCCCCCGAGGCCTATCGGCTCACGGTGACACCGGAGGGCGCAAAGCTGCGCCATGGCGACAGGGCCGGCGCGCTGCACGGCGCGGTCACCCTTCTGACCCTTGCGCGGACTCACGATGGGCGCATCCCGTGCGGCGAAATCGAAGACGCACCTCGCTTCGGCTGGCGTGGGCAGCACCTGGATTGCGCCCGGCATTTCTACTCGGTCGACACCATCCTGCGTCTGCTGGACCTGATGGCGCTGCTGAAACTGAATCGCTTTCACTGGCATTTCGCGGATGACGAGGCTTTCCGGCTTGCACTCGATAGCTTGCCCGAACTCGCAAAGACCCATTTCCGGGGTGAGGACGAGCTGATCCCCGGCGTTTTCGGCGGCGGGATCCGTTCCGGCGGGAGCTATTCACGGGCCGATGTTGCGCGGGTCCTGGCCCGTGCGGCGGAGCTGGGCATCGAGGTCATGCCGGAAATCGAGGTTCCCGCCCACGCGCTGGCCCTCGCCCGCGTCTACCCCGGCACTCGCGACCCCGAGGACACCGGCACCGAACGGTCCGTGCAAGGCTATGCCGCCAATGTCATGAACCCCGCCATGACGGAAAGCTGGCGGGTGTGGCATGCCATGGTCGATGAAATCGCTGGCCTGTTCCCCTTCGACGTGATCCATCTTGGCTGCGATGAATTGCCCGATGGCACCTGGCAGGGGTCGCCCGCCGCGCGCCGCCTCATGGACGACGAAGGGCTGGATACCACCGATGACCTGCAAGGCTGGACCATCAACCGCTTGGCGCGTCGCGTGGCCGAACATGGCAAGACCCCCGCCGCCTGGGAGGAGGCCGCGCGCGGTCAGACGGGAATAGAGAACGGCGCGATCCTGTTCAGCTGGACCGGCCAGGGGCCGGGGTTGGACGCCGCCCGCGCGGGCTACAAGGTGGTGATGACCCCGGCGCAGCACGTCTATCTGGACATGGCCCATACGGCCGACCCCGAGGATTGGGGCGCGAACTGGGCGGCCTTCGTCGCGCTGGAAGATACCGTGTCCTGGGACCCCGTCCCGGGGGACGAACCGGCACTGGCCGACAACATCATCGGGGTTCAGGGCACCTTCTGGTCGGAATTCACCACGCGGGACGACCAGATCGAGGCGATGCTCATGCCACGCCTTCTGGGCGTAGCCACCATGGCCTGGCAGGACAGGGGGAGCGCTGATCCGGCGCTCTTGCCCCGCCTCGCCGCCGCCTATCAGCCGATCCTTGCCGCCATGGGCTGGCAATCGGCCTGAACCCGCCTTGGGCGGTCCGACCCCTTGACCTTGCCCGCGCGGCGGAACAGCCTGCGCCAAACATCACCGGGAAAGGCCACCATGAAAAAGATCGTCTTGACAGGCGCCTGCGGCGCGCTGGGCATGCAAATTCGCGAAACCCTCGCCGGGCAGGCCGAGGAACTGGTCTCGGTCGACATCCAAGAGGCCCCCGACACCCTGCTTGCCAATGAACGGTTCGAACAGGTCGACGTGGCCGACATGGAGGCCTTCGGGCCGCTGGTCGAAGGCGCCGACATGGTCGTGCATTTCGCGGCCATCGTCGATGAACGCCCGTTCGAGGAACTTCTGGGGCCGAATTACATCTCGTCCTACAACGTGTGGGAGGCCGCCTACCGGCACGGGACGCGGCGGGTCATCTATGCCTCGTCCGTGCACGCGGTGGGCATGCACGAAACGATGGCCGGAATCGGGCTGGATGCCCCGCATCGTCCCGACACGTTCTATGGCCTGGCCAAATGCTTTGCCGAGGATCTGGGCAAGATGTACTGGGACAAACGCGGTATCGAAGCGGTCTGCCTGCGCATTTTCTCCTGCACGCCCGAACCGCAGAATCTGCGCGCGCTACAGACATGGCTGAGCTATGACGACCTCCGCCAGCTCGTGCTGCGCGCCGTCGAGGCCCCGGTGACAGGATTCACGACCGTTTTCGGCATCTCGAACAATACCCGCGCTCCGATCAATAACGCCACGGCCGGCTTCCTTGGCTTCAAGCCCAAGGACAATGCCGAGGACTGGGCCGAGACCCTGCAGGCCAATGCCCCGCGCCCCGCACCCGACGACATGGGGTTCACCCGGCTCGGCGGCCCGTTCGCCTCGGTGCCTCTGGGCGAGTCCGGCATCGCGGGGATCAAGGCCATGAGCGCGGCGGCCACCAGTGAGGCACCGGCCGGGGAACCGGCCGCGCCGAATGCTGACAAACTGCCGAAATTCCTTTCGAAAAAGCGAGACGACTAGCTGCAGGAAAAGAAATGCTGCGCCGCGGCAAAAGCTGTGGCATAATTCGTGCATGAGCGATCAGAGTCCGCATATCCTGCCTTTTCCGGATGGTCTCGGGCCGGATGTGACCCACCACCTGGTGCGCGCCGAACTTGACCCCCGGCGGCCTCGCCGCCTGCATGGGCACGGCTTTTTCGAATTGCTCTGGGTGCAGAACGGCAGGGTCCGCCATCACCTGCCCGACCGGCGCGAGGACCTGACGGAAGGCGACATGATCTTTCTGCGCCCGGGCGATGCGCATGGGCTGCAGGGCCGTGGAGAGGCTGCCATGATCGTCTCCCTGTCCATTCGTGACCAGGCCCTGGACGCGCTGCAGGCGCGCCATCCGGGTCTGAACGGCATCGGGTTCTGGTCGGATGCGTCCCTGCCGCCACGCCGACATCTGGACATCCGTCAGATGGCGGATATCAATCATGCCGCATTGCGCCTCGAACGTGGGCCTCGCGACGCCTTGGCGCTGGAGGCCTTTCTTCTGCCCCTTCTGGCGGATATG
>PR_CR_10_Liq_2_inCRDRAFT_1000589_pt1 | contig 10128 bp, 7 predicted proteins | sample PRCRCaboRojoPR_FD_10245 | JGI IMG/M metagenome (IMG submission 10245) | reverse complement strand
GCGCGCGCAGGTCAACGGGCTCGGTGCCTGCGGCGAGGCCGTGATCGCGTTGCTGGCGGTGCGCTGGGGCGGCGCGGGCCGCGGGCAGCGCGGGCACGGCGGCGTCCCCTGTTAGCCCGAATCAGCCCGAGCGGCCATCGGCGCAGCTCGGGGTTATCATATCGGGCATTCCGCGCGCTGTCGGAACTGGGGCGAGCCTTGATGGCTGGACGGGCACCGTGCCCGGGCTGCCCCGTCCCCGGCGGCGGCGTGCCGGGCTGACTCACAGGAGCCGGATGTCGATGGCGAGCGAACCTGCTGCGGTGCTGATCGTCGAGGACAGCATGAGTCTCGGCAGCGTGTACCGGGCCTATCTGCGCAACGAGCCCTATGCGGTGAGCCATGTGCCGGACGGGGCAAGCGCCATGGCGCGCCTCGGCCGCGAGCCGCCGGACGCGCTGCTGCTGGACCTGCAGCTGCCGGACATGGACGGCATGGACATTCTGCGCCACATCCACGAGCACCGGATGCCCATCGCCGTGGTCATCATCACCGGGCACGGCTCCGTGGACAAGGCCGTGGATGCCATGCGCTACGGCGCCTTCGATTTCGTCGAGAAGCCGGTCTCCTCCGAGCGGCTCATCGTCACCCTGCGCAACGCCGTCGAGAAGGTGCGCATGCGCGACTTCGTGGACCGGCTCGCCGACGACTTCCGGCGCGAGGGCTACCACGGCTTCCTCGGCAGCTCCCTGCCCATGCAGGCGGTGTACCGCATCATCGACAGCGCCGCACCGAGCCGCGCCACGGTGTTCATCACCGGCGAGAGCGGCAGCGGCAAGGAGGTCTGTGCCGAGGCCATCCACCGCCGCAGCGACCGTGCCGACAGGCCCTTCGTCGCCATCAACTGCGCCGCCATCCCGCGCGACCTCATGGAGAGCGAGATCTTCGGTCACGTCAAAGGCGCCTTCACCGGTGCCGTGCGCGACCGCGCCGGCGCCGCGCGTCAGGCCGACGGCGGCACGCTGTTCCTGGACGAGATTGCGGAGATGGACCTGGACCTGCAGACCAAGCTGCTGCGCTTCGTGCAGACCGGCAGCTTCCAGCCCGTGGGTGCCTCCAGCATGGAGCAGGTGGACGTGCGCTTCGTCTGCGCCACCAATCGCGACCCGCTGGCGGAGGTGGCCGCCGGGCGCTTTCGCGAAGACCTGTTCTACCGCCTGCACGTGATCCCCATTCAGCTGACACCGCTGCGTAAGCGCGAGGGTGACATCCTGGAGCTGGCCAACGCCTTCCTGCGCCGCTACGCGGCAGAGGAGGGCAAGCAGCTCGCAGCCTTCGACGCCGACGTGGAGGCGATCTTCCTCGCCTACCCCTGGCCCGGCAACGTGCGCCAGCTGCAAAACGTCATCCAGAACGTCGTGGTGCTCTACGACGGCGAGCGCGTGACCCGTGCCATGCTGCCGCCGCCGCTGGACACCCTCGAGCCCGGCGCCGGGCCAGGCCCGGCGATCCGCCGCCCGCCGCCCGCCGGTCCGGCAGTTCATGCCGATGCCGCCCCCATTCGCCCGCTCAAGGACCTTGAGCGCGAGGCCATCGAGCAGGCCATCGCCCACTTCAACGACAACATCCCGCAGGCCGCCGCCGCCCTCGGCGTGAGCCCGTCCACCATCTACCGCAAGCGCCAGACCTGGGACCGCCACGAGTAAGGGCAGGTGCCGCCCGGGCGGTCGGCGGGTCTCGGCGGGCGGCAGCGCGCGGCGGGCACAGTGTATGCTCCCCGCATGGACAACCCCGCAATCGGACAGCGTCATGTCGCCTGCCACCAACCCTGAGCCCGTGCCGGCACGGCGTGCGGACCCGCGGTCCGCACTGCTCTGGGTGGCCGTGGCCCTGCTGCTCGCCGCCGTCATCGGCGTGGCCCTCCACAGGGCCTGGCCGCTGCTGTTCCCCGAGATCAGCGCGCGTGCGCCGTTGGACATGGGCTGCGACCTCCGCACGTCCGCCTGCGGCGTGAGCTTCGCCGACGGCGGCAGCGTGCAGCTCGACATCCGCCCCCGGGGCATGCCCACCGCAGAACCGCTCGATGTGGCGGTGCGCCTCGCCGACCTGCCGCCGCCCGCCCGTGTCGAGCTGGACTTCGCCGGCATCGATATGGACATGGGCTACAACCGCGTCCCCCTGTCACCCGTGCCTGATGCGTCAGGCGTCTACACCGGCACCGGCATGCTCCCGGTCTGTCTGGTGGAGCGCATGGCGTGGGAGGCCCGGGTGCTGCTGCACTTCGAAGACCGCACCCTGGCCGCACCCTTCCGCTTCGAGACGAGGCGTCGCGGCGAGCCCGCCGGCCCGGCACGGTGAGGGCGTGGAACTGTGTCCGAGAGACAAACAGCGAGGCCCACCTCGACCTTCGACGCACTCGTGGAATATGAGAATATTCCAATATTGACGGGCGTCAAAACGCCGCGTCAGGCAGTTGCCCTAAGCTGACGCCGGGCCGCGCCTGACGGCCGGTTCCGTCCAACGACAGTGTCCAGAACGGAGGTCAACAAATGCTCGCCAAGAAGCGTCTCCTGCTTGCCGCCGGCCTCGCCGGCGCCACCTTGTTCGCCGCCGGCTCCGCCAACGCCTTCTGGGGGCCGTTCAACCCCTGGAACTGGGGTAATGGCTGGGGGCCGGGCTGGGGTAACGGTTGGGGCAGCCCCTGGTACGGTCCGGGCTATGGCTATGGCTACCCGGGCTACTGGGGTGGTTATCCGGGCTACTGGGGTGGCTATCCCCATGCCTATGGCGCCGCGCCATACGCCTACGGCTACCCCGGCTATGCCTGGCTCGCGCCCGCCGCGCCTGCTGCCGGCAGTGAGTCCTCGCAGTAAGCCCCGACCCAAGGCCGGCCTTGATCATATGGTCGATCACCCTGGCCGCGGACTGCGTGGTCAGGCCATCCTGGCCTGACATCATCAGGGCTGGAAGCCCTGACGACGCAGGGCAGCTCCGCGCACGGTCGCAATCGTGATCAAGGCCGCGCCGCCCGGTGGGCGCTGCACCCGGCGCCTGCCGGGCACTCTTTTCCACCCGATCCCGATCCCGTTTCGCGCTCCGGCCTCCGGGGCGCGGACGGCTCCCCGGCGCTTGCTGCTTGCCGCCGGCTGTTATGATTCCGCGCCTCAGAGACTGTGAAAGCCATCCGTAACCCCGGTCGAAGCGCGTAGGCTGTCGATTGGGTCAGCGCAGCGTGAGCCGACGTGCGCGCAGCGCTCTCACGGTCTCCCCAGACTTGTCGGCGGCGGGAGAGACAGATGCGCGTACTGGTGGGGGACATCGGCGGCACCAAGACCGGGCTCGCCGTGGCGGAGGTGGCCGGGGATGCGGTGCGCTTGTCGCACGCTGCCCGCTATCCCAGCCGTGACTACGGTGACCTGACGGCCCTGGTGCGCCGCTATCTGGATGACACCGGTGTGCAGTGCGACGCCGGCAGCTTCGCGGTGGCGGGGCCGGTGGTGGACGGCCGCAGCCGCACCACCAACCTGCCCTGGAGCCTGGATGCGGCCGAGCTGGCGCAGGGACTCGGCTTCCAGCAGGCGTTTCTGCTCAATGACCTGGAGGCGGTCGCCTGGGGCGTGCCGGCGCTGGCGCCGGACGATCTCGCCGAGATCCAGGCGGGGGAGCCGGGCGGCGTCGGCAACGCCTGCGTGGTGGCGGCTGGCACGGGCCTGGGCGAGGCGGGCCTGTTCTGGGACGGCCAGTGCCATCATGCCTTCGCCACGGAGGGCGGGCATACGGACTTCGCGCCGGCGGACGAACGGGAGTTTGCGCTGCTGGGCCACCTTCAGCAGCGCTTCGGCCGGGTGAGCTGGGAGCGGGTGGTGTCCGGCATGGGCATCGCCAATGTCTATGACTTCCTCGTCGCCTGGCACCGGGCGGAGGAGCACCCGCCGGCGGTGGCAGCGGCGCTCGCGGGCAACGGCGATGTGGGCGCCGCGGTGGCGCAGTGTGCGGCGGAGGGCCTGCATCCCTGCACGGAGGCGATGGAGCTCTTCGCCCGACTCTACGGCCGCGAGGCGGGCAACATGGCACTCAAGCTGCTGGCCCTGGGCGGGGTCTATCTGGGCGGCGGCATTGCGCCCAAGAACCTTGACCTGCTGCGCGCGGGCGGCTTTCTGGAGGGGTTCCTGGACAAGGGCCGGATGCGCGGGCTCATGGAACGGATGCCGGTGCAGGTGATCCTGAGCCAGCAGGTGCCGTTGCTCGGCGCGGCACGCTTTGTTGGACGTTGAGTGACGAGCATCCACGCCGGCCAGCCCCCAGCCCTCAGCCCTCAGCCCTCAGCCCTGATCCTTAGGACTGTAATGCCGCTTCAGCCAGGCCGTGAGGCCTTCGAGGCCGGGGAACAGCACCCGCTCGGTGACGTTGGACTGGTCGAGCTTGTCGCGGATCTCCCACTTGAGGCCCGCGGGAATCACGATCTTGCGGGCGAGGCCCGGATGGTCGGCAAACCAGTCGTCCAGCGCCAGGCGCGGGTCGGACATGACGGAGAAGAAGGCGAACTGGTTGACGATGCGGTCGTCGATGGACGGCGGCTCGAAGAACAGTGCAAAGGGCCGGGCGCAGGCGGCGTCCAGCTCCTCGAGCGACTTGACGGTCTCTGAGAGCATCTCGACCGTGAAGACGTTGGCGCCCTCGCGGGCGAGGCGGGCCGCCAGCACGTCCGGCACCAGCTCGTGGGTGCGCAGGTAGTTGGCGCCCCAGACGGCGCCGTCACGGTCGAACTGCTCGATGTTGGCGGTGGCGAAGTGCAGCGCGGCGAAGGGCGAGTAGGTCCAGTCCATGAGCCGCGTCGGCAGGCCGTAGTGCTGGGCCACCGAAAGCCAGTGCCACACGGAGTCCCGCTCCACCACCCGGCGATGGGCGTACTTGCGGAAGTTGCGCAGCAGATGGTGCTCCAGCGCTGCATAATCGCCGCCGAGCCGGCACAGGGTGGTCTCAAGCGGGTAGTCGGCGTCCGACAGCCCGCGGAAGGCGTAGCGGGAGCGATAGCGGCCCAGCTCCGGAATCCAGGCCTCGGCGAACAGGGCGTCCTGGAGGTCGTTCCAGCTTTCGATGCGGGTTTCGTCCATTCTTCCTGCCTGATCATGGCGGCCGAATCCCGCGAGCGTAACTTGGTTCTGTGACGGTGTTGCGACGCCGGGCGTGGAGTACGAAGTAACAGACACACCTGATGTGTATCCTCGGTGTTGCACCGCGGGGAGCTGGCGCTGGTGCCGAGCAGAAGGCGAAACGCAAATACGAAGTAACAGGCGGACTTCAGCCGGTAGGACGGATAAGCGAAGCGCATCCAACAGGCCAGGGGGGCGGATGCGCTTCGCTTGTCCGCCCTAGGGCTGCGACATCACGCAGTCCAAGCACGCCCGCAAACCCTCACACGGAGCCTGAGTCAATGCCCTCCCGCGAGCGCATCGGCACCTGGATCGAATCCGCGCCGGTCCAGCGCATCATCATCGCCGTCATCATCGTCAACGCCGTCACCCTTGGGCTGGAGACCGCGGATGCCCTGATGGCGACCTTGGGCGGGCTGCTGAAGGCGCTGGACCGGGCCGCGCTGGCGGTGTTCGTGGTGGAGATCGGCCTCAAGCTCTATGCCTTCGGCTGGCGCTTCTTCCGCGGCGCCTGGAATGTGTTCGACTTCGCCGTGGTGGCCATCGCCCTGGTGCCGGCGAGCGGGCCGCTGGCGGTGCTGCGGGCCCTGCGGGTGCTGCGGGTGCTGCGGCTCGTGTCCACGGTGCCGCGGCTGCGCTTCGTGGTGGAGGCGCTGCTGGCGGCGGTGCCGGGCATCNCCTCCATCGCCGGGCTGATGCTGCTCCTGTTCTATGTCTTTGCGGTGATGTCCACCAGCCTGTTCGGCGCGCGTTTTCCGGAATGGTTCGGCAGCATCGGTGCGTCCATGTACACCCTGTTCCAGATCATGACCCTGGAGAGCTGGTCGATGGGCATCGTGCGCCCGGTGATGGACGCCTACCCCGCCGCCTGGGCCTTTTTCGTGCCCTTCATCCTCATCGCCACCTTCACCATGCTGAACCTCTTCATCGGCATCATCGTGGACACCATGCAGACCATGCACGAGGCCGACCACGCCGCCGAGCGGCGCGAGATGGAGGGGGCCATGCATGACGACACGGACCGGGTGCTGGCGGAGGTGCGGCACCTGCGGCAGGAGGTGGCGGGCCTGCGCGCGGCGCTTCAGGCCGCCGCCGGCGCCGGGGGCGATACTCAGGGATCGGGCGGACGGCCGGCGGAAGAACGTACAAAAAGCTGATATTCGCGTGCAAAAGATTTGCATATTAACTTGAATTTACTAGTATCTGTGCTATGACCCCGCTCGCCTCACAGCGCCGCTGCCTCTCTTGCCGCCGGCACTGTCGGGCGGCGCTGGCTCTGTGGTGTGCGCTGCTGCTGGCGGCGCCGGCGGCTCCTGCGCTGACCCTGAAGGTCAATGTGGAGGGTCTGGAAGGCCAGGAAGAGAAAAACGTCCTGGCGCTGCTCGGCCTCTATCAGGAGCAGCAGGACAGCGAGCTGACGGTGCCGCGCCTCATCGCTCTGTACCGTCGTGCGCCGGAGCAGATCCGCGAGGCGCTGGCCCCCTTCGGCCTCTACCGGGTGGAGATCGAGGAGGAGCTCACCCGGCCCGATGATCCGGACGGCCGCTGGGTGGCGAGCTTCCGCATCGACCCGGGCGAGCCCGTCAAGATCGCCACCGTGGACTACCGCGTCACGGGCGCGGGCGCCGATGACCCGGCCTTCCCGGAGGCCTTTCCCATGCAGCCGGGCGACGTGCTGCTGCACGCCGACTACGACAAGGCCAAGGGCGAGATCACGGCCATCGCCTCCGAGCAGGGCTATCTCGACGCGCAGCTCGCGCGCCATGTGGTGCTTATCGACCCGGTGGCCTACACCGCCCACATCGAGTTTCACCTGGACACCGGCCCGCGCTGGTACTTCGGGCAGGTGAGCTTCCAGCAGGACCTGCTTGCTGACGATTACCTGCGCAAGTTCGTGGACTTCGCGCCGGGCGATGTCTACGACCCGGACCAGCTCCTGGGGCTGCAGGGCAAGCTCATCGGCATGGAGTACTACAGCAACGTCGAGATCGTGCCGCTCAAGGACCAGGCGGGCCCCGACCGGCAGGTGCCCATCCGCGTGCAGGCGCAGCGCAACAAGGCCAACAAGTACCGGGTGGGTCTCGGCTATGCCACCGACATCGGTCCACGCTTCAGCCTCGACTACCGGCGCCGCTACATCGGCCGCCGCGGGCACAAGCTCAAGTCGGAGATCGAGATTGCGCCTGTGACCCAGTCCTTCGTCACCGAGTATCGGATCCCGTTCCGGGACCCGGTATCCGACTATGTGCAGCTGCGCACGGAGGTCTACTCCTTCGACACAGCGAGCCGGCAGGGCACGCTGTTCGAGCTGAGTGCGCTCCAATCGGTGGTGACCGCCGGCGGCTGGCGCCGCAACCTGGGCGTCGACTACCGCTACGAGGACTACGAAGTCATCGAGGACGACAGCGACAGCTTCACCGGCCTGGTGCCGCATGCCTCCTGGTCGCGGGTGGTGGCGGACGACCCCATCAACACCAAAAACGGCTACCGGCTGAAGCTCCTGCTGGAGGGCACGGCGCGCAATGTGCTGTCCGAGACCAGCTATCTCAGCGGCAGCGTCAACTACAAGGGCATCAAGTCCCTGGGCGCCGGCAACCGCTTCATCGGCCGGGCCAACCTGGGTGCCACCTGGGCTGCGACGCTCACGGACGTGCCGGCGAGCCAACGCTTTTTCGCCGGCGGCGACAACAGCATCCGCGGCTGGGGGCTGGATGCCCTGGGCCCCGTGGACCCGGAAACGGATCAGGTGGTGGGCGGGCGCTACCTTGCGGTCGGCAGCCTGGAATACCAGCGCAAGATCAAGGGGCCCTGGAGTGGCGTGGTGTTCACGGATTTCGGCAACGCCTTCGATCCGGACTACGACGCGGACTGGGAACAGAGCGCGGGCCTGGGTCTGCGCTTCTCGACGCCCATCGGGCCGGTACGGGTGGATGTCGCCTACGCCATCACCAAAGACCCCGCGGGTTTCAGGCTGCACCTCGGCCTGGGCCCGGATCTTTAGCGGGCGGCTGCACGCCCCCAGGCCGAGCGGCCGCCGCGGCCGTTGAGAAAGCAGGAATCGAGACGCCCCAGCGTTGGGTCCTTTGCGATGCTGGGCCATGCTGGCCGGTGCCTCGGCAGCTCCCAAACAACCAACCGGACTCACCATGCCCAAGCGCACCGCCGGCCACTCCCTCATCGGCTTCCCGCTGCTCGGGCTGCTGTTGCGCCTGGTGGGCCTACTGCTGCTCGTCGCCGTGCTGGTTTCGGGCTTTGTGCTCGGCACCCAGACCGGGCTGCGGATGGCGGTGGCCCTGGCCGAGGAGCTGGCCCCGGAGCGGGTCAGCGTCGGTCCGGTGGACGGGCGGGTGCTCGGGGAGCTGACCATCGGCGACCTGACACTGGACCTGCCTGGGCTCGGCCTCGGGCTCGGCCGGCTGCACCTGGACTGGCAGCCGGGCGCTCTGCTGACGGGCCGGCTGCGGGTGCGGGACCTGAGCGTCAGCGACGTCCATGTGGTGACGGCGCCCGCGTCGGCGGAGAAGCCGCCGGCGGAGCCCTTCCAGCTGCCGGAAATCCGTCTGCCCATCGCCGTGGACATCGACCGGGTGCTGGTGGAGCGCCTGAGCTTGCGCCAGGCGGGGGCGCCGGACACCGCCGCCATTCGCGTCACCCGCGCCGAGCTGTCGGCCACCGCGGACGGCGACCGTGTGGACCTGCGCCGGCTCAGCGCCGACCTGGCGCAGCCCGAGGCCGGTGCCGAGGCCGCGGGGAGCGCCCGGCTCACCGGTGACTATCCGCTGGACCTGACGCTCGACTGGCACTTCCGGCAGCCACCGGCGCTGACGCTCACCGGCCGCGGCACGGTGACGGGGACGCTGGCGGAACTGGAGGTGGAGCACCAGCTCACGGGCGCCGCGGAGGCGACGCTCACGGCGACCCTGCGCGAGGTGCTGACGGCGCCGGCCTGGCAGGGCGATCTGACCGTAACGCGCGTGGATCTGCCGGCCCTGGTGCCGGACGCGCCTGCGGTGGACCTGAAGGCGCAGCTCGCCACCGCGGGCGACCTGGAGCGCGCCACGCTGACGGGCACCCTCAACGGCGTTGCACCGGATCTGCCGGAGCTGGGCGAGCTGAGCGCCGCGCTGGACCTGACCTGGGCCGAGCAGCGCCTGACGCTCGGGGCGGTGCGCCTCGACGAGACCGCCTCCGGGGCCAGACTCGACCTCAGCGGCCATGCCGATCTCGCCGGCAGCGTGCCGGCCTTTGCGCTGCAGGGCGACTGGGAGCGCCTGCGCTGGCCGCTCACCGGCGACGTGCTGGTGGCGGCGCCGCAAGGCGAGGTCGCGGTGGCCGGCGACCTGGACGCCTTCGACTACCAGCTGAGCGCCGAGGTGTCCGGGGCCGACCTGCCCGCGGCGGCACTGACGCTCGCCGGCAGCGGCAGCGCCGAGGACACGCGCATCGACACACTGCTCCTCGAGACCCTGGGCGGGCGCATCGAGGCCAAGGGCAGCGCCGCCTGGGCGCCGGCGGTCACCTGGGACCTGGCCGTCACCGCGGCGGACATCGACCCGGGGCTTCAGGTGCCGGGTCTGGACGGCAAGGTGGCGCTGAAGGCGGACTCCCAGGGCGGACTCGATGACGGCTACCGCTTCGGTGCCAACGTCACTGCCGCACTGGAGGCCTACCCGGGCGTCGTCGTCAACGTCGCCGGCAACGGCGATCTGCAACAGGTGCAGCTCGGCACGCTGACGCTGGAGACCCTCGGCGGGCTGGTGGAGGGCGGCGGCGAGCTGGCCTGGGCACCGGCCCTGCGCTGGAACCTTGCGCTGCGCGCCGACGACCTGGACCCGGGGCAGCAGTACCCGGGGCTCGACGGCCGCGTCGGCTTTGCGCTCGACAGCACCGGCGGCCTGGCGGACGGCTTCGACTTCGGCCTTCAGGGCAGCGCCGCGCTCAGCGCCTATCCGCCCGCCGTCGTCGACCTGCGCGGCACCGGCACCGGCGAGGCGGC
>PR_CR_10_Liq_2_inCRDRAFT_1000588_pt1 | contig 10132 bp, 5 predicted proteins | sample PRCRCaboRojoPR_FD_10245 | JGI IMG/M metagenome (IMG submission 10245) | reverse complement strand
GGATCAGGCCGGCCACGGTCAGCGATAGGTTTTCTACCGGATAGTACGTAAAGATGGTATTGATGATGTGGCGGCGGTCGTTGATACTCGGGCCCCACTCTGCTTCGAAATCATTGGCATCCATAGCGCGGAAGTTGATATCCTCGGTGTTGTTCTCCAGGTACGACAGGGTGTAGTTGAGGCGGAAGCTGTAGTCGTCCTCTCCCCTCGCCTTCTGGAAGTTAAAGCTGGCGGCATAGTAGCGCGACTCGCCGGCGGTTTCGCTCATCACCACACTGCGGGCCACGCCGGTAAGCGTCTCCCCGTTGATTACTGCGCTGTTGCCGTCAATAATCGGCAGCGGGCGGGAGGCATCAGCTTCGGCAATGGTGCGCACCTGCGGATTGTCCGGATCCACCTTATAGGGGGCGGCGGCATTGAGGTTGCGCAGGCGCAGCAGGTTGAAGGAGCGGTTGTGCACCAGGTCCACAAAGAACAGGCTGTTGTTGTTCATCTGCAGCTGATAGCCCAGCGCCATTTGGTGGGTGTAGGGGTTGTCGTAGCCATTGGGGTTGAGAATGCGGCGCTCGTTGCTGAAGACGCCCTCCCGCTGTTCCTGCAGACTCTCCGCGGAGGGGCCCTGCAGATAGCCTACGTTGGAGGCAAAGCCGCTGAGGTTGCCCTCAAAGGTGACGGCACTCACATCCGTATCCGCCGGCAGTATGCCCTGATCGACAAAGTACTGAATTTGCTTGCGGTAATCAGTGCTTGTGCTATTTTGCTGCAGGGCATCGCTGTAGATGGCGTAGGGGATTTTTTCGTAAAAAATGCCGTAGCCCCCGCGCAGGCTGCTGCGCCGCCCGAGCTTGTAGTTGAGGTTAAGGCGGGGCGCGATGTTATTATAATCGCCCTCATCGGAGCCACCGGCGGAGAGGTTGTCATAATCGTAGCGCAGGCCAAGGGTGGCGGTTAGGCGGGAAGTCGCCCGCCATTCATCCTCCAGGTAGGCGGAGTAGATGGTCTGCCGGGCACCGAAGGAAGTAGGGCGTAATTCTACGGCATAGCCCAGGACTTCCACCTCGCCTGGGATATCGTTCACATTCAGGGCACTGCCCCGGCCGAGCCCCCGCACCTGATCAAGTTGGTCTTGGGTAAGGCGAACGGTGTAGTTGCCATCCACATTGCCACCCCCGAAGAGCTGATGGTCGGCAGAGATGACTGCCAGTCCGGCCTTCAGGGTGTGGTTGCCCGCGTAGTAGTTGAATTTTTGCTGGAACTGCACCGTGTTTTCCGTTTCGTCAAAGACAAAGCCCGGGTGCCCGATAACGCCCACGGTGATGTCATTGGGATTAAAAATCGTCACCTGCGGGCCGGGGCCGTTGAGTGCCCGACCGTAGTTCCAGCGGAAGCGGCTGTATTGTACATTGGTTTGTGCGCTGAAATTATTGCCAATGTAGTTATTCTTCAGCGCCAACAGAATTGAGTTACGGTCCTGCACGCTGCCCGCAGAGGGAAAAGTGACGCCCCCATCGAGCCCGCCGCCCTGCCGCTCGATATTCACGAGGCCAACATTCGCCCGCAGGCTGGAGGTGAAATTGGGGCTCCAGTTGTGGTCGAGCTTCCCGGAGATATAGGTGAAGTTGTTTTCGCCACGAACCGTTTCGTTTACGCCCAGGGCATCGGAGTTGAGGAGGTTATCTTTCAGGTCGGTGGTGTGCTCTACGTTGAGGTAGTAAAAGGTCTGATCCTGCACAATAGCCCCACCGAAGCCCACGCCTGCCTGATAGCGCTGAAAGCCATCCTTCACCGGGTTGCCGGAAAGATCGCGCTGCGCAAAGTCCGACTGTCCGTCGATGACTGGTCCGGGGCGGGTGATCAGGAAAGCTTCTCCTCCAAACTCATTACTGCCGCTGCGGGTGGTGATGTTGACGATACCATTTGCCGTAAGGCCGTACTCTGCGCTGTAGTTGTTGGTCAGCACAGTGATATTGCGCGCAAAGCCCACCGGGATGGCGAACTTCTGGCCGCCCAGAAAGCGCTCGTTGTTATCCATGCCGTCGATGAGGTAGCTGGTAAAAAGCGGGTTGGCCCCGTTGATGGCCACATTGGGCGCTTCCGGGTAGAAGCCCGTGGCCTGAGAGACGTTGGGCAGACGGAAAAGCACCCGGGTAATGTCCCGCCCTTCGATGGGCAGCTCTTCGATTTCCCGTTGTTTCAACTCGAAGGATACTTCGGCATCGGTGCTGTTGATTTGAGTCGTTGAAGCCGCAGAGACCTCCACTGCATCAAGGGCAATCTGCCGGTTCTCAAACAGTGCCAGGGTGATGGTTGGATTTTGATTAGACCGGATGCTGAAGGGATCCGACTCCCCGGAAAGAAAAGCCTCCGTTTCGTCCGTAAAGACTTGATAGCCCGTGACTTCAGGCAAGCCTTTAAAAGTCGCCACGCCCTGATCATTGGTAGTGGCCGAGCGCTCCAGGCCACGGCTTTCATTGAGCAGCCGGACTTCCATGCCCGCAACCGGCGCATCCGTCAGGTAATTGATCAGATTGACGTTGAGGTCGGCTTGTGCCAGCAAACCAGCAGTAGTAATGAAGCTCAGCAGGAGCGTCAATTGAATTTTCATAAAAGTGAGTATTTGAAATAGTGAGATCTTGAAAAGAGGTACGGAAATGCCCACCGGGTCAGATCATAACCGGTGATCATTCTGCATCAGTTAGCGGGGCTAAGCCCTCATTTTCATGCTGTTAACAGGTAGAAATACTACAGGAAAGCGGCGAAGGGAGGCGCACGCAGCCCCAGGAAGCGCAGTAAAACCAGGTGAAAGGGGCGCCATTGAACTTGAAAAACGGCACCACTCTCCTGCCCCATCAAACGGCTCAGCACCCGGCGCAGGGCAACAGGCAGGCGCCAAAGCTGACGGCGCAAAGTTTCGGATTGGTCGACATCATAAGAGGTACTCAGCACCGCGACCGCCTCATCGGTCAAAGCCTGAAGGGCTTCAGATACCGAATCGGTCTGCCAGGGCAGATTTGCAAAAGCGACAGGGTCAAAAGCGGACCGCTGCAGCCCGATGAGGTAAGCGCCACCGTCTTGTGTCGGCCCTAGGACCAACCTATGTTGCTCAAGCGCACCTGCAGCTTGCAACAGCAAACCGGTGCTCAGTTCAGGGCAGTCGTTGCCGATAGCAATCACCCGCTCGTACCCCAGTTCAAAAACAGATTGATAGGCATTGGCCAGCCGTTCACCGAAGGTCGTCCCTAACTGCTGATCGCCCTGAATGACAAACAGCGGCAAACCGGTACGCCGCGCCTGTTGTATGGCATAGCGGTTGAACCGGCGGAATAGCGCAGCACTCGCCTTTTGGCTGTCGGCCAGGGGCTTGTAGCGCGCTTCGTCCTGCTCATTGCGGAGGAAAAGCAAAAGGGCTGTGCTTTGCAGTTGGGTGCTCATCGGGTGCTAAAGTAGGGAAAAATTTGGTGGGGTGGGTGTCGTTGTGGGGACAGTAGGGTTAGAAGTACACTGATGGCACTGATCTCAATCTCAAGACTCGCCAACACGAAAGCCCAACCCATCTGCTCTTCTAACAAAAAAGCAGCGGATGCCATTCACCCGCTGCCAACCAATTTTCACAAAGTAGTGTATGAGTAATCTTAAAAGTCTCCACCTCCACCGCCTCCGTAGCCGCCACCGTAATTACCCCGGCGCTTTTTCTGCTGATTGATGCGGTAGGAGAAGGTCAGACGGGCCTGACGGGCGCGCCACTGAAAGTCGCCTTCGCTGTAAAAGCCGGTGCCTTCATTGACATAGCGCCAACGGCGGGAGTTGAAGACGTCGCTTACAGAGAAGGTCAGTGTGCCCTTCTTTTCCAAAATATCTTTGCTCAGGGTCAGGTCCATATGGTACATGGATTTGTCACGGCCCTGTGGGTCATTACGGGGCGCACGGTAATTGAACCGAATCTGCGTATTGAGCTCGTCCCAAAGCGTGATCTGTGAAGTCAGCCGCCCAAAGGAGGTAATGGCATCTGCCCCGAGGTCTTCACCCGATTCAGTAGTACCGGAAATGATGGACCGGAAGAAGTTGACGTTGCCATCCAAGTCCCACCATTTGGTAGGGGAAACAGAGAAGGTGACGTCCACACCATAGGCATCCTCAGTGGCCAGGTTTTCCGGCTGTGTGAAGGTGATGCCCTCGGAGTTGACCCGCTGAATGCGTTCCGTTTTGCCTGTCGTAAAGCGGTAGAAAACACCCGCTGTCATCGAAGCGTTATCCCAGTATTTCAGGTAATTGATCTCATAGGAGTCGGTGAACTCAGGGTCCAGGTTAGGGTTGCCGGTGAAGATATTCCGGGCATCGCTGAAGCTGAAGAACGGGTTCAGGCTCCAGAAGTTAGGCCGGTTGATGCGGCGGCTATAGCTCACCTGCATGGAATTACCGGTTTCGCCCAGGTCGTAGCCCAGGAATACACTGGGGAACAGGTTGAAGTATTCCCTCGGGTTGATCTGCTCAGTGGCGACCAGCTCCGTAATCATTTCGGTATATTCCGCTCTCAGCCCGGCCTGAAAGGAGAAATCGCCGTATTTGTTGCCAATGCTCGTGTAAGCGGCATAGACATCCTCGTCAAACAGGAAGTTGTTGGTGAATTCTGGCAGGTTTTCCCATCCGGTAATGCCAAATTCATCCACCTGGAAGTTGGTCTCAATATCGCGCAGGCCTGCCCGCAGCCCTACCTCAAACTTACCTTCCTCAGCAAATGGGCGAACGTAGTCGGCCTGCCAAATCAGTTGTCTTTGCAGCTCCAGATTACTGGAACGCTGCTCCAGTTCGCTCGCCCCCGTCTCTTCGAATTCTGGTGTAAAATAGGCCTCCCGGATGGTGGACGTTTCCAGCTCCTCACTGTCCTGATAGCGGATATCCGTCGTAAACTCGTGCCCTTTTCCCTTAAACTTTTTCCGGTAGGTCATAACATATTCCAAATCAGTTTCCTCCTCCCGCTCATTATCTGTACGGGTGCTAATGCCGGTGGGATTGTCAAGGCTGTTGATGAAGTCCCGGTAGGTAATCTCTGAGATGTTGTCGCCATCTTCCACGCTGTAGGTGAAGTTAGCGGTCAGCGTACTGGTTTCGCTAAAGCTATAGTCTGTACCCACACGGATGTTATTGTCCCAGCCACCACGGGTGCGGTCACGGGTCAGATCCTGAATAAAGGTCGTATCCGAACCGAATTCATTGCGGTCGTAGACTTCCTGATAGCGGCTGCCGCTGCCCGGGCTCTCCCTGTAGGTCAGCCCGTAGTTGGCAAAGAAATTCCACTTTTTGACGCGGTAGTTGGTATTGATGGCCAGACCTGCTTGTTCCGGGTAGCCTCCGGTGATGTCCACCGAGCCGTTCCAGCCTTTCCGCTTTTCCTTCTTGAGAATGATATTGATGATACCCGCCATGCCCTCAGCTTCGTACCGGGCACTGGGGTTGGTAATCACTTCCACCCGCTCAATCAGGTTGGCGGGGATGTTGCGCAGGCCATCGGTATCCCCTACCCCAACCAGGCTGGAAGGGCGGCCATTGATCAGGATGCGCACCCCGCCGCTGCCACGCAGGCTGACGTTGCCTTCGACATCCACCGTGACCGAAGGAACGTTGTCCAGTACATCCGTAGCTGAACCGCCCAGGTTTGCCAGGTCTTTGCCGACATTGAATACGCGCTTGTCCAGCGACATCTGCATGCGGCTTTTTTCTGCCCGCACCTCCACTTGTTCAAGGGTCGTTGCATCGGGCTGCATTGCAATTTTGCCCAAATCGGCGCTCATCCGGCCACGGGCAATCTCGAAAGGCTTCGTTTCCAGCCTTTGGTAAGAAATGTAAGCCACTTCCAGATAGTAGCGGCCCGTTTTCAGCTCTATGGAGAAGATGCCCTCTCCATCGGTGATCCCACCCGTCACCAGGTTACTGTCCGGTAAGGCGTAAACCGATACGGTGGTGTATTCCAATGGCGCGCCGGTGGAGGCATCTACGATTTGCCCTTTGACCAGCCCCTTCATATCATCGCCCGGGTCCGAAGCGGGTGCATTCGCGGCATGCAAAAAAGGAAGACTGAGCAAAAATGTGAGTAAGGTCAGGTGAAACTTCATGCTTGAATTTTATTTACTACAAAGGTAAGGGGCGATTCTATCGCTCACCTGTAGTAATGTTGAAGCAATTCTGAAGTTTAAACATTTGTCGGAAAAATCACACTTATTTCGTGCCAGCCGTCCTGAAATTCATAGTTGACAGACAGCCGGTTGGTATCGCAAATTTTCTTCACGATAGCCAATCCCAGCCCCATCGACTTCTCAGATTGCTGGTTTTTGCGGAAGCGCTTGAAGAGGTCCCGGGTAGGAATGGTAGGGGACGCGCCGGTATTGCGGATGACGAGGCGCTCGTGATCCAGGTAAACCTCAATAGCACCATCTTCCTGATTGTGGCGGATGGCATTGCGTACCAAATTGGAGACCAGCACGTCCGCCAGGGTGGGATCAAGGGCAACCTTCACACCGGGGTTGACGTCCCGCTTCACGGGCAGGCCCCGCAGCATCGCCAGCTCCTCAAAATTATCGATACAGGCGTTCACGATGGCCGAAAAATCAATCTTATGCTGCGCTCTGAACTCGTGGTTCTCAATTTTGGTGAGCAACAGGAGCGCACTGCCCAGTTTGGACAAGCGTCGGAGGGCCGTCTGCGCATCGTCGATCAGCCGGAGCTGTTCCTGGTCCAGCGGCTGCGTTTCCTGCAAGAGTTCCAGCTTGCCCCGGGCAATAGACAAAGGCGTTTGCATCTCGTGGGAGGCATTCTCAGAAAACTCGCGGACCGTCCGGAAGTCCCGCCTTGCCCGCTCCGTCATAGCCGATACAAAGGCATTGAGCTGCCGGAACTCCCGGGTGGTCGTCTCGGGCAACGCCAGAGGTTCAGACTGTTTGATGTTAAAACCCCGGATGCTGCTCAGGATACGCTGAAAGGGGGTTAGCAGCCACCGGGTCACCAGAAAACTGGCAATCAGCATGCCAACGCCAAGGATCAGAAAAAGCCGCCAAATGATTTCCACCACTACATCGTAGATATCATCGGATTCAATGAAGACATCAGTGATGGTGATATGGTAAAAGCTGCCATCTACTTCCTTCACGGCTTCCAGCTTACGGTAGGGCTCGGTTTCGCCCTCGCGATAGGGATGTGGGGCGATGGTGTCCGTAAACCGGTAGAAAGTATCAATTTGCAGGTGGTCGCCCAGATGTTCAATGCTTGCCCTCCGGCGGCGCAGGATTTCCAAAGGGATGCCGTCCCGGATATCATCAGCCATATCCTGCACCTCGTCGTACAGTGCAAAATCTGTTTCTTTGATCACCTCCGTCTCCACCACATGGTAGGTCACGTAACCGCCAATGCCGAAGACCAGCACGGACACCAGGAGGTAGAATACGGTCGTTTTGGCAATCAGGTTCATCGGTTGGTGAATTTATAGCCCAGCCCGTAAATGGTTTTGATGTGCTCCTCGCAGCCGCCAATGGCGATCTTTTTGCGGAGGTTCTTGATATGCTGGTACACAAAATCGAAAGAGTCCAGCAGGTCGACATCGTCTCCCCAGAGGTGCTCGGCGATCACCTGTTTGGTCAGTACCCGGTTCTTATTGGTAATGAAAAACAGCAACAGCTCGTACTCCTTGACNGTCAGGGTAATNGGCTGATCGGAGACGGTTACTTCCCGGGTATCGGTGTCAATGCGGATGCAGCCNTGCTCAAGTACCTTGTGCCCCTGCTGACGGCGGCGGCGGAAGATGGCATTGAGGCGGGCATTGAGTTCGGAAAGGTGGAANGGCTTNGTCAGGTANTCATCNGCNCCCAGTTCGAGCCCNTTGATNTTATCGTCCAGTGCATTTTTTGCGGAGATGATGAGCACGCCTGTCTCCGGNTTCATCCGCTTGAGCAGGCGCAGGAGGTTGAGGCCGCTCCCGTCGGGCAGCATCAGGTCGAGCAGTACAATATCGTAGGTAAATGAAATGAGCCGGTCCTGGGCTTCCGCAAAGTTGCGCGCCGCCTCGCAGACCACATCGCCCCGGCTGAGGTACGCCTGAATATTGTCTACTAATTCCTGCTGATCTTCTACAATGAGCAATTTCATGATGACAAATATAGGAAGCGATTTTGTAGAAATTTTGAAGTGCCCTGACCTTAACGCACCACAAGTTCAGCCCTGTAGCTCAGAACGGACCGCGCCAGAGGTCACACCTTACTCACTCCCAGCCACAGCAACGAAACGACCTCGCAGAGGTCGCACTCCAAGCCTCTTGCCGGCTAACAAGCCAGCTTGGAAAAACCCAAACCATAAGCGACTGCTTGGTAATACGAGCACTGACCTCGCCAGATCATACGCTGCTCACCACAACCTTTACGGGGTCAGTGCGCTACAGGACCTAAGTTAGTAAGGCTTTTTATCCGGCAAAGTATGCTTTGGCAACAGGGACCGGAAGGTTAACTTTTCAGGTTGGGGCGACTCACTTGCCTAAGCAGCGCATGCGACCTCAGCGAGGTCGAACCTTCCTAGTTCCCTGAGTTAGTAAGATATGACTTCTACGAAGTCCGCCTGTGAAGTCCTATACTATTAACGTCAACTTGGTGCCCCGAAACTGACCTCGACAGAGGTCACACCTTACTCACGCCCAGCCACAGCAACGAAACGACCTCGTAGAGGTCGCACACTCACCACTTTTACCTAGTTTTCCCAAAAATCAAAAGACCTTTTTCTACCCGTTTCTATTTCATAAGCTTTCAGGAAAGACGAAAACTCCTTCCGGAACGTCCGCTTCCGATGGTGCGCCTTTTGATTTTGAATATACCAGTATACCCGTTCCACGTGAGATTTGCTATAGGAAAAAGCAGCGTATCCGGCCTGCCATTTGAATTTTTGAGGGCAAAACTCATTGTCGTTAATAAAATTAGTACTCGCTTTCTTCGTCTCCTGAACCAAATGAGAAAGGGATTCAGCAGGTTTGAAGCCGATTAAAAGGTGCGTATGGTCTGGCATACTGTTAATCGCCATCATTTTGTGCCCTCTTTTTTGTACGATCCCTGTGATGTATTTATATGGCTCTTCTTCCCATTCAGGTCTAATGTGGGCTTGTCGGTACTTTACCACAAATATAAGCTGGATATAAATTTGAGTGTAGGAGTCTGCCATAACTATTGCTTTTACTTGTATGTCGCGGGAGGGTGGTAAATTCCATAAATCCCAAGGAAAAAAACTTTCGCTTTTTTTAGGTTTGGGCTCCGGAATCAATTTTAGTTAGGGCAAGATTTCGAACTTAAAGCAGGTGTAGCGCTCGTACATATGCGACCTCTACGAGGTCGAATCTGCCTCGTTCCCCGGGTTAGTAAGATGTGACTTCTACGAAGTCGGCCTGGGCAGACCCCTCCACAAGCACCAGACCGGTAGCACGGAACTGATCGCTATAGTGGTCATAGGTTACTCACCCACCTACCTGAAATAGCTAAACGATCTCGTAGAGATCACACCTGAAAATCAGCAAGATAAACGTCTGCAAAGTCAGCCTGCCCCCCACTATGGACATCAGACCGGTAGCACGGAACTGACCGCAGCTGAGGTCAAATCTTACGCTCTCACCTACCCAGAACAGCAAAATGACCTCTTTCCATGAGTTAGAAAGCAGTGGCTTCCACGAAGTTATTTTAAGCTGCGCAGAACCTGGGTATCTACCTGGCAGCTCAGAACGGACCGCAGCTGAGGTCACACCTTACTCACTCCAGCCACAGCAGCGAAACGACCTCGTAGAGGTCGCACCCAAAGCCACCATTACCAACTATACCGACGACGAAGTAACTTGGGACCAAATATGACTTCGGGTCGGCATACCTGTGCGTACCGGCATACTCATCCGTCGGGTTTACNCCTTCGCCCAAACCTCTCCGTTCCAAACATAGTCTATAATCGTACCATCCGGAAATCGTCCTTTTACATCCAATCCTCCCGCCGGCTTTCCACCCGGTACAGCACGTAGTCCTGCAGCGCCCGCGCCAGATCAAGCGGCAGGAAAGGCACCCGCACCGAGCCTCCCGCCGTATACAACTCAACAGAGGCCAGATCCCGCCGCCGCTGAAAAAAC
>PR_CR_10_Liq_2_inCRDRAFT_1000583_pt1 | contig 10193 bp, 9 predicted proteins | sample PRCRCaboRojoPR_FD_10245 | JGI IMG/M metagenome (IMG submission 10245) | reverse complement strand
TTCAATCTGTGGTGCGTTATTGGCAAGCAAGCGTCGCAATTTCGGAGACGGCTCAAACTGCGTTAAGAATGTCTCAAGAACAGGGCCATCGATCGACAGTGCCGGTAATGCAGCCTTCAGCTGTCCAGATTCGTACGCCACTGCGCCCTCGGATCCGCGCAACTTGAGTCCCGGTACACTGAGATTTGCAGCCGCCAATCCCATCTGCATATCCAGGCCTCCAGTCAGTGCAAACTGACCCGTCAACTCACCGGTCAAGCCGGCCTCGTCGTCTGCCAACCCGCGCAGATTCAAAATACCGCGAACCGGTGCATTGTCTCGAATGGTGAGCCAGGCGGTCGCATCGATGGCTGCTGTGATTTCATCAAGCCCTGTCACAGGGATTGGGGCGTTGCGCATGCGGGAGTGCACTCTCACATCGTGGACACCACTTGCATCAGTTGGAAATCGCCAATCCATCGTGATTGGCATCGAAACCGTCTCGGTGACCAACCGACCTCGACCAAGGACACCGACCTCAGGGATCGTCTCAAAGGATAAGCGTTGAAGCGAGAGACCACCTGCAATCACATCCAGATCGTTCATGCGCGCCGCACCAAGAGGCTCGAGCACCTTCACGAATCCATCAAGCACCTGACCCCATTGCCGCGGATCAGGCATACCACCACCCGCCCCATGCAGGATCAACTCGGCTTCATCGAGCACCATGTCGGACACCACCAACCGTCCTTCAGTGACCGACCGAAACAAATCCAACAACAGCTGAATACGCTGGACTTCAAGGCGGCCGTCTGGGCGCTCAACAATTAAATTTAGAGCCTCAAGATAGGGACCTGTCAGCGAGGCCTTGGCTCCCACCTGAGAGACCGTGACATCTGCACCCAATCGCTTTGACAGAACGGTTTCAAGATCGCCTCGCCAGTAATCCACCATGGGCAACATCGCAAACAAAAGTGTTTGCAGAGTCGCCAAGGCCACCACAATGATCGCTTTCGTGGTCAAAATCGGCCGCATCATGCCAACACCACCTCAAACCGATCACGGGCAAAAGTCGTGTCCACCTGTAAGCGAATCGGTCTGTGGATAAAGGCTTCCAAGTCAGCCAAGCGCTTGCGACTCTTCATCAATCAAGCGATCAATCACCACAGGCGCTGCAATGACCGTTGTCGTCTCAGCAGAGAAGGCACGCGCTTCGCGTAAAATGGCCCGAAAAATCTCATAACACAGAGTCTCAGGCGTTTTTGTTTTACCCGTGCCCCGACATTCCGAACAGGCTTCTTGCAACAAATCAGACAGGCGTTCACGTGTGCGTTTGCGAGTCAGCACGACGAGGCCTGCCTCATTAAAGTCGTTCAGGCGCGTTTTAACCGGATCTGGTTCGAGAGAGCGTTCAAGCGTCCGAAATACCTGACGGCGGTGCTCCTCATCTTCCATGTCAATGAAATCAATCACAATGATACCGCCCAGATTTCGCAACCTCAGTTGTCGGCCAATGGCTACAGCAGCTTCCAAATTTGTCCGAAACACAGTCTGCTCGAGGGTGTGTGCACCCACAAACCCGCCAGTATTCACGTCGACTGTGGTCATGGCTTCGGTCTCATCGATCACCATGTAGGCACCTGATTTCAACTCAACACGACGTCCGAGTGCACGCTCAAGCTCATCCTCAATTTGGTAGAGCTCAAAAATCGGGCGCTCACCGGCATAGTGCTGTAGGCGATTGACGACGTCGGGTACATACTTGGCGGAAAACCCAACCATGCGGTCAAACGTTTCTTGAGAGTCGACCAAGACCCGCTCAGTATCTGGGCGAATCTGATCACGGATGACGCGATGCGAGAGCGATAGATCCTGGTAGACACACGTTGGTGGCTTCACAGTATTCTCCATCGACTGGATTTCATCCCAGAGCCGCTTGAGATATGCCAGATCATGCTCAAAATCAGTCTGCGTATGGCCTTTACCGGCAGTCCGCACGATGACCCCCAGCTCGAGACCCTGTGCATCGAGTGCATCTTGCGCCATGCGTTTTAACAGATCTCGATTGTCATCGTCCTCAATCCGCTGGCTAATCCCGACATGGTTTGCAAAAGGCATCAGTACCAAATGCCGCGCAGGTAAGGACACTTCAGCAGTCAGCCTCGCACCCTTGGTTCCGATCGGATCCTTCGTGACTTGCACCAACAGTCGTTGTCCCTCGGTGACAAGCGAGCTGATTGACGCATCGCGGCCAGTCGCTGATTGCGGGATGTCTTTGGCATGCAAGAATGCACTGCGCTCGAGACCGATATCCACAAAACATGCCTGCATCCCGGGCAATACGCGCGCAACCTGACCGACGTACACATTTCCAACCAGACCTTGATGCGTTGCACGCTCGATCAACAGTTCTTGGACCATCCCCTGTTCGACCACAGCAACGCGTGTCTCAAGCGGAGTGACGTTGAGTAGAATTTCATGTCGCATTGGAGAGCAAGCCCTCAAGTTCTACCAAAGGCAACCCCACCACGTTGGTGTAAGAGCCTGAAATCCGCACAATGAACCGAGCGCCGATCCCTTGAATTGCATACCCGCCGGCCTTGTCTAACGGCTCGCCTGTATCCCAATACGCCGTGCGCTCTGCCTCCGTCATCTCACGAAAGGTGACATCGGTTCGAACCACCTGCGTCGCGACTGCTCGATCAGTCCATACCGTGACCCCAGAATACACCTGATGAGTCCGACCCGATAACTGATTCATCATCTGCAAAAAATCAGCGCGATCCAACGGTTTTTGTAAGAGCGCGTGATCAATGGATACTGTGGTGTCCGAGCCAATCACAGGCTCACCGCGAGCCGCATGACACGAGACTGCCTCGGCTTTGAGCCGACTCAATCGCCCAACATACTGCTCAGGGGATTCGCCGACCTCTGGCGTTTCATCGATATCCGCCGGCAGTACTCGAAAATCAGATGTGATCAGCGCGAGGAGTTCCCGACGCCTCGGCGACTGACTGGCGAGGATCAATGGGTGCCCTCGACCGGTTCTGAGACAAATTGAGAGAGCCAGCCGTAACCAATGCGCACGGGTGACCACAAAATTGCCCCAATGGCCGCTTGCATCATCAACACCAATAAATCCGGATCATATCCTGTCAAAGTACGCGCCCAATACCCCACCAGTGCTGCAATACCCAAGACCAAGAACACCACCACCGACTGGCGCACCCAATTGACTTGCCGGATCCGAGCACCAAGGAGCGTTAACATGTATGCAACAAGCGCAAACAATAACGAATGGAGTCCAAGCACCGTGCCATACAACACATCAAACGGCACAGCTGCTATAAACAATAAAGTCATCGACAAACGATGGTTCTGAAACAGTGCCCACCAGGCCACAAACAAAACAGGCCAATGCGGAAGATACGGTGCCATCACCAGTGGCAGCGGCAATGCCACCAGTAGCAAAGTTGCAAGCCAAGTCAACACAAAGGTCACTGGCCAACCTCCTCATCTGACACATCAACCATCAGGAGTGTCAGCGTTGACAGCTCCGCCGCAGGTTCACACAGCACCCGAGCAAACGGCTGGCCCGGAGATCGAATCACCTCAATCACGCGCGCCACAGGGATTCCAGGTTGGAAACGTCCGGCAAGTCCGGACGTCTCAATCACATCACCCGCGACAATATCGACGGTCGCCGGCAGATTTCGAAGCTCCAATTGGTCGAGCTGGCCGGTACCAAAAGCCACCGCACGCAGTCGAGTGCGTGTCACCTGAACGGGCAATTGATGGGTGGAATCGGTCATCAAAAGTACCTCAGAGGCATGCGGGTACACAGAGACAATTTGACCAACCAAGCCATCAGCCGCGAGCACAGGACGTCCGATTTGGACCCCGGCAGCAATCCCACGATTGATCGTCACTCGATGTACAAACGGATCGTTTGAGACGCGTTCGATTTGCGCTTGTAAAAGCCGCTCATTGACCCGCTCTCTCACACCCAACAAGCGTCTTAATTCAGAGTTTTCTGCGCGCAGTGTATGGAGTTTCAGTTGCTCAGTGAGGAGTCGTTCGTTTTCGATTGCCAGCGATTCAAGGCGTCCGGCGAGTTGCGTCCTGGTTTGCGTCCAATCGGCGACAGCACGTGTCGCATTGGCTGGAAATCCGGCAATCTGTTCAACGGGCCAAAGTGCCGTTTTGACTGCAAGCCGGACGATCTGTAGCCCATCGAGACGGGAGTCGATCAGCATGGTTGCCACGGCGAACGTCACCGCAATCACGAGACGGACAGCGGCAACACTGGTTTGTGAAAACAGCGGCCGCATGCAACAGCCTCAATCAGTCTGAGTTAAAGAGATTAAACGAGGCGCGATCAATCAGCTCAAGTGCTCGACCACCGCCACGTGCAACACAGGTCAATGGATCATCAGCGATCAGAACAGGCAAGCCTGTCTCCGCGGCCAGTAGCTCATCCAATCCTTTCAACAGCGCACCACCGCCGGTCAATACAATGCCGCGTTCTGCGATATCGGATGCGAGTTCGGGTGGAGACTGTTCAAGTGCGTTTTTCACAGCAGACGTAATTTGAGCCAAGGGCTCTGATAAGGCCTCTTGAATCTGATTCGACTTCAAAGTGAGCTGCTTTGGGATCCCCTCAGCCAAATTACGGCCGCGCACATCGATCTCAAATTCATCTTGGATGGTGATGGCCGTGCCGATTTCGTGCTTAATCCGCTCAGCGGTTGAATCACCAATCAACGTTCCAAATCGACGACGCACATACCCAACGATTGCTTCGTCAAACCGGTCGCCACCGACTCGGACTGATTCAGAGAAGACAATGCCATTCAGAGAAATGATGGCAATTTCTGTCGTACCCCCACCAACATCCACGACCATGGAACCGCTGGCATCATCGACGGGCAGGTCAGCACCGAGGGCAGCCGCCATCGGCTCTTCGATCAGATAGACTTCACGCGCCCCGGCTCCAAGGGCCGATTCTTTAATGGCACGTCGCTCGACTTGGGTCGATTGGGCAGGCACGCAGACCAGAACACGCGGTGAAGGACGAATCATTGAGTTTTCNTGGACCTTGCCGATGAACAACTGCAACATTTTTTCAGTGACATGGAAGTCGGCGATCACGCCATCTTTTAATGGNCGAATCGCAACAATATTNCCNGGCGTNCGACCCAGCATTCGCTTGGCNTCAATTCCCACGGCAGCGACTGAACGCTGNGTTCCCACGGTTCGAATCGCGACCACAGAGGGCTCATCNAGNACGATTCCNTTGCCCTTGACATAAATGAGGGTATTGGCNGTTCCCAAATCGATCGAAATATCATTCGAGAACAATCCACGGATGGCTTTAAACATGAAAGCAGTGTCCTATCAGGCATGCGCANTAAAAGACAGAGTCTATCGGAACAAACCGCAAGGCTCTAGCCTTATGCTAGCATTGCACGCTGTTATTTAACTGTTTTGTTCAACGGAGAACTGCATATGTCGCTGTCAGGCGATGATTTGGCCCGTGTCGCGAAGTTGGCACGCTTGGGGCTGACCACTGAGGAGAANGAGGCCACTGCCNCCCAACTCAATGGGATTCTNGCGCTNATCGATCGCATGCAAGCAGTCGATACAGACTCAGTCGAGCCACTCGCACATCCACTCGAACTGACTCAAGTGCTGCGCGCAGACGAGGTCACAGAACACAATCAACGCGATCAATATCAACGCGTTGCACCTCATGCTCAGGATGGGCTGTATCTGGTACCCCGGGTTGTCGAATGAACGANATTACAGACCTCTCGCTCAAAGCACTCTCTGAAGGCCTTCAGGCTAAAACATTTTCAAGTGTTGAGATCACTGATGCATTTCTGAAGCGGATTGGCGCACTCAATGCCAAAACCAACGCATTTATCACAGTGACCGAAGAGGCCGCGCGGGCTGATGCTTTGGATGCCGATACACGTCATGCCAAGGGCCAAGCCGGCCCACTGACCGGCGTGCCAATCGCACACAAAGATCTATTTTGCACAGAGGGTGTGCTCACCAGTTGTGGCTCAAAGATGCTGGCAAACTTTATCGCACCCTACGACGCACACGTCGTGACACAGTGTAAAACAGCGGGCTTGGTCACACTGGGCAAACTCAATATGGACGAGTTCGCCATGGGTTCATCCAATGAGAACTCAGTATTCGGACCGGTTCACAACCCCTGGGACTTATCGCGCGTACCTGGCGGAAGCTCCGGAGGCTCAGCAGCCGCTGTTGCCGCATCGATGACCCCACTGGCTACCGCCACAGATACCGGAGGCTCGATTCGACAGCCGGCGGCCTTAACCGGCACCTCAGGTCTTAAACCGACCTACGGGCGCGTCAGTCGCTATGGGATGGTTGCCTTTGCGTCGAGTTTGGATCAGGGCGGATTGATCGCGCAAACAGCTGAAGATATCGCACTCGGTCTTGGCGTGATTGCAGGCCACGATGTCCGTGACTCAACCTCGGCCAACGTACCCGTGGATGATTATGCACAAGAGCTCGAGAAGCCGCTCACAGGCATGACCATCGGCCTCCCTGAAGCCTTCTTTGATGAACGCTTGAATGCCAGCATGGGGCAACGCGTGGATGCGGTGATTGAGGCGTTTCAGGCGCTCGGGGTTCAATTGAAGACCGTTCAATTACCGCATGTGGCCGAAGCAATCCCCGCGTATTATGTGATTGCGCCAGCGGAGGCAAGTTCGAACCTATCCCGCTACGACGGGGTGCGTTTTGGGCATCGGGCAGACAACCCAACCGATTTAATGGATCTGTATGAACGCTCAAGGAGCGAAGGATTTGGCAGCGAAGTGAAGCGGCGCATCCTCATCGGAACCTATGCATTGAGTGAGGGCTACTTCGATGCCTATTACAAAAAAGCACAGCAGATTCGGCGTTTGATTCGAGACGATTACACAAAGGCCTTTACCGAATGCGATCTGTTGTTGAGCCCAACCACTCCGTCAACAGCCTTTCCAATTGGTGAAAAATCAACCGATCCTGTCGCGATGTACCTTGAAGACATCTACACAGTAGCGACAAATTTAGCGGGGCTTCCGGGCGGATCTTTTCAAGCCGGACTCATCGATGGATTACCGGCTGGTTATCAGCTCACTGGGCCTGCGTTTTCAGAAGGCCGCATCCTGAACGCTGCGCATCAATTACAGCAAGCCACCGATTGGCATCAGGCGCGTCCAGAGGGTCTTACACATGTATGAAGCTGTGATTGGTCTTGAGGTGCACGTGCAGCTCAACACCGCCTCAAAAATATTTTCAGGATCGTCGACAACCTTTGGTTCAGAGCCGAATACACAAGCGAGCCTTGTCGATTTAGGGATGCCAGGCGTGCTGCCTGTTCCAAACGCGCGCGCCTTTGAGATGGCCGTCAAGTTTGGCCTCGCGATCCATGCCGAAATCGGAACAACATCTGTGTTCGATCGCAAAAACTATTTTTATCCCGATCTACCGAAAGGCTACCAAATCAGCCAGTTCGATTTGCCAATTGTAGGTCGCGGCGAGGTTGACATTACGCTTGAGAACGGAGACACCAAGCGGATCGGAGTGACACGCGCCCACCTCGAAGAGGATGCCGGTAAAAGTATCCACGATGCCTACGATGGAATGACGGGAATTGATCTCAATCGCGCAGGCACACCATTGCTTGAAATCGTGTCCGAGCCTGAGCTGCGCTCGGCAAAAGAGGCGGTGGCCTATCTGCGCGTTATTCACTCCATTATTCGGTATCTGGATATCAGTGATGGCAATATGGCTGAGGGCTCAATGCGTTGCGACTGCAATGTCTCGATTCGCCCTGAGGGATCGACAGCACTTGGGACTCGCACCGAAATCAAAAACGTCAACTCGTTCCGGTTTGTCGAGAAAGCTATCAACACAGAAATCAACCGGCAAATCGAAATTCTTGAGGATGGTGGGCGGATCATCCAAGAAACCCGTCTGTATGACCCGGATCGCGATGAAACGCGTTCAATGCGCTCCAAAGAAGAGGCCAATGATTATCGCTACTTCCCCGACCCCGACCTCTTGCCAGTGGTCATCGATGAAGACTTTATTCAGGCTTGTCGTGACACACTGCCTGAACTGCCGGCGGCCCGCAAGGCCCGCTACATCGAGCGTTATGGCATCACGGAGTACGATGCCGGCGTCCTCGTTGCCGACCGTGACATCGCCGACTACTTTTCGGCAGTTGCTGAACAGTCAGGTGAGGGAAAATTGGCCGCGAACTGGGTGATGGGAAGCGTCATGGCTGAATTGAATCAGCGCAGCCAAAGTATCCACGACTGCCCAGTGACAACGGAGCATCTGAGCGATCTCATCGGCCGCATCAAGGATCAAACACTGAATTCGAAAACAGCCAAGATTGTGTTTGATGCCTTATTAGCCAATGAAGGCAGTGTCGATGACATTATTGAAGCACGCGGTCTGGTACAGGTGACTGATACGGGCGCCATCGAGGCCATTGTGGATTCAGTGATGGCTGAGAACCCCGAGCAGGTTGAGAACTATCGGCAGGCACCCGGTGACAAGCAGGGGAAGATGCTGGGCTTTTTTGTCGGGCAGGTCATGAAAAAGTCTGGAGGCAAAGCCAACCCGCAAGCGGTCAATGAAATTCTACGATCCAAGCTCAACGCCTGAGCCACAGACTGGACAGTGCGCGTCCTTGCCATAGCGGAATGACCGCCAGTCCATCTGCTTGGCCTGGAAGCGAAGTAATCGACCGACCAATCGGTCTGGCCAGTCAAGCAGGACTCCAATCACCTCGACGGCTGCAAGTGTGCCTAAAACACCGACCACTGGGCCTAATACCCCCGTTTCCGCACACGTTGGCTCGTGGTCTGGTACATCTGGGACCAAGCAGGCATAACAGGGATTGTGAGACGCACGTGGATCAATGGTCGTCAACTGCCCCTCCGTGCCAAGTGCAGCCGCAGACACCAATGGAATCTGTGCTCGACGCGCAAGATCATTGGCTAGAAATCGAGTTGCGAAGCGATCTGTGCAATCAGCCAGGAGATCTGCTGACGCAAGGAGGGTCTCAAGGTTCGAGGCATCCGCATGTTCGCTGACTGTCTCAACATTGATAAACGGATTGAGCCCGAGAATACGCGCCTTGGCCGAATCCACCTTGTGCACACCAATCGTCTCTTGTGCATGGATCACTTGACGATGCAGATTGGTGGGATCAACGGAATCGCCATCGACCAGGGTCAAGCGACCAACGCCGGCTGCGCCTAAGTACAACGCCAAAGGACTGCCAAGACCACCAAGACCGAGCACCACCACATGTGAAGCACGAAGCCGATTCTGACCGTCGAGATCCACATCACTGAGTAAGATTTGTCGCGCATAGTGCAACAGCTCTTGATCATGCATAGGGTTTCCTCATTCGGGTCACTCGATCTCGTCCTGCAAGATCCTGAAGCGTCTGAATGTGACTCCATCTGTGTGCCTGTGCAAGCTCCACGACGGCCTCCCGCTGATCCAGTCCATGCTCGATCAGCAGCCAACCACCAGCAGTTAAGTGGGATTGACCATCCTGAATCAGTCTACGAATCACGGCCAATCCATCCAAGCCAGCAAAGAGTGCAAGTCTCGGTTCATGCTGGATCACAGCCGGATCGACTCGACTGTCGTGCTCTGCGATGTAGGGTGGATTGGCACAAATCACATCATAGATCCCGGCGTGCTCGAACCCATCGGCGATAAAAAACCTCACAGCGAGATGCAACCTGACCGCATTGGCTTGTGCCACCTCGATGGCTTCAGGTGAAAGATCTGACGCAGACACATCGATCTCAGGTCGGCGTGCTTTTAAACTCAGTGCCACCGCCCCTGTTCCTGTGCAGACATCTAAAAGACGCACCGGACGTGATCCGATCACCTCAAGTGCCGACTGCACCAAGGTTTCAGTATCCGGTCTTGGAATCAATACATCTGGAGACACTTGCAGACGCAATCCATCAAAATCACACCACCCGAGGACATAGGCCAAAGGCTCTCCTGCAGCGCAGCGCCCGGCAATTTGAAGTACGCGATCCACCAACGCATCATCAATCACTCGATGCGGTTCCAGCACCCGGTCAATCCGTGCACAGTCCAAGACCTGCTCACACACCAAATCAAGCTCAGACGACGTCCACTCAGCCGACTGG
>PR_CR_10_Liq_2_inCRDRAFT_1000581_pt1 | contig 10213 bp, 10 predicted proteins | sample PRCRCaboRojoPR_FD_10245 | JGI IMG/M metagenome (IMG submission 10245) | reverse complement strand
GCGTGAATAGCTGAACCTTAAGGAAGCTTGATCCGGGTCAAATTGGAATGCCTGCAATCTTCGCGGCGCCCAAAATCAGTGCATCAAAACGCTTTCGAATGGCCTGCAGCGCCGGGTCATCGATGCCCTCAAACCGCATTACGATGCAGGGCTGCGTGTTCGACGCACGCACCAGCCCCCAGCCATCGGCGAAGTCAACGCGCAGTCCATCGATGGTGGTGACGGTGGCATCGGCAAAATCTTCCGCCTGCTCCATCAGCGCCTCAATCAAGCGATGAGGCTCACCCTCGGCCAGATCCATACGAATCTCCGGTGTGCTGACCGGCTCGGGTAGCTCGGCGAAGATTTCACTGGCCGCCCGTGGGTCGGCCGCGATGATCTCAAGCAGCCTTGCCGCGGCATAGGTGGCATCATCAAATCCATACCAGCGATCATTGAAGAAAAGATGCCCGCTCATCTCACCGGCAAGTGGCGCACCGGTCTCGCGCAGCTTCTCCTTGATGAGCGAGTGACCGGTCTTCCACATCACTGGCTTACCGCCTGCCTCTTCAATGACGGAGGCCAGATGACCGCTGCATTTGATATCAAAAACAATGGAGGCGCCGGGTGTTTCAGCCAGTACGGCTCGGGCGTAGAGCATCATCTGCCGGTCCGCCCAAATAATGTGACCGTTCTCATCGACAACCCCCAGTCGGTCGCCGTCGCCATCAAAAGCAAGGCCCAGATCGGCACCTTCGGCGCGAACGCTTGCAATCAGATCGCTTAAGTTCTCGGGCACGGTGGGATCGGGGTGATGGTTGGGAAAGCGCCCGTCCACTTCGCAGTAAAGCGGGACGACTTCAGCACCCAGTGCCTCCAGAAGATCGGGTGCCACGGCCCCGGGCACGCCATTGCCACAGTCAACCACCACTTTAAGCGGCCGCTTGAGCGAGACATCACTGAGTATGCGTTCACGGTAGGCAGGCAGAATGTCGATGGATCGTTCACTGCCATTGCCACTGACAAGCCGGCCTTCTGCAATGCGACGGCCGAGTGCCTGGATGTCATCACCCCAGAATGGCGCGCCGTTAATAATGGTCTTCAGTCCGTTGTAATCGGCCGGGTTATGGCTGCCGGTCACAGCAACCCCTGCCCCGGTGCCGAGATGATAAGTCGCGAAGTACATCAGCGGTGTCGGCACCTCGCCGATATCAATGACTTCGCGGCCCGCCTGCATCAGCCCTTCGCGCAGGGCGGCAGCCAGGCGGGGGCTTGATTCGCGGCCATCCCGTCCAACAACAATCGCACTCTGTCCGGCCTCGGCGGCAGCGCTGCCAATGGCCTGGCCGAGGGCCGTTACCGTCTCGACGGTCAATCCTTTATCAACCAGGCCTCGAATGTCGTAGGCCCTGAGGATGGCGGGGTCAATCTGGGGCATCGGGCGCTCCTTGCCTGATTACTGTCGTCCGGTGTGGCCGAATCCGCCGCTGCCACGCTCGCTCTCGGCAAACTGCTCCACAATGTTGAACTGAGGCCGGGCGACGGGGAGAAAAACCAGCTGGGCGATACGCTCGCCGGGTTCAATGGTGAAATCGGCCGTGCCGCGATTCCAGCAGGAAATAAAAATCTCTCCCTGGTAATCAGAGTCAATCAGCCCGACCAGATTGCCAAGGACAATGCCGTGTTTGTGTCCGAGCCCGGAGCGCGGCAGGACGACCGCGGCATAGGCCGAGTCAGCGATATGTACGGCCATTCCGGAGGGGATGAGTTGGGTATCACCCGGCTTCAATGTCTCGGCGGCCTGGAGGCAGGCGCGAAGGTCGATGCCGGCAGCCCCCTCGGTGGCAAAGTCGGGCATGGGGAATTCATTGCCCAGACGCTGATCGAGTATCCGCAGTTCAACCTGCTTCATTCAGTCGCTCTCCAATGAGTTGAATCAGGGCTGTCGCCACATCACGCTTGGGCGCCGGCCCGAGACGCTGCTCGCCATCCGCCCAGATGACATCGAGCGTGTTGCCATCGACATCGAAACCCATGCCATCGCCCACCTGGTTGGCAGCGATCATATCGAGCCGTTTATCCACGAGTTTTGCTCGCGCATGCTCGCGAACGGATTCTGTTTCGGCGGCAAACCCCACCGTCAACGGCCCGCTCGGCAATGCCGCCACGTCTTTTAAGATGTCAGGGTTGGGTTTGAGATTGAGCGTCAGCGAGTTATCGGATTTCTTCAGTTTCTGATCGGCAATCTGCTCAACCCGATAGTCCGCAACGGCTGCTGCGGCGATGAAGATATCCGCCTCTGCAGCGCGCGCCATTACAGCCTCATGCATCTGGTCGGCGGTTTTGACATCCACGCGCTCGACGCCCGACGGTGTTGTCAGTTTTACCGGGCCAGCGACAAGCGATACTCGGGCGCCCGCTTGTGCGGCTGCTGCTGCCAGGGCAAAACCCATCCGTCCGCTACTGCGATTGGCAATGAAGCGGACCGGGTCAATGGGCTCATGCGTCGGCCCGGCTGTGATCAGTACATGTCGGCCTGCGATGGCCGAATGGCTCGATTCGCCCTGTAGCGCCGTGACGATATCCCGAGGCTCCATGAGCCGCCCGGGGCCGGATTCGCCTTCGGCGAGGGGGCCGTCAGCCGGGCCGAGCATACGAATGCCTCGTCTCTCGAGTATTTCAGCGTTGTCCCGGGTGGCAGCGGCCTGCCACATAATATGATTCATCGCCGGGCAGAGCGTGATCGGCGCTTCGGTCGCCAGGCACAGCGTGGTTAACAGGTCATCGGCAAGGCCATGGGCAAGCCGAGCCATGACATCCGCCGTGGCCGGTGCGATCAGGATTTCATCCGCCCAGCGGGCGAGCTCCAGATGCCCCATGCCGGTTTCGGCATCGGCATCCAACAGATCCGTGTGGACTGCCTGATGTGAGACCGCCTGAAAAGTCAGCGGGGTGACAAAGGCCTGGGCACCGCGTGTGAGCACAACACGCACCTCGGCGCCGGCTTCTCTTAGCCGTCGCACCAGATCGGGTGATTTGTAGGCAGCGATGCCGCCACTCACCCCGAGGATGATGTGTCTGCCGGACAGGGTCATTACGGAACAATGTCACAGGTTGCTCAAAGCCGCGAACTTACACTGTTGCGCCGTTTAAGAAAACTGAGCGGAGGGCTGGATGCCGATTCATGACTGGCCTGTCGAGGAGCGACCGCGCGAGAAACTGCTGAGCCAGGGCAGTGGAGCGCTGTCCGATGCAGAGCTTCTGGCCATCTTCCTGCGGACCGGTGTTCGCGGCCGAACCGCCGTTGATCTGGCCCGCGAGCTGCTGCTCGCCTTCGGTGGTCTGCGTGCTCTGCTGGATGCTGATCAGCGCACATTCAGCGGTTACTACGGGCTCGGTAGTGCCAAGTATGTCCAGCTGCAGGCCGCGCTTGAGCTGGGGCGGCGTTATCTCGCGGCGCGTCTTGAGCGCGGCGAGGCGTTAATCGGCCCGGAGGATACCCGCGAATACCTGGTTGCCAGGCTGCGGCATCTGCCCCATGAGGTGTTCGCCTGTCTTTTTCTCGACAATCGTCACCAGGTGATCACTTTCGAGGAGCTTTTCCGCGGGACGATCGATGCAGCGAGTGTGTATCCCAGAGAGGTCGTGCGGCGGGCGCTCGATCTGAATGCGGCAGCCCTCATTCTTGCGCACAACCACCCCTCCGGAGTGGCGGAGCCGAGTGCTGCCGATGAGCAAATGACGCAACGCCTGGTGGATGCCCTCGGCACCGTTGGCATTCGCGTCCTGGATCATTTTGTCATCGGGGAGGGGCGTCCCGTGAGCTTTGTTGAGCTCGGCCTGCTGTGAAATCAGGCCTCCAGAATGCTGCTGCCGAGGCTCTCCCGCAGTTTCTTCAGTGCGTTCTTCTCGAGCTGACGGATCCGCTCGGCTGAAACACCGTATTCATCGGCAAGCGTGTGCAGTGTCGCTTTGGGTTCATTCAACCAGCGCCGCTGGAGGATATCGCGGCTGCGGGCATCGAGTGCAGCAAGGGATTCCGCGAGTGCCTGCTCCTGCCAGCCTTCCCAGTCCTCTCCCTCAATTTCACGGGCGGGATCAGCGCTGTGGTCTTCCAGAAACGCAGCCGGTGCCCGGGCAACATGATCGTCCTCGTCGGCTTCGGGGGCGGGGTCAAATCCGACATCCTGACCGGCAAGTCTTGATTCCATTTCCAGCACCGTTTCCGGTTTCACGCCGAGATCCGCGGCCACCGCTTCGACTTCCTCGCGGTTCATCCAACCCAGGCGTTTTTTCGCGCTGCGCAGGTTGAAAAAGAGCTTGCGCTGGGCCTTGGTGGTGGCCACTTTGACGATGCGCCAGTTGCGCAGGATGTACTCGTGAATCTCGGCGCGGATCCAGTGGACGGCAAAAGAGACCAGGCGCACGCCCACCTCGGGGTCGAAGCGCTTGACCGCTTTCATCAGCCCGATATTGCCTTCCTGGATGAGATCGGCAAGTGGTAATCCGTAACCGGAGTATCCCCGGGCCACATGCACGACAAAACGCAGATTGGAGAGCACCAGCCAGCGGGCCGCCTCAAGGTCATCATGGTCGCGATAGCGAATGGCAAGCGCCTGCTCCTCCTCGGCATCGAGTGCCGGGATGGCGTTGACTGCCTGGATGTAATGCTCCTCGCTACCCGCGCGAAGCGGCAGTCGACTGTAATCGGTGCTCACCAATGACGTGGCGGCTGACATGGAGCCCTCCCCGGTTTTCAGATGATTGAATTTTAACACGAAATCTTAGAGTGCAAGGAGAGGGGCGGAGTTCCGTTATTGCGGCTCGATGGCAGCCAGATGGCGGCCTACAGCGACCCAGGCGCCGATCAGCCCGAGCAGGATCCCGCCGAGCAACAGGGTAAAGGTGCCGCCCACGCCCGGGCCGATCAGCCGGAAACCCGATCCATAAAGCGTCGTTAATTCTCGCGCGGGGCCGGCCAGCAGGGCCATGGTCAGCGCGAGGATGAGCGTTGCCAGGACGCCGCCGCTCACCCCATACCAAAGGCCTGTGTAGAGAAACGGTCGGCGCACGAAAGCATCCGTGCCACCAATGAGTTTGGTGATCTCGATTTCAGAGCGCCGGTTCTCAATATCAAGCCGAATGGTATTGCCGACGACCAGCACCACCGTGAGTCCAAGCAGCAGCCCGATCAGCACCGTGCCCCGATTGGCCAGTTGCAGCACCGCGGTGAGCCGCTGCAGCCAGACCCGGTCAACGCGGACCTGATCAACCCCGGCGAGGGCTTGTGTCCGTGTGATGAGCTGATCAGCGGCCAGCGTCCCAAGCGCGGCATTGAGCTCGGCGACAATTACCGCCGGGAAGGGGTTTTCATCCAGTAATGCCAGCGTCTCCTCCATGCCGGCATGCTGTTCGAACTCTGCCAGTGCGGCCTGCGGTGTAATGAGCTCGGTCGCGGTGACTTCATTGAAGCGCTGGATACGCTCAAGCAGATCGCGTTGGTTGTCCGGTGTCAGCCCGTCGGCCAGGAAAATGGAAGCGCGCGGATTGCCTTCCCAGCCGGCGGTTGCCGCCTCAAGGTTATCCATGAGCAAAAGAAAGCCGGTGGGCAGGGCAAGTGCGATGCCGATGACCGCGGTGGTCATAAAACTGGCGGCCGGCCGTCGCTTGAGCTGACCCAGTGATGTCACCGCTGAGCGGGCGTGCTGCCCGAACCATTGTTTAAGACGCTCGAGGGGTTTCATTGCACACGCCCCTCCACCAGGTGAATCCGGCGATGGCCGAGGGCCTCAATCAATGGAATGTCATGACTGGCAATAACGGTGGTCACACCCACCTGATTGAACTGCTCAAAAAGCGCCATGATCTCGCGCGACAGGGCCGGGTCAAGGTTGCCGGTTGGCTCATCGGCCAGCAGGATCGGCGGACGGGTGACCACTGCACGGGCGATGCCGACGCGCTGCTGTTCACCGCCGGATAACGTGATCGGATAGGCCTTTTCGCGTTTCAGCAGTCCGACCTTGTCGAGCGCGGCGCGAACCCGTCGGCCGATATCCTGATAAGAGCGCCCGGCGATGACGAGTGGCAGGGCAACATTGTCGAAGACCGTGCGGTCATGTAACAGCCGATGGTCCTGGAAGATCACTCCGATATGCCGGCGCAGAAAAGGAATGCGACGCTTGGGTAAGCGGCCCAGATTGACACCGTTGATCACCACGCTGCCCTGGGTGGGGCGCTCGAGTAGCGGGATCATGCGCAGAAAGGTGCTCTTGCCCGCCCCGCTGGCGCCAGTGACAAAGACCATCTCGCCTTTGGCGATGTGGAGGTCGAGTCCGCGCAGTGCCTCATTGCCGCCGGGATAGCGCTTGTTCACGCCATCAAATCGGATCATGCCTGCTCGGACTCCCTGTTGGCCTGCTCCAGCAGGGCATCGACGAAGGCCTCGGCGTCGAACGGTCGCAGGTCTTCCACGCTCTCGCCAACCCCGATGTAGCGCACCGGAATGCCGAGCTTCTGCGCCATGGCAAAGATAACGCCGCCCTTGGCCGTGCCATCGAGCTTGGTCAGCACCAGGCCTGTGACATTAACGGCACTGCGAAACTGCTCGGCCTGGGCGAGCGCGTTCTGCCCGGTACCGGCGTCAAGGACGAGCAGGACCTCATGAGGGGCTGATTCATCCTGTTTGCCGAGCACTCGGGCGACTTTGCGCAGCTCCTCCATGAGATTGTCCTGGGTGTGCAGCCGTCCGGCCGTATCGGCAATGAGGATATCGGTGCCACGGGCAATCGCTGCCTGATGGGCGTCGTAAATGACCGAAGCCGAATCAGCACCGGTCGGCTGGCTGATCACCGGGGTGTCGGTACGCTCTCCCCAGGTCTGCAGCTGCTCAACGGCCGCGGCGCGGAAGGTGTCACCGGCGGCCAGAATGACTCGCTGACCTGCCTGTTGATAGTGGGCCGCCAGCTTGCCGATGGTCGTGGTTTTGCCAGCCCCATTAATGCCCACGGTCAGGATCACGAAAGGCTTGCTCTGTTCGGGAATGACCAGTGGCTCGGCGACCGGCTGCAGGATCGCGAGCATGTCCTCGCGCAGTGCCGCCTGCAGCGCGCTGGTGTCCGCCAGCTCGTTACGCTTTAAACGCCCGGTTAAATCATCGATGATGCGGGTCGTGGCTTCCATGCCCACATCGGCCATTAAAAGCAGCGTCTCAAGCTCCTCGAGCAGCTCGGCATCGATCTGCTTGCGGCCGAGGAAAAGCTGGCCGATACCGCTGCCGGTTTTCTGCAGCCCGCGGCGCAGGCGCCCGATCAGCCCGACGTTATTATCCTGGTCGCGGGTCTGGTGTTCTGACTCGGTGGGCTCGGCCGGTCGTTTACGGCGGAAGGGCAGCATGGAACTCTCGAGGTCCTGATCAAACAAAGATATCGTTATCCTAACACTCCCGTGTCAGGTCATCGTGTCAACCAAGAGGCTCAGCATGACAACCCGAAATGCAGTCTTTGCCCTCATTCCCGCGCTCATGGCGCTGCCCGCAGCCGCGCAGGCAAGAAATGGGAGTGAGTGAATTCACCCTCGATAACGGCATGCAGGTGCTGGTCCGTCAGGATCATCGCGCGCCGGTTGTCGTCTCTCAGGTCTGGTATCGCGTCGGCTCCAGCTATGAGGGGCGCGGGCAGACCGGCATCTCCCATCTCTTTGAGCACATGATGTTCAAGGGAACCGAGCAGTATCCGGAAGGGGAGTTCAGTGACATTATCGCCCGCGAAGGCGGCCGGCTGAATGCCTTCACCGGCCGGGATTTTACCGCTTACTTTGAGATTCTCGCCGCTGACCGGCTGCCGATTGCACTCGAACTGGAAGCCGACCGCATGGCGAATCTGCAGTTGAGCGCCGAGGATCTGGCGACAGAGCGCGAGGTCGTCCTGGAGGAGCGGCGTCTGCGCACCGATGATCGCCCTGAGGGCCGCTTTGGCGAGCGATACTCGGCGGTTGCGCATCCGGGCACCGGTTATGCTCATCCGATTATCGGCTGGGCCGATGATGTGGCCGGTACACAGGTTGATGATCTGCAGAACTGGTATGAGCAGTGGTACACGCCGGCCAATGCCACGCTGGTGGTGGCCGGTGATGTTGAGCCGCAGGCCGTCTACGAGCTGGCGCAGAACTATTTTGGCGATATCGAAGGGGCAGCGGCGCCAGAGGTGCATGACCCGGAAGTCCTCTCACCCCCGGGTGAGCGGCGACTGATTTATCGGGATGAACAGACCCGGGTGCCGCAGCTGCGTATGGGATATGAAGTCCCATCCTTTGCCACGGCCGACTCTGCCCGCGATCCTTACGCGCTGCTGTTGCTTGCCACGGTGCTCGATGGTGGTGATGGGGCGCGGCTTGCCGAGGAGCTTGTGCGTGGCAGTCAGGTGGCGGCTGCCGCCGGTGCCGGGTACAACCCGATGACGCGTCTCGATGGCGAATTCTCGCTGTATGGTGTCCCGGGTGATGGCGATGTCGAGGCGGTTGAAGCGGCCCTGCGCGAGCAGATCAAGCGTGTGCAGGAGAATCCGGTCAGCGAAGAGGAGCTCGAGCGGGCGCGCAGCCAGCTGTTGGCTGATCATCTTTTTGAACTGGATTCGGTGTTCTATCAGGCCATGCAGCTTGGCATGCTGGAGACCACGGGCGCCGGTTGGGAGACACTGGCGGCGTTTGAAGAAAACATCCGGGCACTGACAGCCGCCGATCTGCAGGCCGCGGCGCAGCGTTATCTGCGTGCCGATCATCTGACGGTGGGTATTATGCTGCCGGCCGAGGCGGGAGATGAAGCATGAGGCGCGGGATACTGGCCTTGATGCTGCTGCTGATCACTCAAACAGGGGGAGCCATGGAAGCGGATATCCAGCAGTGGGAGACCGAGTCTGGCAGTACGGTACTTTTTGTCGAGAGGCACGAGCTGCCCATTGTTGATATTCGGATTGCCTTTGATGCCGGCAGTGCCCGAGATGGCGATCAGCCGGGGCTTGCGCGAATGACCAGCAATCTTTTGCTCGAGGGCACATCCAGTAAGGATGCCGGAGAGATCGCTCGGGAATTTGAGCGCTACGGCGCCCGGGTCTCGGCCGATAGCGGGCGTGATACCGGGGATGTGAGCCTGCGGGCGTTGAGTGAACCAGCGCGTCTCGATCCGGTCATCGGCACGTTGGCAACGGCCGTCGCCGAGGCAGACTTCCCGGCCGAAGCCGTCGAGCGGGTTCGTCGACAGATGCTGCTTGGCCTCGAGCAGGCCAAGTCTTCGGCTGCGGATTTGGCCGAACGGGCATTTACCAAAGCGATTTACGGTGATCATCCCTACGCCAGTGCGCCGGCCGGGACCATTGAATCGGTTGAGGCAATTGCCCGGGCCGACATCGAAGCCTTTCATGCCCGTCATTACACGGCCGCCAATGCCACGATAGCCATCGTCGGTGATCTTGATCGTGCCCGCGCCGAGGCCATTGCCAGCCGGTTGAGCGAGGCACTGCCGACGGGCGAGCCGCTCCCTTCGCTGCCGGAGGTCATGCTTCCTGAGGCGGCACAGACGGTGCGGGTGCCATTTGAAGCCGAGCAGACCCATGTCGTGATCGGCCAGCCTTCGGTGCGCCAGGGCGATGAGGCCTATTATCCGCTCTATCTCGGGAACCATATTCTTGGCGGTAATGGCTTGACCTCGCTGCTCGCCGAGCGCATGCGCGAGGAACGCGGACTTTCTTACAGCAGTTCATCGCGCATCAGCACGGGTGCCCGCCGTGGCCGTTTCCAAATGGCAACCCAGGTTCGCAATGACGCCCTGGAAGAGGCGCTCAGTGTGCTTCGCGGCAGTTTTACCGAGCTACGCGAGCAGGGGCCTGATGCCGAGCGGCTGGATGCCTCCAAGCGCAACATCACCGGTGGCTTCCCTCTGCAGCTCGACAGCAATCGTGATCTGCTCGGCTATGTCTCAAGCATTGGTTTCCATGGGCTTGATCATGATTACCTGACGCAGTTTGTCGGCCGGGTTGAAGATCTGACGGCCGAGGAAGTTCGCAAGGCGCTGCAACAGCACCTCGACCCGGAGCGGATGGTTACAGTCCTGGTCGGCCCGGCGGCAACCGTCAACGCCGTGGAATAACGCCTCGGTGCGCGGTGGCCTGCGGATTATCGGTGGGGAGTGGGGTGGTCGCCGCTTGAGCGTGCCCACAGCGCCAGGGCTCAGGCCCACCGCTGA
>PR_CR_10_Liq_2_inCRDRAFT_1000579_pt1 | contig 10219 bp, 10 predicted proteins | sample PRCRCaboRojoPR_FD_10245 | JGI IMG/M metagenome (IMG submission 10245) | reverse complement strand
GCCAGTACGATAGGAGATATGGAAAAATGGGGTGATGCCTGGATGGGCGATTTGCTCACCGGCCTGGAGCAGGCAGCCGTCTTCCCTGCTCCCGCACAGGATGATGCCACCTCCATTGGGCTGGGCTGGTTTGCCATCCGCATACAGGGAGAACTGGTTTATTTCCACGGCGGAGATGTGGACGGTTTCACTTCGCTCATTGCCTTGTTCCCTGAATCTAATGGGCTGTTCATTGCCCTAAGCAATCAGGAAGGGCAGCGCAGTACCCTGGACCAGATGATGGAAACCTTCGCGATACAGGAATTTTAATTAGCATTTTGGGATATGCATGGCCCGCGCCTCGATGAGGTGCGGGCTTTTGCTTATGTCTCGTGCGACTAGACCGAATTAATTGATAATATTTTCACACTTGAGCCCGTTTTTGGTGCGCGATCTTTAACTGTCAAAGATTTGCTACTCAGTCCACTAAGGCAATAAGGTCAACGATAGGAAGCCCAAGATGTTTCTCTTGAAAGGATGGAAAAAAAGAACTAACTTGATCATAAATGATGAAAGATGAAAATATTAGATAAGCCATTAAGTAACCTCCAGATTGAGCTGCTTCAACTATACAGTCAGGATGTCAGTGACGAAGACCTCATTGCTATAAAGCGAATGCTTGCTCGGTATTTTGCTGATAAAGCATCCGATGAGATGGATAAATTATGGACTGAAAAAGGGTGGACAAACGAAACGATGGATAATTGGCTAGAAGACAATGAAGGATTGTAATAAGGAAAATGACAAGTAATTAATGAGAGTCGTTCTTGACACGAATAGCCTGCTTGTAAGTATAGGGAGGCACTCCAAATACAGACCAATATTTGATTCGTTATTGAAGGGACGTATCCGGCTTTTGGTTTCTACAGAAATCCTAAATGAATACAGAGAAAAATTAGAAGAAAAAACCGGTCTTGTTGTAGCTGAAAACTTGTTGAATTTTATGGTTCGTTCTCCAGACGTAGAAAAAATTGAGGTCTACTTTAAATGGGCAATAATTACGCAAGATGAAGATGATAATAAGTTTGTGGACTGTGCACTAAATGGCCGAGCCCATTATCTTGTGACGGACGATAGGCATTTCAGGGTTCTCAAACAAATTGGCTTTCCTCCAATACAGGTTATTAGAACAAAGGATTTCCTGTTGGAACTTACGAAGTCAGATGAGTAGAAAGAAAACGGATAACTTATACTTATTTTAGGGAGCTGCACAAGAAAGTTAACAACAAAAGCCCCTCCCGCCCACATCCATTCCGGCGTTTTTTCGTTACCTTACCAGTTGTAACCAAAACTCCTTCCAATGGCTAGTTTTACACTCCAAATTAACGGTAAACCTCAAACGGTAGAGGCGGCACCAGAGACGCCACTGCTTTGGGTATTGCGCGACCATCTCCAAATGACCGGCACGAAGTACGGTTGTGGCATCGGTCAGTGCGGCGCTTGTACCGTTCACCTCAATGGCACCGCTATGCGGTCCTGTTCCCTACCTGTATCAGCGGTAGGTGATAAAGCCATCACGACCATCGAAGGCCTTTCCGAAAAAGGCGACCATCCGGTACAGCAGGCATGGCTCGAGCATGATGTGCCGCAATGTGGTTATTGCCAGGCGGGCCAGATTATGACGGCCTCTGCTTTCCTCGCCAATACGCCCAAGCCCACCGATGCGCAAATCGAAGCGGCTATGAACGGCAATCTCTGCCGGTGCGGTACCTACACCCGCGTGAAAGCAGCGGTCAAAACGGCTTCCGCTAAAATGGGCTAATGACCTGCACCTTCAACCTTATTCCTAAATCGAACTTCTCATTATGTCTACTATAAAAACTGCGGTCAACCGCAGATCCTTCCTGAAAGTCTCCGCTGCTGCCGGCGGGGGCATGCTCCTGGGCTTTGGCTGGCTGTCATCCTGCGCCCGCGAGCCCGAAACCGGACTGGAAATCCCGGAATCCTGGACCGATATCAACGCGTTCCTGAAAATCGGGGATAATGGCGTGGTGACCATCATGTCGCCCAATCCGGAAATCGGCCAGAATGTCAAGACCTCCATGCCCATGATTGTGGCGGAGGAACTCGATGTCGACTGGCAAAAAGTCGTGGTGGAACAGGCCGGGCTGGATACCGAAAAATTCACCCGTCAGGTGGCGGGCGGCAGCCAATCCATCCGTCAAAGCTGGAAAAGCCTCCGTACTGCCGGTGCGACTGCCCGGCGTATGCTTATGGAATCAGCGGCCAAAGAATGGGACGTGCCTGTATCCGAACTGACCACTGAGCGGGGTACCATTCACCACAAAAGCAGCGGCAAATCCATTGGTTACGGTGCCGTGGCGACTGTAGCGGCTACCCTGGAAGTACCTGAAGAGGTGGAACTAAAAGACCCTAAAGATTTCAAAATTATTGGCACCAGCCGTAAAAACGTGGACGCCCACGAAATCATAACCGGTAAGCCACTCTTCGGCCTGGATGTACAGAAAGAAGGCATGCGCATCGCCATGATTGCCCATCCGCCCGCTTTCGGGCAAAAGCTCAAATCGTTTAATGCGGAGGAGGTCCTCAATATGCCCGGTGTGGAGCAGGTCTTCGCCATTAATGCCGCCCCGGAGGGCATCGAACTGCAGTGGTCGGATACCAACGCCTTCCCGGAACTGATTGCCATTGTCGGCCGCTCTACCTGGGAGGTCATGCAGGCGAAGAAAGCCCTCAGCGTAGAGTGGGAAACCATAGAGTCTCCGGAGTCTTCCGCTGACCACGAAGCCGCCCTGTCTGAGCTCATGGATAAAGCCGCCGATGAGCCCGCCCGCCGCGATGGTGATCCGGGCAAAGCTTTCCAGGGCGCTGCCAAAGTGATTGAGCGGACCTACGCCGCACCTTTCCTGGCGCACAATACGCTGGAGCCAATGAACTTCTACGCCAATGTGACGGCTGACAAGGCCGAACTCGAGGGCCCTATCCAAACCCCGGCTTCCCTGCGCAAGACCGTAGCGGCGCTCTTGGGCATGGAAGAAGCACAGGTCTCCATAATGCTGACCCGGATGGGTGGTGGTTTTGGCCGGCGCCTGTACGGCAACTTTGGCTCTGAAGCCGCGCTGATTTCCCAAAAAGCCGGCGTACCGGTCAAGCTCGTGTACACCCGCGAAGACGATATGACGCAGGGCACCTACCGCCCGGCCTACAAGGTGAAGTACCGTGCGGCGCTCGATGCGGACAATAACCTGCTGGCCTTCCACGTGCGGGGGGCAGGGGTGCATGGCAGCCCGGTCTTCGAAAACCGTTTCCCTGCCGGTGCCGTAGACCACTATCTGGCAGAGCACCACGACTTGGGCTCCAATATCTCAACCGGTGCCTGGCGGGCGCCCCGTTCCAACTTTATGGCCTACGCTGAGCAGGCGTTTATCGATGAGATAGCGGAAGTCACCGGGCAAGACCCCATTGATTTCCGTTTGCAGCTGTTTGAACAAGCACAGCAGTCCCCGGTTGGGGAGAATAACGATTACGATGCTGCCCGCTATGCCGGCGTACTAAAGCTGGTGAAGGAGAAAGCAGGCTGGGGCAAGCCCACACCGGGCCTGCACCGGGGCGTTTCGGCCTACTACTGCCACAACAGCTACGTGGCACAAGTGGTAGATGTAGAGATGCAGGGCAGCACCCCCCGGATCAAAAAAGTATGGTGCGCGGTGGACTGCGGTATCGTGGTCAACCCCGATGCCGCCCGCAATCAGATTGAAGGGGGCATCGTCGATGGCATAGGGCATGCGATGTACAGCGCCATCACCTTCAAAAACGGCAGCCCCGAGCAGCAAAACTTTGACCGCTACCGGCTGATCCGCAACTCGGAGGCCCCACTGGAGATCGAAACCTTCTTTGTGGATAATGGTATTGATCCAACCGGGCTGGGCGAACCTTCTCTGCCGCCCATTCAGTCGGCTCTGGCTAATGCCCTGTACCGGGCTACCGGGCAGCGCATCTACCGGCAGCCATTCGTTTCAGAGAATGAAGTATTGGGGTAATGAAACGGGCACCGGCGGGACCGGTGCTCTTCGTACGAATTAAAACAAAAATAAAACTCAGGCGTGTGGGATACCATGCGCCTTTTTTTTGAGCGGGGAGTAGCTCTGGCGCAGCTTGGAAGGATCATCAGGGAGTAGGCGGCCAGGATAAACCGAAATGCTGAAGCAGCATTTTTTCAAAAGTCTGTTCCTGGTCTAAGGGCGTAACCTTTTTTTGCCCCCCTTCCGTGACTTTCAGTTCCTGATCGGTGAGGGTGACCCGCCTGCCCCCGGGATGAGCCTGTGTGATGAGCCGTTTGTTAGGAAAGGGCGACTCCGGCGAGGTTTGGTGGTACTGCGCCATAGCTGCATATTCTTCCATTCGCCTTGGTGTATCATCGAAGCGGTAGTTGGGTCCCCATTGATTATCCTGCCATTGGCTTAAAAGATATTGATGTTCATTCAGCTGTCGGATTTGAAAGCGCCCGGCATCGTTTTCTACAGTAGCGCCGTCCTTAATGGCAATGGGGAAGAGCGACGCGTTGCCAAAGCCTACATCGGCAAGCATGGGCCCTTCAGGTTGGTTGACCCAAATGGCCATATGGTCAAATGGAGGCCCGTATGCTTCCTTTTCCGGTGAGTAGACCTGTGCCTGAATCAGCTGCGCTTCATAGCCAAGCGTTCGCAGCACCCACGCAAAAAGCTGGTTCTGCTCGTAGCAAAAACCGCCCCGCCGGTGGTGCACAATCTTGCGGTAGACATCCTGCAATCGAATGGATATAGGCCGGCCGAGATGGATGTCCAGATTCTCAAAAGGGATGCTGTGGAGGTGGGCAGCCTGGACCGCATTCAGTTCAGGTCTCGCATTTGGCGACAAGCCAATCCGTTCGAGGTAAGCAGGGAGCCCTCCGGTGGGCTTGCTGTAGATTATATTTTCTCCCAACCGGTGGCTTTTATCGTGCCGGTCAAACCCCATGTAGCGCAGCAGGCTTATGGAAGGCACATTATCCCGATGGGTAAAGGCATGGACCCACTCCAGTTGAAGCTGGTACCTGGCGTAATCAAGAACGGCAGCCATTGCTTCGCGCATGTAGCCATAGCCTTGTGCCTGTATCAGTAGCTCATACCCTAGATCAGCGGCAGTACGTTTTGCATTGAACCGCCACAGGCAGATGGTCCCAAGTGCTGAGTTGTCCGTTTTTGAAAGAATAGCCCAATACAGGTATTTGCCCTGAGCAGTCCCCTCCAGTATCCAATCAATAAATTCAGCCGCTTCTTCGCGCGATTGCATGAGCGGGCGGTCGAGGTAGCGCCGGATCAAAGCATTGGACCGAATCTGGAAAATCAGCTCCTCGTGGTCGGGGGAGAGTGGCTGAAGATAGAGCCGTTTGGTTTTCAGCCGGGGGTATTCAGAATGGGGTGTATGGTTCATATCGCCGGGTTTGTTTCTAAAATACAAACGAAAATTGAAACCAAAATGATATTTCCGGACTGGTCTGCCCGGTTTTTGCCGTACTGGTTGGGGCGATATAAGGGCTATGTTCTTAATTTTGGAGTATGAAAAAGCACCATTACCAACTCCACCTACAGTGGACCGGCAACACCGGCAGCGGCACCCGGAACTACACCGCTTACAGCCGGGATTACGAAATCAACGTGCCTGGCAAGCCCACCCTGTATGGCAGTGCCGACCCTGCATTCCGCGGCAATCCGGAACGCTACAACCCGGAGGAGATGCTCGTCGCTTCCCTTTCAGCCTGCCATAAGCTCTGGTACCTGCACCTGTGCGCCGAAGCGGGCATTACTGTCGTGGCTTATGAAGATGAGCCGTCAGGGCAAATGCTGCAAACGCCCGATGGAGGCGGGCATTTCGAATGGGTAGAACTGCGCCCGTTGGTGACCATTCTCGAAACTGCAAAACAGGAACAAGCGGAGGCCCTGCACGAGCGGGCGCATGAGCTCTGCTTTATTGCAAATTCCTGTAATTTCGAAGTGAGCTGTAAGGCAAAAACCCAGGTGCAATGAGAGGAGTGATTATCGTGGGCAGTGCGCGCCGGGATGGGGATACCGCCCGATTGGTCCAAATGCTGGCTCAATTGTCCGGCTGGCCAGTCATCGACCTTAATGATTACAACATCAGCCACTACGATTACGAGCATGCCAACCGGGAGGACGACTACCTGGAGTTGATGCGGGCGCTTATCGGGCAGTATGAGCTATTTTTACTGGCAACTCCTGTGTATTGGTATGCTATGAGCGGTGTGATGAAAGTTTTCTTCGACCTGCTCACCGACCTGCTCACCATTGAGCAAGACCTTGGGCGGCAGCTCAGAGGTAAAGCTATGGCTGCCATTGCCGTTTCCATTGGCAATAATCTGGGTGAGGATTTCTGGCTGCCCTTTTCGAAGACCGCAGGATACCTGGGGATGGAATACCGGGGGCATCTGCATACCCTTGCTGATGAGCTCCGGGAGGAGGAGTTGAACCGGTTCTTAAACGGCTTAGGAAGCTGACGTATTGCGCTTTAGTTAGCTATTTAAAAAGTGGTTTTGTGTTCTTTCTGATTTTAGCAACCTGACATATGCCCGCAATCCGGTTCGCGCCCGGCGGGGAATGCGGCTATCTTGGCACCAATTCCGGACGCAGTAAAGTTACTGCCCGGTGAAAATGATTAGCTATGAAAACAAAACTACTGGCCCTGCTGGCCCTGTTGGTACTGGCCCTGCCCCTTATCAGCCAAACCTCCCTGTCCGGAAGGGTGACCGATGATACTGGTGAGCCGGTTATTTTCGCTTCAGTAGCACTTTATAAACACGGTGTGCTTATCACCGGTACGGAAACGGACATCGATGGCTACTATCGCTTTGCAAGCCTCGATCCCGGCACCTACGCCGTTGAGACGTCCTACATAGGGTACACCAAGCAGCGTGTCGAAAGGGTGCTCGTCTATGCAGGCAAAGCCAATAAGCTGGATATCGAAATGACTGCAGATGCGGTCAACCTGGATGAAGTAGTGGTGACGAGCTATAAAGTCCCTTTGGTGACTCAGGACAATTGCACGCAGGGAGCGACAATAGTCAGTGATCAAATAAGAAATTTGCCCACCCGCAACCTCAACAGCCTTGCTGCCACAACTGCGGGTGTTTCGGATGCAAAAGCTTCCAATGAATTGAAAATCCGGGGCTCCCGGAGTAATGCCACGGATTACTATGTGGATGGTATTCGGGTACAGGGCAACGCCATTCCCGAACAAGCTCCAACAGCTGCCGGTGAAGGCTACGCCGAGATCGTGGAAAACGAGTTTATCACTGCGGGAACAGAAGCCTTTTCCACCTTCTCCATCGACGTTGACAAAGCCGCTTACAGCAACGTCCGCCGGTTCATTACAGCCGGGCAGTTGCCACCCGCCGATGCTGTGCGCACAGAAGAGCTCATCAATTACTTCGACTACGCCTACCCGCTGCCGGAGGTGGGCAATGCCTTCGCCGTGGAGACCGAGCTAGGCCCCTGCCCATGGCAGGAAGGGCATCAGTTGCTGCACATTGGCATCAAGGGGTTTGAAGCCAGCCCGGTGGATGCGCCTCCTGCCAACCTGGTTTTCCTAATTGATGTCTCTGGTTCTATGGGCAGCCCTAACAAGCTCCCACTGGTCAAGCAGGCCCTGGGGTTGCTCACGGAAGAACTGAGGGCGCAGGACCGGGTCTCCATCGTCACCTACGCAGGGGGCTTTCAGGTGGCACTGTTGCCCACGTCCGGCGACCAAAAGGAAAAGATCATGAACGTTGTCAATGGGCTGGGCTCTGGCGGAGGCACAGCTGGGGGAGCCGCTTTGCAGCGTGCGTACGAACTGGCCAGGCAGTACTTTCAGCCCAATGGCAGCAACCGGGTCATCCTGGCGACTGATGGCGATTTCAATGTCGGTATTTCCAGCCCGGAGGAACTGGAGGCCTTCATTGCTGAAAAGCGGGCTACGGGCATCTACCTCAGCGTGCTGGGCTTTGGCACCGGCAACTACAAAGACGATCGCCTGGAGATACTGGCCAATAAAGGCAACGGCAACTACGCCTATATTGATGGCATCAAGGAAGCCGAAAAAGTCCTGGTCACTGAGATGGCAGGCACTTTATTTGCGATTGCGAAGGATGTGAAGCTGCAGGTGGAGTTTGATTCTGCTACCGTGCAAACGTACCGCCTCATCGGTTACGAAAACCGCCTGCTGGACAAAGAAGATTTTGAAGACGACTCCAAGGATGCCGGGGAACTCGGGGCCGGGCATACCGTAACCGCCCTGTACGAAATTGTGCCCCAACCGGGTGCGGAAGGCGAACCATTAGGCACGCTCCATCTCCGCTACAAAGAGCCGGCCGAGTCCCAGAGCCGCTACCTGAAACACGAATTGCCAGGCGATGCCCAACTGCTTGAACAAACCTCTGAAAACTTCCGCTTCGCTGCCGCAGTAGCTACTTATGCACATTGTCTGCGGGATTCCAAACATAAAGGGCTGGCTACCCTCAGCCTGGCCCGGGAACTGGCCGATCAGGCCCGTCAGGATGACCTGGAAAACTACCGGGCAGACTTCGTAGAACTGATCAAACAAACCGAAAACCTGACGGCACAGCTGGCAAAGGCCGGGCAGAAATAAAACCCGATCACTCCAAAATTAATGGCTATGAAAAAGATGACTTTGAACCTTGCCTTACTGCTTTTTGCCCTGGCTCAATTCACCACTGCCGGCCACGCAGAGCAAGCAACTCAGCCCCTGGACACCCTGCCCCTTTCCAGCTGGGCGGCTCCGCCATCCATGGAGGGCCTGGCAGGCTACCCTTAAAAATGATTTTCAGGCTTACGAACAATACTGGCAGTTGAATAACGCCCTGCCATTTCCGGTGAAGGTCCTGAACAAGCAAGGGCAGCCTGTAGCCAATGCTCAGGTGCGCCTCAATGATAAGGATGGGGCAACCCTGTGGAGTAGTTGGTCCAACCTAAATGGAACCGCTGTGCTATGGAGTAAAGGCACCGGACCGGCTAAGCAACTGGTGGTCAGCCTGGGCAATCGGGAAATGGCCGTAGCGATTGACGGCAATCTCTCTTCCGGAGAAACGGCAACACTGGTTTTGGACGTGCCCTGCCAGGAACTCAAGGGAGCGGACATCCGTTTTTTGCTGGATGCCACCCATTCCATGCGGGATGAGTTCGAGGGGCTGTTGAATTCACTCACCGCTCAGGAGCATCCCATCTATCTTGCCAGAGATGCAGGCGAGCGCTTCCTCATTCAGGATATCAGTAGCGGGTCAGCCCCGGCATTCACCATTCAGGCAGCGGGCGGCGGCCCCGATGAGGAAGCTATGGATACGCTGCTGCTCTCCGCTTTGGCGCATGCGGATTGGGATACCGCTGCCCCAGCCCGGGTACTCGTCTACCTCACGGACGCAAAACCTGCCCGGACGCCTGAGGCCGCAGAAAGAATGCGCCGTGCCATTCAATGGGCTGCGCAGAAAGGAGTCGCTTTGTGGCCCATTGCCTGTAGTGGACTGAATGCAGAGGGAGAGTACCTCCTGCAAAGTATGGCTCTGCAAACTGGTGGGCAGTACGCCTGGCTGGAAGATACTCCGGGCAGTACCGAGCTGCACCGCCAGCCTATCCTGACTGGTGATGCCGTGCGCTCGGATTTGAGCACCTGGCTACAAATGCAAACTAAAAAGATCGACGATTTCTACAGTTGTACCTCAGATCAGCCGGAGGCACCGGCCGCTGCTCAGGCAGCACCGGTTGCTTTCGGTTGTTTTCCGAATCCGGCCCGTACGGAGGTTACGCTTAAAGTGCCTGCTTTTGCTGAGCATATCACCCTGTATAACGCCGCCGGTCAGCCGGTCAGGGACTGGAAAGCGGTTGAGGTAGGTGAGACCACCTTTAGCGTTGCCCAATTGCCCGCAGGCTCCTACCGCCTGGAGGCTGCCGCCGGACCGGAGCGCTGGGGGGCTAGCCTTGTGGTGGTGCGTTGAAAGTGGTCTTGGGAGAACCTGCCGGACCCCAATGAAGTACCGGGAGAAAGCTCCTCGACAGGACGTTGGCAAGCTGGTGTAGAGCTTAAGCCTGGGCATTTCCAGGAGCTCTGCCCCAGCTTTACATGGGAAAACCTGCCGAAGAGCCTGTGAGGTGCCAGGAGAAAGCTCTAGCAAAGCCCTAACCCAGNCAGCCTG
>PR_CR_10_Liq_2_inCRDRAFT_1000578_pt1 | contig 10219 bp, 10 predicted proteins | sample PRCRCaboRojoPR_FD_10245 | JGI IMG/M metagenome (IMG submission 10245) | reverse complement strand
TGATCCAATTCAAGGGCGTGACCAAGCGGTTCGGTGATTTCACCGCGATCGACAACCAGACATTCGACATCTACGAGAAAGAATTCTTTGCCCTGCTGGGCCCCTCGGGCTGTGGCAAGACCACCATGATGCGCATGCTTGCCGGGTTCGAAGCCCCCACCGAAGGGCAAATCTGGCTGGACGGGCAGGATATTGCCCCGATCCCCCCTAACAAGCGCGCGGTGAACATGATGTTCCAAAGCTACGCGCTGTTTCCGCATCTGTCGGTCTGGGACAATATCGCCTTTGGGCTGAAACGCGATGGCTTGCCGCCTGATGCCATCGGCGACCGGGTGGGCGAAATGCTCAAACTCACCCGGCTCGAGAAATTCGCCAAACGCAAACCGCATCAGATTTCCGGCGGTCAGAGACAGCGCGTGGCGCTGGCCCGCAGCCTTGCCAAGGCGCCAAAGCTATTGCTGTTGGACGAACCCCTTGGCGCACTCGATGCCAAGCTGCGCCAAGATACGCAGTTTGAACTGATGGATATTCAAGAAACCACCGGCACCACCTTCGTNATCGTCACCCACGATCAGGAAGAGGCGATGACCGTGGCCAGCCGCGTGGCNGTGATGGACGATGGCCGCATCATGCAGGCCGACACCCCCGCCAATATCTACGAGATGCCCAATTCAGTCTATGTCGCAGATTTCATCGGCGATGTGACCATCATCGAAGGCACCGCCACCCGCAACGGCAACGGCTACGACATCGCTTTCGCCGAAGGGCAGCCCAGCCTTCATGCCGAAAGCGAGATCGACCTGACCGACGGCAGCCGCGCAGCCCTCGCCATCCGGCCCGAAAAAGTCTCTATTTCTGCGGAAAAGCCGGAAAACACACGCAATGCCCTACAGGGTAAAATCCTCGATATCGCCTATCTGGGGAACCTTTCGACCTATCACGTCGAACTGCCCACCGGGCAGATCGTCAAGGCGCAAGCCGCCAATACCCGCCGCCTGTCGCGCCGGTCCTTCACTTGGGAAGACGAGGTCTGGATATCCTGGACGGATACCGCGGCCGTCTTGCTGGAGGCCTGAGCGATGCGTCGCGTTGTCCTCATCGCGGTGCCCTACCTGTGGCTTCTGGCACTGTTCCTAGTGCCCTTCATCATCGTCCTGAAGATCTCGCTCAGCGACTATGCCCTGTCGATTCCGCCCTATACGCCCAAGCTGGATTTCGCCGCGGGGTGGGAAGGGATCAAAGCCTTCTTCAGCGCGCTGGATTTCGAAAATTTCACCTTCCTGACCACCGATGATTTGTACTGGAAGGCCTATCTGTCCTCGGTGCAAATCGCCGCAATCGCCACGCTCTGCACGCTGCTGGTAGGCTATCCCATCGCCTATGGCATGGCCAATGCCCCCGATCACTGGCGACCGACCCTGATGATGCTGGTGATCCTGCCGTTCTGGACCAGTTTCCTGATCCGGGTCTATTCGTGGATGGGGATTCTTTCGACCGAAGGCTACCTCAATCAGCTTCTCATCGGCATGGGGCTGATTTCCGAGCCGCTGACGATCCTCAACACCAATACGGCGGTCTATATCGGCATCGTCTATACTTACCTGCCCTTCATGATCCTGCCCATCTATGCCACGCTTGAGCGGATGGACGCCTCCCTTCTGGAAGCCGCCGAAGACTTGGGCTGTTCGCGGATTCAGGCCTTTTGGCTTGTCACCCTTCCCCTGTCGCGCAACGGCATCATCGCGGGCTGCTTTCTGGTCTTCATCCCGACAATTGGCGAGTTCGTGATCCCTGCGCTTCTGGGCGGGTCCGACACCCTGATGATCGGCAAGGTCCTATGGGAGGAATTCTTCAACAACCGCGACTGGCCGGTGGCAAGCGCTGTGGCGGTGATCCTGCTGCTGATCCTGATCATCCCGATCATCCTGTTCCAGCGCAATGAACAAAAACAGCGGGAGGCCGAAGGATGAGGATCACGTCACAGCCGAAATCTTCAAAAGATTTCGGACCGATTACTTTTCAAGAAATCGGCACGCCGGAGGCCATCGCATGAGACGCTTCACATGGTTCAACGCAACCTCCCTTACGCTGGGCTTCGCCTTTCTCTACCTGCCGATGGTGATCCTAATCGTCTACAGCTTCAACGCCTCTGAACTGGTCACTGTCTGGGCGGGGTTCTCCACAAAATGGTATGGTGAGCTTCTGCAAAACGAGGCTTTCCTCGACGCCGCTTGGGTCACGCTTCAGGTCGCGGTCATAAGCTCCACCATCGCCACAGTCCTTGGCACCATGGCGGCCTATGTGCTGGTCCGGGCCGGGCGCTTTGCGGGGCGCACGCTGTTTTCCGGCATGATCTATGCGCCGCTTGTCATGCCCGAGGTGATCACCGGCCTGTCGCTTCTGCTGCTCTTCATCGGCATCGGGCTGGACCGTGGGGTGCTGACCATCATCCTCGCCCATACGACATTTTCCATGTGCTATGTCTCGGTCGTGGTCTCCTCGCGGCTGGTCAGTTTCGACCGCTCTTTGGAGGAGGCCGCCCTCGACCTTGGGTGCACCGCGATGGAGGCCTTCCGCCTTGTCACCCTGCCGATCATCGCCCCCGCCGTGATCTCGGGCTGGCTTCTGGCCTTCACCCTGTCGCTTGACGATCTGGTGATCGCGTCCTTCACCGCAGGCCCCTCGGCCACCACCCTGCCAATCAAGATCTGGTCCTCGATCCGCCTTGGGGTCAGCCCCGAGATCAACGCGCTCTCGACGCTGCTCATTGCGATTGTCGCCGTGGGGGTGATCACCGCCTCGCTGATCACCAAGCGCGCGGCCCTAAGGCAAGAGGCCGAGGAACGCGCCGCCATCCGCGCATGAGGCGGGTTTTTCCAGCCCATGCCTATTCCGAGGCCCCCCGCACCGGGTGTTTTTGGGCTGAAACAGTCTCTGATATAGCCTATTCCAAGGCCAATGGCCGCCTCACCTGCGACGTGGCGGTGATCGGCGCGGGGTTTACCGGATTATCGGCGGCCCTGCATCTGGCCGAGGGGGGCGCGGATGTGGTTGTTCTTGAGGCCGAACACCCCGCTTGGGGCGCTTCGGGGCGCAATGGCGGCTTTTGTTGCTTGGGTGGATTTGGCGCACCCGATGGCGTCATCGCCCGCCTGCATGGCGAAGCGGCCCGGGTCGAGGCCCGTCAGACCGAGATGGCCGCAGTTGGCACCGTGGATGCCCTCACCACGCGGCTTGCCCTCGACGTTGATCGCCATTCCAAAGGCGAAACCGTCATGGGCTTCACCGAAAAGTCGCTGCATGGGTTCGAGCGCGAAGCAGAGCGCATCCACTCCGACCTCGGCATTGCCCCCGCGATTCACCAAAACGACGATCTGGCCGGGCTTGGCATGTCCGGCCCCTTCCACTGCGGCATGACCACCCCGGTGGGCTTTGGCCTCAACCCGGCGAAATACGCCCTTGGCCTTGCCGAANCCGCCAGCGATGCAGGCGCCCGCATCTTCGCCCATAGCCCCGTGCAGCGTATCGACCACGGGCCGGGTTTCACCCTACATACCGACGCCGCCCAAATCACCGCCAAGCGCCTGATCGTGGCGACCAACGGCTATTCCTCCGACGACCTGCCCAAGTGGATGCGCGCACGCTACCTGCCCGCGCAATCCAACGTGCTGGTCACCCGCACCATGAGTGACGAGGAAATCGCCGCCCAAGGCTGGTCCACCGATCAAATGGCCTATGACGAACGGTTCTTCCTGCATTACTTCCGCCTGATGCCAAACCGCCGGTTCCTGTTCGGCATGCGCGGCGGGCTTTTCTCCTCGCCCAAATGGGACAGGCGGATGCACCGCACCATCCGGCAGCATTTCGACCGCATGTTCCCCGCATGGGCGCATATCGACACACCCTACAGTTGGAATGGCCTCCTGAGCCTGTCGCGTGACATGACCCCTTATTGCGGCCCGATCCCCGAAATGCCCGGCGCCTTCACCGCGCTTAGCTTTCAGGGCAACGGCGTCGCCATGGCCAGCCACGCAGGGGCCATCCTTGCCGATCTGGCCCAAGAAAAAGCCCCTAGCGCCATGTACCCCGACATCATGCGCAAAGCGCCCCGCCGCTTCCCTCTGGGCCAGTTCCGCCGCGCGTGGCTCTGGCCGCCCTATGCGCTGGCTCATCTGACAGGAAATTAAAGCGTTTCCAGTTTACCTTGACTCAAAGTGCATCACCAATGTCGCGAGAAGGCCGTAGGCCTGGCAGGGTATTGGTGATGCAACAATAACTGGAAACGCTCTAACCCTGCGGCGTGCGGATCGCCCGCGCCTTATCGCGCTTCAGCCCCAAGTGCCGCTCCCGCAGGATAATGATGATCCCCGCAAGGATCACCAAACCGGCCCCAAGCAGCATCGGCCCGGTCGGCACCTCGTCGAAAATCACATAGCCGATGACGAGGGCAAACAGCATCGAAGCATAGTCAAACGGCGCAATCACGCTGGCATCCGAGAACCGATAGGCCGAAGTCAGGAAAATCTGTGCCGTGCCGCCCAAAACCCCGGCCAAAATCAAGTAAACAGTCTCTAACCCACCCGGAAGCGCCCATCCAAAGGGAATGGTCAGCAACGACAAGAGGGTCGAGGTCAGCGAGAAATAAAAGACGATCGCGCTGGTTTCTTCGGTCGCCACCAGCTTGCGAATGTAGATCTGCGCCAAGGCGGCACAGACCGCGCCCAATAGTACAAGAACCGCACCCACCGCCTGCGCGGTTTCCACCGTCGGGCCGGAAAGTGTGCTCAATCGCGGCGACAGAACGATCAAGACCCCAACAAGGCCCAACCCCACGGCACCGATCCGGAAGAGCCCAACGCGCTCATCCAAGAACATCGCGGCGAAAACCACCGTCAACAGCGGCGCGGTATAGCCCAGCGCCGTGACCTCGGGCAACGGCAAGAGGCCCAAGCCGGCAAACATCAACCCCATCGCCGTGGTCCCCACCACCCCGCGCCAGAAATGCCCCATGGGCGATTTCACCTTCAGCCCGGTGCGCAGATCCCCGCGCAGGGCCAGCCATGTCAGGATCACGGGAATGGCAAAGAACGAGCGAAAGAAGACCGCCTCACCGGGCGGAACAGTGTCTGATGCGGCCTTGATCAGGGCCGACATCACGACAAACAGCATCACGGAACAGAGTTTCAGGGCAATGCCCTTGAAGGGACTCATTGGCACATCTCCTAGTGCCCAATCCATGCGCCTGCCTGCGCAAAAGGTCAATCACCCGCGCGGCATCCAATACACAAAGAAAAGCCCTGCGTGACGATCACGCAGGGCTATTGGCCAAGCGCTTCTCAGCCCTCACGGGGCCTTCGTCGCGCTGAACGCCGTCAGGCGTGAAAAGCGGCTCTATTCCGCCGCATCCCGCTTGGGCAACACCCAATCGGGGCGCGGGAAATGGCAGGTATAGCCATTGGGGAACCGCTCAAGATAATCCTGATGCTCAGGCTCCGCTTCCCAGAAATCGCCCACCGGCTCCACCTCGGTCACCACCTTGCCGGGCCAGATGCCACTGGCCTCCACATCGGCAATCGTATCCAGCGCCACCGCCTTTTGCGCGTCATTGCAATAATAGATGGCCGAGCGATAGCTTAGCCCCACATCGTTCCCCTGCCGGTTCAGGGTCGTCGGATCATGGATCTGGAAAAAGAACTCCAGCAACCTCCGGTAACTCATCCGGTCGGGGTCGAACATCACCTCAATCCCCTCGGCATGGGTGCCGTGGTTGCGATAGGTGGCATTGGGCACATCCCCCCCAGTGTATCCCACACGGGTGGAAATCACCCCATCCATATCGCGGATCAGGTCTTGCATCCCCCAGAAACAGCCACCGGCCAGAACTGCACGTTCGCTCATCTCACGTCCTCCACTTGATCCAGATAATCGCCGTAGCCTTCGGCCTCCATCTCGTCGCGATGGATGAACCGCAAGGCGGCGGAATTGATGCAATAGCGTAGCCCGCCCCGGTCTTGCGGCCCATCGGGAAAGACATGCCCAAGGTGGCTGTCGCCATGGGTGCTGCGCACCTCGGTTCGCACCATCCCGTGGCTGGTATCGGTCAGCTCATTTACATGCGCGGGCTCGATCGGCTTGGTAAAGCTCGGCCAACCACAGCCCGACTCGTATTTGTCGGACGAGGCGAACAAAGGCTCACCCGAGACCACATCCACGTAAATCCCCGGCTCCTTGTTCCCAAGGTACTTGCCGGTGCCGGGACGCTCGGTGCCATTCTCTTGCGTCACCCAATACTCTTCGGGGTCCAGCGCCGCGATGACATCGGGGTTCTTCTCGTATTTCGGCATTCGGCCCTCCATGCCCTGTTCACCTATAAAGATGGGGCTGAGGGCCAAATATGAAAGGGTTCACCCACTCTCGCCCACATTCTCTGCAAAGGATTTCTTGAAGGCCTGCTGCTGATCGGCGCTCGCCTCGGTTTGATATTTGTCCTTCCACTCGTCATAGGGCATGCCATAGAAAATCTCGCGCGCCTCGTCCTTGGACATCTCGATGCCGCGCTCATTCGCGGCCTCTTGATACCAGCGCGACAGGCAGTTGCGGCAAAACCCGCCAAGGTTCATCAGGTCAATGTTCTGCACATCGGTGCGCTTTTCCATCAAATGCTCACGCAGCGTGCGGAATGCAGCGGCTTCCAATTCGATACGAGTCTGGTCGTCCATGGGTTTCCTCCTGTCTTTGGTCACAACATGCGCTTGGGCGCGAGCGGGTTCAAGCCGTCTTGATTGACTTCAGCACAAGCCGCCGCATCTTGACTCCCACTGACCGGAGGCTTGATGCGCTTATTTGCGACCCTGATCCTTATCACCACGCTCTCGGCCTGCACCCCCGGCGCGCCACGCTCGGGCGGGGATATCCTGATGATCGGCGATTCCGTTTTGGCTTGGAACCGTACATCAGGCCGTGATGTGGGAACCGCCCTTGGCGCAAGCCTTGATCGCACCGTCACCAATCGCGCCACCCCCGGCGCACAGATCCGCAAGCGTGGCTTTGCCTCCGCCCTTGGGCTTGGCATCCCCGACCAACTGGTCATGCGACCGTGGAACTGGGTGGTGATGAACGGCGGGGCCAATGACCTCGGCTTTACCTGCGGCTGTACCCGTTGCGACGGGGTGATCGAGGCGCTGATCTCCCGCGATGGGACCACCGGGGATATCCCCACCTTGATCAACCGCGCNCGNNCCACCGGGGCCAAGGTGCTTTGGATGGGCTACTACCGCGCCCCCAACTCCGGCAGCTTCCAAGGCTGCCGCCCCGGTCTTGTCGAAATCGAACGCCGTGTCGCAAGGCTCGCCCGCACAAGCTCCGGCGTCTTCTTTGTGGACTCCGAAGATGTCATCGCGCCGCGCGACCCATCGCTCTACGCCGCCGACGCAACGCACCCCTCGCCCAAGGGATCAGCGGTGATCGGCCAATACCTCGCGCAAACGATCAAGGCGAATTGAAGCGTTCCGCCTTTAACCTGCGGCATCAGCGAAAGGCGGAACGCGGGCAACGATTGAACGGAGCACTGCGTTTCGCGAAACGCTTTAGATCGCCGCCTTCAGGCTTTCATCTAGGTAAATCTCGCGCAGCCGCTTGGCCACCGGCCCCGGCACCCCATCGCCAACGGGTGTGCCGTCAATCTCCACCACTGGCATAACAAAGGCACTGGCCGAGGTGACGAAGCCCTCGTCGGCCTCTTTCGCCTCGTCGATGGTGAAAGACCGCTCTTCCACCTCCATCTGCGCCTCTCGGGCAAAGCGCAGCACAGCGGCGCGGGTGATCCCGTGCAGAATATCATTCGAAAGATGACGGGTGATGATCTTGCCACCCTTCACGATATAGGCGTTGTTGCTGGTGCCCTCGGTAACAAAGCCATCCTCGATCATCCAGGCATCATCGCACCCGGCGGCCTTGGCCATCATCTTGCCCATCGACGGGTACAACAATTGCACCGTCTTGATATCCCGACGACCCCAACGCACATCGTCGATACTGATGATCTTCAGCCCCGTCTCGGCCTGCGGGCTATTGGCAAGGCCGGGCTTTGATTGGGTGAACAAGACCACGGTGGGTCGGGTGGTCTCGGCATCGGGGAAAACGAAATCCCGGTCGCCATCGCTGCCGCGCGTGACCTGAAGATAAATCAAGCCATCGTCGATCCCGTTCCGCGTCACCAATTCGCGGTGGATCTCCAGCAGATCATCAAATTCCGGCGGCTGCTTCATGTCCAGCTCATTGAGCGAGCGTTCCAACCGCTTTGCATGACCCGCGAAATCAATCAGCTTGCCACCCAGCACGCTGGTCACCTCGTAAACCCCATCGGCCATCAGGAACCCACGGTCAAAAATCGAAACCGTCGCCTCCCCTTCCGGCAGGTACTCGCCATTCACGTAAACGGTTCGGGTCATGTCAGTCTCCTCAGCCCCAGAGCGCCGCATCGGGCGGATGCACCCCGGCCTCATCAAATGTCAAAGCGTTGTCCCGGTCTTCGGCCAGAAGAAGCGGCCCGTCAAGGTCTGTGACCATGGCCCCCTGCGCCACCAATGTCGCAGGCGCCATCGCCAAAGAACTGCCCACCATGCAGCCCACCATCACCTTGTATCCTTCGGCCAAAGCGGCCTCGCGCAGGGCAAGCGCCTCGGTCAGCCCCCCGGTCTTGTCCAGCTTGATGTTGACCACATCATATTTGCCCTTGAGGTGCGGCAGGCTCTCGCGGTCATGGCAGGACTCGTCGGCACAAACCGGCACGGGCCGCTCCATCCCGATCAGGGCCTCGTCGTCCCCTGCGGGCAAGGGTTGCTCCACAAGGCTCACCCCCAACCGCACCAGATGCGGCGCCAGATCGGCGTAAACTTCCGCCGACCAGCCTTCATTGGCATCGACGATAATCCGCGCCTCGGGCGCGCCCGCGCGCACCGCTTCCAAGCGCGGCATGTCATCCGGCGTGCCCAGCTTGATCTTGAGCAAGGGCCGATGCCCATGCTCCGCCGCCTGCGCGCGCATCGCCTCAGGCTCATCCAAAGACAGGGTATAGGCCGTCACCTCCGGCCCCGGCGCGGGTAACCCGGCCAAGTCCCAAACCCGCTTGCCCGCGCGCTTGGCCTCCAGATCCCACAGAGCGCAATCCACCGCATTACGTGCGGCCCCAGCGGGCAACAAACCCTGCAACGCCGCCCGGTCAAAGACCTCGGGCAGCCCTTCGATCTCTGCCGTCACACTGTCCAAGGTCTCGTCATACCGCGCATAGGGCACACATTCGCCCCAGCCCGTCACGCCATTGTCACTCACCCGAACGGTCAAAACCTCGGCCTGCGTGCGCGAGCCTCGGCTGATGGTAAACACCTGCGCCAGCCGAAACACATCGCGCGTCACTGAAATATCCATGCCCCTGCCCTTTCTTCTTGGCCAAAATACTCCCGCCGGAGGCATCCGACGGCAACCAATAGCACCAAGGTCAGATCACAGGGCAGCCAGCGCATCCACCAGTTTGCCCGACCCAAAGCGATAGGGGTCGGTGGCCGGCAGGCCCATGCGCTCCTCGACCTCGGCCAAATAGGCCTTGGCCTCATCCTCGCCCATATGTTGGGTGTTCACCGAAACCCCAACCACTTCACAACCCGGGTTGGCAATCCGTGCCAAGGGCAGCGCGGTGTCGCGCAGCTCTTCCAGCGTGGGCAGGGTGTAATCGGGCAGGCCCCGCATATGCGCGCGCGTCGGCTCATGGCACAGGATCAGCGCATCGGGCTGACCGCCATGAATAAGCGCCATGGTCACGCCCGAGAACGAGACATGAAACAGGCTCCCTTGCCCTTCGATCAAGTCCCAGTGATCCTCGTCATTGTCCGGGCTTAGCCATTCGACCGAGCCGGCCATGAAATCGGCAATCACCGCGTCCANCGGNACACCNTCCCCGGTGATCAAAATGCCCGTCTGCCCGGTGGCGCGGAAGGTGGCCTTCATGCCGCGCTCCTTCATGTCGCGCTCCATCGCCATGGCGGTATACATCTTGCCCACCGAACAATCGGTCCCCACTGGCAGGCACCGCTTGCCGCGCCGCTTCTTGCCATCGGCAATCGGGTACTCCACTTCCGGCACCCGCACGTCATGCAAAGAGCGGCCCGTCGCCTCGGCCACCGCCACAAGGTCCGGCTCGTCGCGCAACAGGTTGTGCAGGCCC
>PR_CR_10_Liq_2_inCRDRAFT_1000575_pt1 | contig 10247 bp, 14 predicted proteins | sample PRCRCaboRojoPR_FD_10245 | JGI IMG/M metagenome (IMG submission 10245) | reverse complement strand
GGCAGCGTCTCGGAGGAGTTCATGGTGCTCGCCGAATCCGGTGAGGATGAAATCTTAAGCTGCAGCCACTGTGACTACGCCGCCAATACCGAAGTGGGCGACGGCCGCTCCGCCGGAGACGCCTGCCCGCAGTGCAGCGAGGGCGCCATTGAGATCCATCGCGGCATTGAGGTGGGACATATCTTCCAGCTTGGCACCAAGTACAGCGAAGCCATGGAAGCCCATGTGCTCGATGAGCATGGCGAGCAAAAGCCAATGATCATGGGCTGCTACGGCATCGGTGTCTCACGCGTGGTGGCTGCGGCCATCGAGCAGAATCACGATGATCGCGGCATCGTCTGGCCGACACCTCTGGCGCCCTTTGATATCGGGCTTGTGAGCATTGGCGCCGATCGATCCAGCGCCGTTGCCGAGGCGGCAGAACGACTCTACGCCGAGCTTCGCGATGCCGGATTCGAAGTCCTCTGGGATGACCGCGAGGCCCGACCGGGGGTGAAATTTGCCGATATGGAGCTCATTGGCATACCGCACCGGCTGGTGATCGGTGAGCGCGGACTCGAGAAGGGCGAAATCGAATATCGCAACCGCGGCGCCGAGGACAACGAGAACTGGCCGCTCGATCAGCTCATCCCGACGCTGCTTGAGCGGATCGGATCACCGTCCTCATCGAGCGCCGGATAATCCTCCCCGCGCTGCTGGCACCAGGCCGCCAGTCGCGGGTGGAGCCATTCAAAAAGCGTGCGCCGGTAGACTTCCGGGTCAAGTCGGCGCCTGTCATAAAAACCGGCGGCCTCGCGCTGGCGCTGAGCCTCAAAAAGAATCACGGCGGCGGCGACTGACACATTCAGCGATTCCACCAATCCGGCCATCGGGATGGTGATATGGCCATCAGCTGCCCTCGCGCCTGCCTCACTCACCCCCCAGAGCTCAGCGCCCATCAGCACGGCGGTCGGCTTTGTGTAGTCAATGGCGCGGAAGTCGACGGCCTCATCGGAGAGATGGGCGGCATAAACCGCCATGCCATCGGCCTGCAGCCCGCTGACCGCCTCGGTTACTTCATCATGCAGCCTCGTCTCGATCCACTGACCCGCACCGGCCGAGCAGTGCCGATGAATCGAAAGGTTGCCCTCGGGGACCACCGCATGCGCCTCATGCACGCCCACGGCATCACAGGTGCGCAGAATGGCGCCGACGTTATGCGGTTTGTGCACACCATCCAGAATGATCTTTAAATCGGGCTGCCGACGATCCAGCGTGGCCCGACAGCGGGCAAGACGATTGGCACTCAAGACTTGCTTCCCTCCACCCCAAAACCGCTATTCTAGGCCATCATGAGCGAACGCATACTTATTGCCGGCTGCGGCCGCATCGGAACCCGGCTTGGCCTGCAGTTAAGCCGCGCTGGTGCGACCGTCTATGGCCTGCGTCGCAGCCAACAACCACTGCCGGATCCGCTGATCACCATCAATGCGCATCTGGGCCGGGATGAAGGGCTTGCCGAGAGACTGCCGGCGGGGCTGGATCGGGTCTATGTGATCCTGACGCCCGATCAATATGACGATGCCGGTTACAAGGCAAGCTATGTCGACGGCACCGCACATATCGTTGACGCCCTCCATGGCAGCGGCAACCCGAGCGCCCGACTGATATTCGTCTCCAGCACCGGTGTTTACGGCCAAAGCAGCGGCGAGTGGGTGGATGAGGAGAGCCCAACGCTGCCGACGCGTTTTTCCGGGCAGCGTCTGCTCGAGGCCGAGGCCATTGCCGCCACGCACTCAGGCGAGAGCATCAGCGTTCGCTTTGGCGGGATTTACGGGCCCGGGCGTGAGGCACTGCTGCGCCGCGTGCGCAGTGGGGGAAGCTGTCAGACCAACCCCCCGCTCTACACCAATCGCATTCACGAAGATGACTGCGTGGGGATACTCGCGCATCTGGGCGGTCTACCGGATCCTCAGGCTGTGTACCTGGGTGTGGATAATGCCCCGGCGAGTCAGTGTGAAGTCATGGATTATCTGGCCGCAGAGCTGGGACTACCGGCTGTTGCCAGGGTCGATGGCAAGCAGGGTTCAGGCGGTAAGCGCTGCAGTAACCGCCGCCTGCTGGCAAGCGGTTACAAACTGCAATTCCCGGATTATCGCGCCGGTTACTCGGCGCTGTTGACCGAGCCGCGCTGAGGCGTGGAGAGCACAGGGGTCTGCGCTGCGTAGAAGGCAGCCAGATCGCGCATGTCCTCATCGCTCAGACCGGCTGCCTGGCCATTCATGATGGCGTTCTGGCGGTCACCGTTCTTGTACGCCTTGAGCGCATGGTAGAGATAGTCGGCATGCTGGCCGGCGAGCATCGGGAAGGCGACGTTGTCGCTTGCACCCACCGCTCCATGACAGGCAATGCAGGCCTGTGATTTCTCGCGCCCGGCTTCGACATTACCGATCGGCTGAGCCGCTACCGTGAGGCTGGCTGCCAGCACGCCGGCTCCCAGTGCCAGTGATACCACCCGCATCATTGCGCACCCCCACGTCCTGCTGCTTCAAAGTAGGCGGCGATATCCTGCATGTCCTGCTCGGACAGCGTCTCGGCCAGGGCCTGCATGGTCGGATGCTGCCGGTCGCCGTTGGCGTAGGCCTGCAGCGCCGAGACCAGGTATTCGCTGTGCTGGCCGCCGAGTCGTGGCACCCGGAACGACGGATAAGCGTTGCGATAGCCCTCAACACCATGACATCCCAGACAGGTGTAGGCCTTGGCCCGGCCTGCTTCGATATTCCCCTGAGCCGCACTCAGCCCGGGGGCTGCCAACATGGCGCAGGCTGCTGCCAGTGCCCATCCTCGCATTCTGTTCATCGCGCTCCTCTCAAAGCCGCTTATGCCACCAACCGGTGGGAATTCCCTTCACAACGGCGCCATATAGTTCCATGGATTGCCAACGCGGTAAAGTTGATGATGATCAATTTATGCTTGCAAGCTTTCTGTACAGCCCTGAAGATTTGGCTTATGAATATCGAAATCCTGATTCTCTACTACAGCCGTCACGGCGCCACCCAGACCATGGCCCGGCAGATCGCCCAGGGCGTGGAATCCGTTGAGGGCGCAGCCGCCAAGCTGCGAACGGTGCCTGCCATCTCCGCCAACACCGAGGCCTCGGAACCGGCCATCCCGGAATCCGGTGCGCCTTATGCCAGCCTGGATGACCTGACCGCCTGCGACGGGCTCATCCTTGGCAGTCCGACACGATTCGGCAATATGGCCGCACCGCTTAAATACTTTCTCGACCAGAGCGCCGGGGTCTGGATGTCCGGCGGTCTGATCGACAAGCCGGCGGCGGTCTTCACCTCCACGGCAAGCCTGCACGGCGGCCAGGAGACCACGCTCATCTCCATGATGCTGCCGCTGCTGCATCACGGCATGCACATCATCGGACTGCCCTATTCGGAGCCGGCGCTTGCCGCAACGACATCCGGCGGCACGCCCTACGGGCCGAGTCATCTCGCCGGTGGCGAGGGCGAGCGGGAGGTGGATGACACCGAGGCACTGCTCTGCCGTCGTCTTGGCGCTCGGGTGGCCGAGGCCGCGCGTCGACTCAAAGCCGACCATTGAGCCGCACGGCCGGTTGATGGATCAGGGCGAGACACCGACAACCGTTGCCCGCAGCCCGGCCTACTGGAGCGCGCTTGGCTGCTATATCGGTTTGATTCTGCTTGTGATTGCCTGGATGAGTTGGCTCTCACCGCCACCACCGGCACTCATCACGCCCCTGCTGCTGGTTTTCGGCCTGCCACTGCTGCTTGGCCTGCGCGGTGTACTGCATCGTCGCCGCTACACCCTGCAGTGGACCGGCATGCTGGTTCTTGCCTACGGCATCCATGGCATGGTGGCCGCCGCCGGAGAGCCACCGGGGCGCTGGCTGGGATTGGCGGAGATCGCACTGGCCGCAGGCTACTTCACCGCCGGCATGATCAGCCTTCGCGCTGGCAAACGCGCCATCAAGGCCGCCAAAGCTCAGCGCTGAGCGGCCAGTACCTCGCGAATAAACGGAACGGTCAGCCGCCTGCCCGTCTGCAGCGAAGCGGCATCCAGCGCATCGAGCACCCGCATGAGATGATGCAGATCGCGGGCCTCATGACGCAGCAGGAAGGCCGACGCTGCCAGCGGCAGATCGAGACCCCGCGCTGCCGCCGCCCGGGCCAGGATCTGCTGACGACGCGCATCATCGGGAGCACTCAGGCGGAACCGCAGCAGTGCAGAGAGTCTTGAGAGCAGATCCGGCAGCCTGATTCCAAGCGCATCCGGCGCTCCGGCCGCGCAGACCACCAGATCCACACCGGCCTCGCGCAGGCGGTTGTAACAATGGAAAAGCGCTTCTTCCCAATCCGGGTCACCACTGACCCGGTCCAGATCATCCAGCGCCACCAGTGACAAACGCTCAAGGCCTTCCAGCAGCGTGGGGGCGGCATCGGCATAATCGGCCAGCGGGATATAAACCGCCGTGCCGCCAGCGCGGCTGACTTCACCACAGGCAGCCTGCAACAGGTGACTGCGGCCACTGCCAGGCGGCCCGGTCAGATACAGCGACTCTCCCCGACCTTCGCCGAGCCGGCGGATAGCCGCCACCGCTTCCTCATTGCCCTGGGACTCAAAGCTCGCCAGATCGGCAGCACTGTTCCAGCGAAAATCAAACGCAAGCTGCGGGGTTTTCATCGGATGCGGTATCAGCGCCAGCGCCAGCCGTCTTCCTCGGCAGCGAGGCGCGCATCGCTCTCCAGCCCGGCGAGGACCCGCTCCTCTTCGACCGTGATGGCAAGCACAAAGGTCACGGTATCGGCATCGATCGCCATCGGGCTCGCCCGGTCAATACCGCTGATGGCCTGTAGCCGCTCGACCACCGCATTGTGAGCGGCCAATGAGTCAATGCCCTGCACCTCAATGGTGAGCAGGCGCTGGGCGGAGAGATCGGGCAGATAGGCATAAACCCGGCGCAACTCGCCGGCCACCCGTTCGGCGGCGCGCGATAGCAGATCGGGCATGGCCGCCGCACTGTCCTGCCAACGCTGCATGGCGCTTTCATCATCGAGCTGCATCCAGCGGGCACGCACCCGGCCATCGGGGGCCACCTGCAGCCTGCCGGCCAGAATTTCATCTACGCCGTAGCGCTGCGAGGCCGCACGCAGTGGCTCGGCGAACCCAGCGGCAATATCGGCATAGGCAAGGCTCGAGAGATCCTGCAGATCCATCAACGGGAAGATCAGCCTGACCCCCAGGGTGTCTGCCCGCTCGCGCAGCAGTGCAAACCACTCATCGTCACGACCGGCCTCGGCGATCCGCCGCTCACCGTCGGCTTCCACGGCCAGCCAGACGAGTACCGTTGGCCGCTGTGAAGGCCAGATCTCAATGCCGGCGCCCACCAGCGCCCTTTCAATATCCCTGACGGCGAAACGGGCTTCCAGACGCTTCTCGGTCGCAGGCGGACCAACCGCTTCGGCATCAGCGGCCGGTAGTGCCACGTCACGATAAGTAAATCCGACGAGGTACCGCTCGGCTTCGCTTTGCAGACGCTGCCCCAGTGCCGTTTCCGGCAGATCAGCAAGCCCGGTGCGGCGGACGATGAAACGGGACATGGCCTCGGCGAGTGCAGCACTGCGGGCCGCCGCCGACTCATCGGCAACGGGCACCGTCACCGCATCCACTCGTGCCGGCGTCTGCGCCAGCGCCAATGGCCCGGTCAGGAGCAATAACAGCAGAGCAATCCAGAGCGCTTTCATGGCCGATAAGGTACCATGACCGCCTCAACAGGACGATGACAGCGTGAGGCGGAGCGGCGCGTGAGTTCGGCAGATCACAAAAAAGGCCTGAGTTACCGGGACGCCGGTGTTGATATCGATGCCGGTGCTGAGCTGGTCGAGCGCATCAAAGGCGATGTTGCCGCCACTCATCGTCCGGGCATGCTGGGCGGACTCGGCGGCTTTGGCGGGCTTTTCGAGCTGCCGGTGGAGCGTTATCGCAGACCCATCCTGGTCTCCGGCACAGACGGTGTCGGCACCAAACTGCGCCTTGCCCTTGAGACCGGGCAGCACGATGGCATCGGTATCGATCTGGTTGCCATGTGCGTCAACGATGTCATCGTCACCGGCGCCGAGCCGCTTTTCTTTCTTGACTACTACGCCACCGGCCAGCTGAATGTGGACACCGCCGAGCAGGTTGTCCGTGGCATTGCCGAGGGCTGTCGCGAGGCCGGCGCCGGGCTCATCGGTGGTGAGACGGCTGAGATGCCCGGGATGTATGCCGAGGGCGATTATGATCTTGCCGGCTTTTGTGTCGGAGTGGTCGAACATGACGCGCTGATTGACGGCCGTGATATCCAGGCCGGCGATGCGCTGATCGGGCTTGCCAGCAGCGGTGTCCACGCCAATGGCTACTCACTCGTCCGGCGCATTCTCGAGCGCGATCCCGACTGGCAGGAGCGCCTGTTGGATGATCGCCCGCTCAGGCAATGGCTACTCGCGCCCACCCGCATTTATGCCCGCAGCATCCAGGCCTTGATCGCACAGGAGCCTGTCCGCGGGCTCTGTCATATCACCGGTGGGGGGCTGACCGAGAATCTGCCGCGCATCCTCCCGGATGGCGTTGCGGCAAGCATCGACACCCGAAGCTGGCAATGGCCGGCGCTTTTCAACTGGCTCCAGGAAACCGGCGATGTTGCAACGAGCGAGATGTATCGCACTTTCAATTGCGGCGTCGGCATGGTGGCCGTGGTGCCGGCGGAGCGGGCGGAGGCGAGCATTGCCTTGTTGAACGAGCGCGGCGAGACGGCCTGGCGCCTGGGTGAAATCACCGCCGCCGGGCAGAAAGACACCCGCTATCAGGATGGGGCATGAGCGAAGCGCAGCCTTTTCGCATCAAGGTTCTCATCTCCGGCTCCGGTACCAACCTCCAGGCCATCATTGATGCGGTCGCCCAAGGGGCGATTGCCGGTCAGATTACCGAGGTGATCAGCAACCGCCCCGGTGTTCGCGGCCTCGAGCGAGCGCAGACGGCCGGTATTAAAACCACGGTGCTTGACCACCGCCGCGCCCCAAGCCGCGAGGAATATGACCGCGAACTTGCCGGGCATATCGAGGCCACCGGCGCGGATCTCATTGTCCTTGCCGGGTTCATGCGAATCTTAAGCGATGGCTTTGTTGAGCAGTTCATGGGCCGGCTGATCAACATCCACCCCTCGCTACTGCCGGCCTATCGGGGTCTGCACACGCATGCCCGCGCCATCGCAGCCGGTGAATCCGAAGCCGGTTGCAGCGTGCATTACGTCATCCCCGAACTCGATGCCGGCCCGGTGATTGCCCAGGCCGCCGTGAGCATCGAAGCCGAGGAAACCGAGGCGAGCCTGCAGGCCAAGGTCCAGGCCATGGAGCATCAACTCTACCCGCAGGTGGTCGGCTGGATCGCCGAGGGGCGTGTTGAGATGCGCGAAGGCATGGTCTGGATGGATGGCAGCCCCCTCTCGGCACCGCCCTGTCTGCGCGCAGAAGACAACGCATGAGAGCGCTCATCAGCACGCTCCTCGGCCTCTGCCTTGCCCTTGTGCTCACCGGCGGCAGAGCATTGGCCGATACTGAAGCCTTCACGGCCCCCGGTGATTTCACCGCCACCTATGAGTTGAAGCGGGCCGGGCTGACCGTCGGGCAAGCGGACCTGCGTTATCGTCGCGTAACCGAGGATCGCTACAGCTACCGTCTCTACACCCGGGCGACCGGACTGGCGCGGCTTATCTACAGCAGCCGGGTGCGGGAGCGGAGCGCGGGTCTGATCACGGAGAATGGGTTCCGGCCGGATATCTATCGCTATGTCCGGGAAGGTGGCGATGATGACCGCGAGGCGGAGCTGCGCTTTGACTGGGACGCACTGGAGGTGGTGAACGACATCGCCGAATACCCCTGGCGCATGGATATCACCCACGACACCATTGACCGGGTCATCAGCCCGCTGCAGCTGATGCATGATTTACATGAGCGCGATGCGCAGACGGACACACTCGTCTATCGCATTGCCGATGGCGGGCGCCTTAAAACCTATCTGCTCAGCATTGAGGAGCGCGAAGTCATCGACACCCCGGCCGGGCGCTATGAGGCACTGCGCATCCGCCGGCGCGACACCGACAGCGACCGGGAGACCGTCTTGTGGTGCGCACCCGCGCTTGAATACCTGGCCGTGCAGGTGGAGCAGTGGGAAGACGGTAGCCGCAGCGCCCGACTGGTCCTCGCCGGGCTTGACGGGCTTGGCACCGAGCCGGTGCTGCGGGCGGATGACTGAAGCCGGTTAAGGACGCGGCAGTGTGACGCCACGCTGGCCCATGTACTTGCCGGCGCGGTCCTTGTAACTCTCCTCACAGACCTCATCCGATTCCAGGAAAAGCATCTGCGCCACGCCCTCATTGGCATAAATCTTCGCCGGCAGCGTGGTGGTATTGGAGAACTCCAGCGTCACATGCCCTTCCCACTCAGGCTCAAGCGGTGTGACATTGACGATGATCCCGCAGCGGGCATAAGTGGATTTACCCAGGCAGATCGTGAGCACATTCCGCGGAATACGGAAATACTCCACCGTGCTTGCCAGTGCGAAGCTGTTGGGCGGGATGATGCAGACATCCGAGCGCACATCGACAAAACTCGATTCATCAAAATCCTTCGGATCCACGATGGCGGAGTTGATATTGGTGAAGATCTTGAAATGATCGGCACAACGAACGTCATAGCCATAGCTTGAGGTCCCGTAGGAGATCATGCGCTGATCACCGGCTCCCCGGACCTGGCCGGGCTCAAAGGGCTCGATCATGCCTTCGGCCGCCATCTCGCGGATCCACCGATCGGATTTGATGCTCATCTGTGTGTCCTTTTTCTAATTGTCATCCACGACGATTTTCGGGAAGCGGCTCGCGCCCGCCGGATCCTGACGCGCAAGCAGTGCCGTGGCGCGACGGGCAGCCGCCCGGTAACGCTCGGCGACCTTGGAGTCGGGATCAGCCACCACGGTGGGCTCACCACTGTCCGCCTGCTCGCGAATCTGCAGGTCAAGCGGCATGGAGCCGAGCAGCTCGACCCCCTCCTGGTCGGCCAGACGCTGGCCACCGCCGGCACCGAAAATATGCTCCTCATGCCCGCACTGCGAGCAGACATGCAGGCTCATGTTCTCAAGAATCCCGAGCACCGGAACCTTGACCTTCTCGAACATCTTCACGCCCTTGCGCGCATCCAGGGTGGCGATATCCTGAGGAGTGGTCACCACCACCGCGCCGGCCACCGGGACCTTCTGTGAGAGCGTGAGCTGGATGTCGCCCGTCCCCGGCGGCAGGTCGATAATCAGATAATCCAGCGCCTCCCAGCGGGTTTCATTGAGCAGCTGGGTCAGCGCCTGGGTGACCATCGGGCCACGCCAGACCATGGGCGTGTCCTCTTCGATGAGAAACCCGATCGACATAATCTGGATGCCGTAATTCTCAAGCGGTGTAATGGTCTTGCCATCGGGGCTGTCCGGCTTGCGACCGGCAACCCCATCATCCGCGGCTGACTGGGGCCGTAAATATCGGCATCCAGAAGACCAACCCGCGCACCCTCCTGCGCCAGCGCCAACGCCAGGTTCGCCGAAGTCGTGGATTTGCCGACACCGCCCTTGGCCGAGGCCACGGCGATGATGTTGCGAATATTCTCAAGCGGCTTCAATGCGGCCTGAACCTGGCGCGCAGAGACCTGCCAGGTGACATTGACATCCACCCGAGCCGCACCGGTCTGGCTGCTGATCTGCTCGGCCACTGCAGCCTGCAATGCCGGGCGGTAGTGATCCGCCGGAAAACCGAGTTCAACATCGACCTCCACGGCATCGTTATTGATGCGGATATCACCGATCGCCTCGGCGCTCACCAGATCCGACCCGAGACTGGGCTCGACCCAGCCGCGTAATGCCTGTTCGACTGCTTCTCGCGTAATGGCGCTCATCAAAGGCTCCTCGATGCGTTGTCATCGTCTGCGAATGGCGGCAAGCATACCCGGCTCGACCCCGGGCATAAAACATACTGCCTGTCGGGTTGGCCGCTGCGGGGATTGCGAGTGGTGCCACACTGCGGCAGATTCAGCCAATGACCGGGCTGAGCGTGGATGTCGGCACCCCGGATCACGAAAGGGCCACCGATCAGGTGATCGCAGCACTGAGAAAGTCACATGCGCTGCCGCTTGGCTCTGGCATAATGCCCACCTCCTGACAGCGAC
>PR_CR_10_Liq_2_inCRDRAFT_1000571_pt1 | contig 10276 bp, 15 predicted proteins | sample PRCRCaboRojoPR_FD_10245 | JGI IMG/M metagenome (IMG submission 10245) | reverse complement strand
TCTTAAATTAACAACATTGGAACCGCCAGAACTACCAGTGTCTGTTATACCACTAATATCGTAGTCGTCTCTCGTATGAATATAGGCTTCTTGTAAAGTAAGCGAAAGGTTTACAACAGCGGGTTTACCTCCACGCACAATCGCAAGCCCATTTGGCGTGAAGTCAGTTGAAAAATTAGACACCATACATGTCTTGAGTTTAAAGTAGTAATTTGGATCTATGCCTTGAAAGACAACATCGACCATCATGGGATAAGTCAGCAAGCCTCTGTCGATAGCACTAAGCCCCGATTCACCATTTTCCCTAATTACACTTTGGTATTCAGGAAGTATGCACGATCTAATTGTTTGAATAATATTGCGAATACTTTCACTGTCCTTTTCATTCTCTGGCGATAAAGTCCAGTTAAATGTGAAGTCTTTTAAGGGGACGCCACTAAACACGAGCGTTGCAAATGGATTAGCTGCTGTACCTGAGCCAGCGCCAAATCCATTCACTGCATCGGGAGCAATAGAAGCTAATCCTGCTCGTGTTAAATATTGAGCTACACTTGCTGCTTTCCCTGCCGCATCTAAAGCAGCTCCTGTATTTCCTGAGGCTATATCTCCTGCTGCTGCGCCAGCAGCCTTAGCCGCTCTTGCTATTTCAGAATTCACTTTGTTTATAGAATCTTTTATTGAATTAGGAGAGCCGTTAGCAGTCGTTGCTCCTGCTGAAGCAGCAAGCGATCCAAGAACACCAAGTTCGTTGCTACCAACATCAACAGCAAAAGAGTCTGCTAGTTGTTGTGGTAGAGGCAACACAACAGAAGGTCCTCCTCCAGAAGAGGGTTTACCTGCGCCATTATACGAGTATTGTTTAAACATTAAGAGCGTTTTGAAATCGCCCGTCTTATCAGGATACTCGTATATTTTGCCAACACCTGCGATCTTCGCTTTATTAGCATCGATTGTAGTTCCAGTTCCGGCTGACATTAAAGACCCTTTATAAATAATGAATTAATTCGTTACGATTATTTATATGCGTTTATGGGTAAATATTATCAAGGTCGATACAAACCGAGAAATCCCTCGAAATACATAGGTGATCCAACTAACATAGTTTACCGCTCTGGGTGGGAACTAAAACTAATGTCGCATCTTGACAAACACCCCAGAGTTGTTCGATGGGCGTCAGAAGAAGTCGTTATTCCGTATAGAAGCCCAATCGACGGAAAGATACACAGATATTTTATGGACTTCTATGTGGAGCAAATAAATAAAGAAGGTAAGAAAGAAAAAATCTTGATTGAGGTGAAACCCAAGGCACAAACAAAGCCTCCTAAGAGACCAGCGAAAGTTAAGAGCAAGAGATATATTAACGAAGTGAAAACTTGGGGCGTCAATCAAGCAAAATGGAAAGCAGCACAAGAAGTATGTTTAGATAGAGGTTGGAAATTTCAAATATTCACAGAAGATGAATTGGGGATCAAATGAAAGTCGAAATAGATAACAAAATAGCGGGTATGGTAATTGGCGCGATTTCAACAGCATTCGCCGTGTTCTTTTATATGAACTCAATCCATATTGAGAATCACGAGATGGAAGCGGTTGATGTTGACTTCCATACAAGAATTCTTATGGCAGAATCAACTCGGTATGCTGAGATCGCGAAGTATTATAGAGAAGAAATGCAGAATCGACCGCTGACTGAAGCTGAGTGGGCAAGGCTTGAACTTGTTGAGCGTCAGCAGTGCCGTATTCGTAAGCAAATCAAAAAGTCTTCTACGGAACTTTGTGATTAATGGCTCAAGTATTTACAGATTTACTTACGCAAGGTATTCGCCAAGGTAAAATCCCTGCTCGCGAACAAGAAGCCAGAAACTGGTATCGCGAAAAAGCAAAGGACTACGGGCGAGTGTCGGAAAGATCGATGTTTCGCCAAGACGGAGACAATCGATTAGTGAGTAGACCCGTGAACGGAAGTATGTATATGTTTTCATACTTCGCTAAGCATCGAGAGACATTACCGTATTTCGATCAATTCCCACTGATATTTCCCTATAAGAGAGTTCCTGGCGGGTTCATGGGAATCAACTTACACTATCTTCCGCATACGCTAAGAGCGCAATTGATGGACGCTCTTTACGATGTTGCTAACAATAAAAAGTATGACGAGACTACAAAGCTAAAGTTTAACTATAAAGTGTTAGACGGCGCAGCAAAGTATAAAGCATTTAAACCATGTATCAAACACTATCTAAATAGTCAAGTCAAGAGTCGATTCATTTATGTTTATCCAAGTGAGTGGGATCTAGCGTTGTTTTTGCCAACCGAGAACTTTACTGGTGCAAGCAAACGAAAGGTCTGGGCAGACTCAAGAAAGATGATCACATAGGAATCAAGAATGGCTTTCAATATACAAGAGTTTCAAGCGCAAATAGGAAGAAACGGCTATGGCGTAACGAATCTGTTTACCGTAGAAATTACAGCAGCGCCTGCGACGGGATTTTCTCAAAGAGATCTAGTTTTCTACGCAAGAGCGGCGACGTTGCCCGAATTTGATATTACGACAGAAGATATTGCTCACACAGGATTCGGGTCAGCCACTAGAGTTCCTACAGGTATGCAGTTTCCCGTACTTCCAATTACATTTATGGTCGACAAAGATCATAGAATAATGTCTTTTTTTCATGACTGGACTCGAAAAATTGTCAACTATGACCGAACGGGAGGACCATCTGGAGCAGCTAATGGGCTTCGACCATTCGAAATTAATTATAAGTCAGATTATCAGGGAGCGTTGAGAGTCACGTTGTTTTCTAGGTTCAATGGATCAGATTCTTATATCTACGAATTTTCTGGAGCATATCCCATAAGTGTAGGAAATATCACAACTGCGTGGGACTCTGAAGAGCTATTATTGTTACCTGTTGGATTCTCATATGACGTTGTTAAGCTATCGTCGCTTTCCAGACCTACTGTTACTGGTATTGGTGGCGGTGCGAATTCTCTTTTAACTTATTTCTCACAACTCAACACGTCTATTCAAGCATTGAGGGATCTTGACGCTACTCGAGAAATTCAAGGACTAGTAAATCAATCGGCATCACTATTAGATCAAATATTTTAACTTATAATTGGAGTATATAATGTCTTTACCTAAAATTGAACTACCTTTATTTGAACTCGAACTGCCTTCTACCAAACAGAAGCTGAAGTATCGCCCATTTACCGTCAAAGAAGAAAAGATTCTGCTGATTGCTCAAGAATCTCAAGAACTAGAACAGACTATTCTTGCGGTAAAACAAATTGTAGGAAATTGTTTTTCTGACATAGACGTGGACAAACTCGCTCTATTCGATCTAGAATATCTTTTGCTGGCGCTAAGAATTAAGTCAGTGAGTAATGAAGTTAAGTTTACGATCAAAGATCCAGATACAGAAAAGAATGTTGAGCTTGAGATTAACTTAGAAAACGTCAAACTCATAGAAAACGAAAATCACGATACTAAAATTCATATCAACGACGAATCGTTTTTGATGATGCGATATCCTACTGTAAATGAAATATTGATTCTACAAAAAGACAATACCGCAGAAATGCTTATGGATATTATGATTTCGTGTATCGACAATGTCGTTTCTGGCGACGAAGTTTACAAATCAGAAGATTTTACGAAAGAGCAAATGATAGAGTTTCTAGATACGCTACCGTCTACTACAATTAAAGACTTAGAAAACTTCTTCAATACGATGCCGACAATGCGTCATGAGATGAAATATGTAAATGAAAATGGAGACGAGAAGACATTTGTCGTGGAGGGGCTAGATAGTTTTTTTCTCTAATGCTGTGTCACACTAATCTGTTTGTTTACTACAAAAACACTTTCGGACTGGCGCAGCATCATAAATATTCAATAAGTGATATTGAAGGTATGATTCCCTACGAAAGAGACATCTACATCGACTTGTTATTGGAGTTTTTAGAAAAACAAAAAGAGGCAAAATAACAATGGTCGTCGATAAGAATAAATTTAAACAATACGACACCGACACTAACGGAATATTGAGCGAAGAAGAACTGAAAGTCGCGCAGTACGTCACCGAGCTTGAGTTGAAGGAAGAGAAGTCCGAGGCTCAAAAGAAAATGGCTTGGACATCAATTGCGACTATGATTGTGTTTACTACAGCGCTCTTTTCTTCCGTTATCTCTACAGAGCGTGTTGACGCATTATCCGACATTCTAGGCATATTCTATATTACCCAAGCAGGTATTGTAGGCGCTTATATGGGCGTAACAGCATGGATGAGTAAAAAGTAATGGAACTTTCCACGAATTCAAACCTTTCTAATGTATTAGGCGCATTAAACACGTCGCTTTTGATACAAACACAGCGACTAAATCTCGTTGCTGAAAAATCTATAATCACTTCTAGTAATACAACCACAGACGTCACTAATATATCTGAGTCTGTTGGTATGTCAGGCTCTCAAGGCATTATTGAAAGTCAAATGAGAGAGCAAAGCACGACGCTAATGAACATACTCAATGTGAATGAGAGTATGTTGGATTTTTTCAGGGAAACCAGATCCGAAGACGAACGGACTCGAAGGCAAGAATCAGTATCTGACGAAGACGATTCGAAAAAATCAGGTTCAGAAAATAATAAAAAGATGTTCGAGGGTCTGAGAAAGACAATAGGTAATCTTTCGTTGCCAAGTAAAGGCGGGATATTCGATAAACTTAAAATGGCTGGTCTTGCAGCCTTGGTTATGTCATTCGCCGACGATTTCGTAGAAGGATTTGCCAGAACCGTTTTCGGCGAAGAGGCTGCACAAAAAGTAAGAGATTTTGCTGACAAATATTTGAACACAGAAGCGATAGCGGCAACCGCATTGGGAGTTTTCTTAGGAGGAGTCAAAGGGGGATTTTTAGCGTTCACGTTTACGGCCCTTAGAAAACTCGCCGTAGAAGCAATCGAAGGTCTTGGATTAGACGATGTTTTAGGTGAATCAGGAACTCAAGCAGTCGCAGTAACTTTGGCAGGTATTGCCACTGCCATGTTAACAAAAACAGGCAGAACTGTAATGAGAGCAATTGCTAACGCAGCGATTAAATTGCCTACCGTGATTCCAGGCGTTCCTCCAACAAGGCCTCCAACTCAAACTCCAACTCCAGCAAACACAGATCAAAGGAGTAGAGCGCCGAGAAGAAGAGGGAGATTAGGCACTATTACTCGCTTAGCGACAGGGGTAGCTGCCGCAGTAGGTATAGGAGCAACTGCAAGTGCCGCTTCGGATGTGGCTCCAGAGTCGACTCCAGCAAGACAGAATCCCGTTAATGAAGGTCCAGGTAGAGCTCCTGTTTCTGCTGCTCAGCGCCAACAGGTCTCGCAGATGTCAGAAGCTGATTTAGAAAAACAAGGTGTACGTCGTGAAACAAGGCAGGTAGGGCGTAGAGGCTCTTCTGTTAGATACAGGGATACTAGTACAGGACGATTTGTAAGTCAAGCAGACGTCGCTACGCGCTCTGGAGCAGCTAACGTAAACGAAGCAGCTAGACGATTCCCGCGATTCGGTATGTTAAGTAGAATATTAGCTCCTCTAGGATTCGCCGTAGCGCTAGCAGACATAGCTTCTATCCTAATGAACGAGGAAATGGACGTCAAGCAGAAACAAATCGCTTTAACAAAAAGCATAGGTTCCATATTAGGAGGAGCTGGCGGGGCTGCAGCCGGTGCAGCTATAGGGACTTTAGTGATGCCTGGACCAGGGACTTTAATAGGCGGAGCTTTATTAGGGATTGGTGGCTCGCTCCTGGGTGAAGAGATTGCTAGTCAAGTAGCTCCTTGGTTATTTGGGGAAAGAGTAGACGATAGCAAAGTGACAAAGATAGTAGACGATCAAATGAATCAGCCGTCAACACCTTCCTCTACTACAAGCGCGACTTCTACTCAATATAATGGTCCAGTGAGAGCACCGATTCAGCCTTCAATTGCAGCGTCAACAGAAACTAAAATGAATATGCTTGAGCAAGGCGCTATTGAGTACGCAATGGGCAGTGGTTCTAGCGTTACACCAATCAATACGAATATCAATAATGGTGGTAACGTGACGAATAATAATGTGGGAGGCGCTTCTAACGTGACGTATAATATTATGTCTAGACCCGATAGAGCATTAGCGGGTAATGTGCCAATATCGCCATCAGCAGGTAGCTTTGGATAAAATAAAGGGGGCATAAAGCCCCCGATATCAACTCCTATCTACGTAAGATTAGATCAGACCGTTAGCAAGTGCTTTATAACCAGCTGCGATAACTTCGCGAGAAGCAGTGCCCAGACGGTATGTACCACGACTTTCATTCTTGCGCTTGTTCAGATACACAGGATAACCTTCCATACGAAGAGTGTTAACCATTGCTCGAGGATTGGCAACATTAAACTGGCTTTGAATCTGCTCAGCAGAAAGTTGCTCACCGTTACGAAGCGCGTTCAGTACATTTTCTTTACGTGTCATAGATATTTCTCCAAATGGTATCAATAGTTTAATCAAAGTTTAGGTGGGGGGCATAAGCCCCCCGAGTGATCAATCGTCAGCTAGACTCTTAAAAAAGTCAAGTGAGTCATCATCGTCATCGCTAGTAAGCGACGGTGAGGGTGCTTCATCCATAGCTGGAGCATTGCGCTCCTTGAACTTCGGGGTGAAGTCAACCTCGACATTGTCGTCCTCAGCAGTCATCGTGGGTGCGTGTGAACCGCCATCAAGTGCGAGAACTTTATAGAGCTTTGCCTTAAGTTCGTCGTAAGACTTGAAGTTTTTCGGATCGACAATTTCGTTCAGTGAATGCTGACGCTTCCAAACTTGTTCAAGTTCATCGTCATCCATATCACCAAGTACACTAGGCGCAGCAAACTCAGACTTATCATAATTACGATAGCCTTCGTAGTTGCGAATCTTCAATTTGAAGTCTGCGCCTTCCCAAAAGTCAAAGGGATTGATTGCTTCTTCTCCCTCAAACTCTGGATTCATAGCATCATTTAACTTATCAAAGATTTTCTTACCAAACTTGTACAGAAACACTTTACCTTCGTTTTCTGGATTGGCAGAGTCTTTGACAACATAGATGTTAGAGATATAACTCAGTCGGCGTTTTTGCTTACGAGCCTGCTCTTTATCTTCATCAACGCCGCTATTCCACAGCTTTGAGTTGAACTCAGAAACAGGGTCATCTTGACCGAGAGTTGTTAGAGAGTTTTCGATGTACCAGCCGCCTGGACCTTGAAAACCATGATCCCACAATCGTACAAAGGGCATGTCTTCGCCTTCTGGCGCAGGCAAGAAACGAATTACAGCAAACCCGTTTCCGCTAGTGTCAACCTGTGGCTTCCAAAAACGATCGTCGCCTTTGTTACCTTGATTATTCATCTTTTGAAGTTGGTTGTTGAGTTGATCAAAAGAATTGTTACGGCTTTTCTTAAGAGCAGCAAATGATGTTGGCATATGTATTTCCTCGTATATTTTGTATTACGTTGTATAGCGGTATGTTAAGTATATTACTATATGTTTTGTGTTTTGGCAAGCGATTTGCCACAATTATTTATAAAGGGAGTCGAGTAATCTTTTCGATCAGATTAAGCGACTCAGCCTCTTGGTGTACGTTAGACATCAAAATTGGTGAATCCCGTACGATTTCGCCAACCACATCAATATCGATATTATACTCTTCAGCATAACTCAGTATCGAATCGATATAGCTGGCACCTCTAGCCATATGCTCTTCCATATAGCTTAGAATTTGTTCAACATTAAACTCGTTAACAAGTTCAACGTCAGCTTTGCTTGCAAACTCTTCATCAACCATCGAGTTGTTTAACTCCATTTAACCAATTTTCAGCAGCGTCTCTGGCATAATGAATGCTATGAATTCCGTAAGATTCGACAATAGGAGTCGTCGCTGTCCCTACAGAGTAGTAGTGAACTTCATAAACGCCATCTTTTTCGTGAATTTCGGCTCGTGGTGCTGAAGGACCACTTTCAAGTTGAATAGAACTAATCATCGCCATTGCCTGCCTCCTGTTTTGTCACTACGTCGATTAGAGCTTCAATTTCTTCAATCTCAGATACCAGCTCACTTAAGTTTTGTTTATGATAGATTCGTGCCATCTTCGCAAGATACTTTTTAGGGATCTCAACATCCTCTTCAAGAGATGCTAGAGCTTCTTTCACGAAGGTCTTTTCAGCTTCTTGGCGAAGATACGAAGCGCTGATTTCTTCCATACAATCGCGAATGCGCTTACGATCTTCTGGGCTACTTGGAATAATAATACTGGTCATTCAAAACTCCTCAATGTTATGGAACTTACAAGTCATATTATACTATATTAAATCTCTGGAAACAATACATTTTTCACAAAAACATCAACATCATCTTCATTAAGCCCAAGCGACTTCATAACTCTTGGCGTATGCGGATTTTGCTTTTGATAGTACGCATATCGGTTGTGAGACGCTCTGACAGCCTCTGTATCAAACTTTGCCATAGCGTTAAGGGTAAGTGACATCATATAATGAGAGAACAGAGAGCGAGCTACAGCAGCCACACGAGTGACTTCTTCAGTCTCTTTTACATTACCTGCTGCCATCATATGCTCGCTGAAGATCTGCTTGCCCCAGTCGGGTAACTCACGCTCTCGTTTCCATTCTAGATTGGAGACAACCTTACCAAAGTCTTGAATCATAATATGATCAGGATTAATTGAAGGAGAGTAATCCAAGAATGCTCCCGTCATTTTCTTCTCGCCAGCAATAACATCAAAGCCGAATATAGGCGCATCGCTGTGGAGCTCCGGAAAGATACAGAGGTGCATCATATACAGCCCTTTGCTTTCTCTCGAATCTACAACGTCTAAGTGCGCTCTACGAAAGTGTGGGCTTTTCCAGACCAGATTAATCCAACCGTCTTGATTGAACCTTTCCATTCCTGGTTCATTGATACGACCTGCGTTAGTGTCTAACTCTTGAGTAAAATGCTCACTCAGTTTTTGTAGTGTTTCCCAGACTAAACTCATGCCACCATTCCTCAAGATCTTCAAATAAACGAATAGCAAAGTCAAAGCAGGTGTTTGCTTCATCTGCCATATTCAATTCTAATAAAGCGCGAACGCGAGCAATCATGTCCGTCTTATTCTCAAACTCATACATACGACCTTTGCCTGGAGTTCGCTTGGCTACAATCGCACCACCGAACATATCACCAAAGTGGCGAACGTATAAATGCGCAAGTATGCCTCTGGGATTAACTGACTCTAACTGCATAATATGGCGAGTGTAGTCGACTGTTGACTTCAGAAGGATATCGCTACTCTTGAGTTTGATGCCATATTCATTTTCCAGCTCTTCCATGTCAGCACGAATGCGATCATAGCGAGCAATATTACCAATGCCCAACATTTCTAGGGGAATCTTTTGCTCAAGAATATCGTAGTTGTACGACTGGTTGTAGATGTAGACGTAATAAAGCAGAGGGTCAATTTCGCCGCTCAGAAGTTCTTTGGCGAACCAAGACTCCTCTGCTCTTTTGTGATTGTCTGAAGTAAGGTCTTTCAATGTGGTCATGATATAGTTTCCCTTTTACTCAGTTAACTCCACACCGTACCGTCTGGGACGTAGGAAGCAATTTTAGCTTTGATATCGTTGCTGATACTATCAATGTTCATCACAGGCTTTCCTGCGCGTTTGACATAGAAGTAATTCGCGTCTCTAAGGTACTGACCGCCTTTAGTCTTACCTTTCATGCCAATCTTTCGACCTTCTCTGCCACTCTTAGCTAAATCGCTATCAACTTTAATCTTATTGAAAGCGAATACGATATCCCCATCCATATGAGTAGTAAGGCTTTTACCCATATTAACGATATCTTTCATGGTCGCAGATGCGCCTTTATGTGTACTCACTAATATCTGAGCAGGTACGACCCTATCTCGCTCTCTGTTTTGTTCTTTCGCGACTTCAATATCGTTGATGACCCAAACGATATGGATATTCTTTTTGTCGTAGCCCAATTCGTTAACTTGATTGCTGATCTTCTTCAGTTTCTTCATATCTTTCAGTGTAACATCAAAGATCAAGTTAGGCTTTCTACTGGGATCTGCCATCATGATCGATCGATATACCGCTCGCATCTTACGATCATCCAGATTCAGATAGTCGCCCATGATGCTGTGAAGCTGACTTACGACCTCTGGCTCTTTCATTCTAGCGGATAGATCTTCAAGGTCATAACCAAGTTCGTC
>PR_CR_10_Liq_2_inCRDRAFT_1000570_pt1 | contig 10283 bp, 9 predicted proteins | sample PRCRCaboRojoPR_FD_10245 | JGI IMG/M metagenome (IMG submission 10245) | reverse complement strand
GGTCAGCGCTCGTTATGGCGTCCCGGCGGAAATCGTCACCGCCATCATCGGTGTCGAGACCTACTACGGCCGGTACCGGGGTCGACACCGGGTCATCGATGCCCTGCGCACCCTGGGGTTTGCTTACCCACCGCGCGCGGAGTTCTTCCGCAGCGAGCTGGAGGCCTTCCTGGTGCTCGCCAATGAAGAAGGCATGGATCCCACGGTGCCACTCGGGTCCTACGCGGGTGCCATGGGTGTACCGCAGTTCATCTCAAGCAGCTATCGGGCCTATGCCGTTGATTTCAACGAGAACGGGCGGCGCGATCTTTTCTCTGAGCCCGCCGATGCCATTGGCAGTGTGGGTAATTACTTTGCCGAACACCGCTGGCAACCCGGTGCGCCAATTGCCGCGCCGGCAACGGTCAGCGGCGGGCGTTGGCGGGATTTTCTGCGCGAGGCATTACAACCGGTGGATACCGTGGGTGATCTGCGCCGCGCCGGCGTGCGCACCGACCCCACACTCGATGACAACCTCCCGGCCCGGCTTCTGGCTCTGGAGACGACAGACGGCATGGCGTACTGGGTCACGCTGAATAATTTCTACGTGATCACCCGCTACAACCACAGCCCGCTCTACGCCATGGCGGTTTATGAGCTGGCAACCGCCATTCGGGAGGCCAGCCAGTGAAACGCCTGGGCCTGCTCATCAGTCTCTCGTTGCTTGCCGGCTGCAGCACCATGATGCCGGAGCCCTCCGATGGCCCCGGCCGCGTCATTAAAGACCCCATGAGCATTCCCGATGCGGTCCCTGAGCACGCATCCCGCAGCCGCTATGGTAATCCTGAGGAATATGAGGTCTTCGGCCGGACTTATCGGGTGATGGACAGTGCCGACGGGCATCGTGAGCGCGGCATCGCATCATGGTACGGCAGCAAATTCCACGGCCGGCGCACGTCAAGCGGCGAGCCCTACGATATGTACGCCATGACCGCCGCTCACAAGCATCTGCCACTGCCGACCTGGGTGGAAGTGCGGCATCTGGAAAACGGCCGCCGCATTGTCGTCAAGGTCAACGACCGCGGCCCGTTTGCCGAGAACCGCATCATCGATCTCTCCTATGCCGCGGCGGCCAAACTGGGCATGCTGGGCACGGGAACAGCGCCGGTTGAAATCCGCACGGTCACCCCCGATGATCCGGCGCCAGCAACACCGACAACCCGGGTTGCCGACAACCGGCCGGACTCAGACAGCGGCTACTGGATTCAGCTTGCCGCCTTTGGCAGCGCCAACAATGCACAGCGCTTTGCCGATGAACTTAAGGCCGCCGGTCTTTCTGCCCCGCCATCCATTCTGCGCGGCCCGGATGGTCTGCATCGTGTCAGACTTGGGCCGCTGACGGATGTCGCGGCGGTGGATCGACTCAGCGACGAACTGCGACGTGCCCGCTTTGCTCCCGGTCATGTCATTATTCCGGATGACTCCGTTGGTTTTGATTAAGATGGATTGCCCATGATGCTGCTGCGACTGCTTACACTGCTCGTTCTTCTTGCCGTCGGGGTGCAGACCAGCGCCCAGACACCCCAGCCCATTCCAATCCCCGCTCCGCCATCGCTCGGCGCGGAGAGCTACATCCTGATGGATTTCCACAGCGGTCGGGTTCTGGTGGATGAGCAGAGCAGTCTGCGTCGCGATCCGGCCAGCCTCACCAAAGTAATGACGGCCTTTGTGGTCTTCAGCGAACTCAAGGCCGGTAATCTGTCGCTCAATGACGAAGTCCTGGTCAGCGAGAAAGCCTGGCGGGCGCCCGGTTCGAGGATGTTCATCGAGGTCGGCGACCGGGTGAGTGTCGAGAATCTGCTGCGCGGCATGATCGTGCAGTCCGGCAATGATGCAAGTGTCGCGCTCGCCGAACACATCGCCGGCACCGAGGCGACCTTTGCCGCGCTCATGAATCAGTACGCCGCCGAGCTCGGCATGGTGGATACCAACTACACCAACGCCGCCGGACTGCCCGATGCGGAGCATTACTCCTCTGCCGCCGACACCGCCCGACTGGTGCGCGCCCTGATTGCCCGCTTTCCGGAATACTACGGTTACTACTCGGAGCGTGCCTTTACCTGGAATGACATCGAGCAGTTCAATCGTAATCGCATGCTCTGGCAGGACGGCTCGGTGGATGGTGTAAAGACCGGCTATACCGAGGCTGCCGGCTATTGCCTTGCCACCTCGGCCGACCGTGACGGCATGCGGCTGATTTCCGTGGTCATGGGAGCGTCCAGCCCCGCGGCGCGGGTTGAGCAGTCGAAGTCCCTGCTCAACTACGGTTACCGCTTCTATGAAACCCACCGGCTTTATGCCGCTGGCGAGCCGATCGAGACCTCCCGGATCTGGAAGGGCGCGGTTGACGAACTGCCTGTCGGGGTTGCAGAAGACGTCTACGTGACTGTGCCGACACGGGCCTATGACCGCCTGGATGCCAGCATGCAGGTGGATGAGCTCATCGAAGCGCCCATTGCCGCGGGCGAGGCACTCGGGGCGCTCAGCGTCGCCCTCGATGGTGAGACCGTGGTGGAGCAGACCATCGTTGCCCTGCAGCCTGTCGAGGAGGGGGGCATTGTCTCGCGTCTGATCGACAGCGTGCTTTTATGGATGAATTAAGCGAGCAGGCTCCGGGGCTGGAATTCCCCTGTCGCTACCCGGTCAAGGCCATGGGGCGACACGACGATGCACTCATCGACCGCATCTGGTCCATCGTCACGCATCACGCCGCCCGATACACCGGCCGAAGCCCTGCGCACGACGGCCAGCCGGGGCGGCCGCTTTGTCTCGGTCACCGTCACCATCACCGCGGAAAGTCGGGCTCAGCTGGACGCCATTTATGCTGATCTGCGCGCCCATGAACAGGTGCTGGCTGCCCTTTGATGGCGAGCAGCATTCGGGTTCGATCCTGGGGCCGAACAGACTATGCCCGTGTGCATGCCGCCATGCGCGAGTTCACCGACAACCGCGAGGCCACCACAGCGGATGAAATCTGGCAGGTGGAACATCCGGCGGTCTACACACTGGGACAGGCCGGCCGTGAGGAGCATATCCTCAATGCCGCCGAGACACCGGTCATACGCACCGATCGCGGGGGCCAGGTCACCTATCATGGCCCGGGCCAGGTAGTCCTCTACCCCCTGCTTGACCTCAAACGTCACCAACTCGGCCCGCGCCGATTGGTCAGCCTGTTAGAGCAGACCGTGGTGAATTGGCTGGCAGGCTATGGCATTGCCGCTGCACCGCGGGCCGACGCGCCGGGTGTTTATGTTGACGAGGCCAAAATCGCNGCNCTGGGNCTGCGNATACGACGTGGCTGCAGCTACCACGGGCTTGCGGTGAANATCGATATGGATCTTGAGCCCTTCTCCCGCATCGACCCCTGTGGTTATGCCGGTATGGCCGTAACCGATCTTGCCAGTCTGGGCGTTGCCGTAGAGCTGGAGGATGCCTTCAGCGGGCTCACACAGATACTGCTCGAGAGCCTCAGTCACGACTGAGCTCAGCATCCAGGGCGGCCAGACGCGCCGGTGTGCCGATGTCATACCAGCGGCCGTGGTGATGCTGCCCGGTCACCTGGGAGCGGGCAATCGCGCGGCGAAGGAGTGGCGCGAGCGGCGAGACACCCGCGGNAGAACCGACAAAAAGCTCCGGGCGATAACAACCAATACCGGCAAAAGTCAGTGAACCGCCGTCATCCNCCAGGNTGACGNGNNCCTNCCGGAGCGAAAAATCACCGCGGGGGTGATGACTCGGATTATCCACCAGAACGAGATGGGCCAGTCCCTCGGGTTCGGCGGGCAGNCTCTGGAGATCAAAGTCCGTCCAGATGTCGGCGTTGATGACCAGAAACGGCGCATCGCCGAGCAGCGGCAAGNGCNTTGATAATCCCGCCGGCAGTCTCAAGACCGGTTTCACCCTCGTCACTGATGACCACCTCGACGCCCGCCGGCGTGTGATGCGCCAGATGCGCCCTGATGTGCTCGCCGAGCCAGGCAATATTCACGATAATGCGCTTGAAACCGGCTGCCTTGAGTCTTTGCAGATGCCAGTCGAGCAGTGTCTGCCCCCCGGCGGTGAGCAGCGGCTTGGGGCAATGATCGGTGAGCGGGCGCATTCGCTCCCCACGCCCGGCGGCCAGAATCATGGCATTCATGGCGCGCCTGCCTCGGGCAGACGGGCGATACAGTCCCTGAGTGCTGCGAGCTCGTTATAAGGGGCCAATTCACCCTGGAGATACCCCAGGAATCGAGGGGCATCGTCCAGGTAATGCGGCTTGCCGTCTCGATAGCGCAAACGGGCAAAAATCCCCAAGACCTTTAGATGTCGTTGTGCAGCCATTAAATCAATGGCCCGCTGGGGGTCGGCCGGCAGTGAGAGACCCGTGGCCTCCGCCATCTCGAGCCACATTTGGATATAGCCCGCTTCCTCATCCGCNGGGAAGCTGAAAAACGCATCCCGCAACAGACTGACAAGGTCATAAGTCACCGGGCCGCAGAGCGCATCCTGAAAATCAATCACACCCGGACCGGGTTCTGTGACCAGAAGATTGCGGGCCATGTAATCGCGATGCGTCCAGACCTGGGGCTGACTCACGGCAGACTCGATCAGAACGGCAATGCCCGCCTCCCAGTGCCTCTGCCATGCCGCATCGGGCCGCCATCCCAAATGCCGCTCGACATACCAGTCAGGGAAGAGCGCGAGCTCGGCGGCCAGGCGCTCGGCATCAAACGCTTCAAGCACCGCATCACGGGTGGCTGCCTGCCATTGCACCAGCGCCTTGAGTGCCGAGCGCACCAGATCACCGCGCCCCTCCTCGCGAAAGGCCGCCAGATAATCTTCCCGCCCCAGGTCCTCGAGCAGAATAAAACCCGCCTCAGTATCCGCGGCGTAGATCTCAGGGACGCGCAGCCCGGCGCTCTGCATCAATGCCTGGACCTTGAGAAAAGCGGCACAGTCAGCAGCCTGATCCGGGGCATCCATGACCATCCATGTCCGCGATGGAGTCTTCAGTCGCCAATAGCGCCGGGCGCTGGCATCTCCGCCACCTGGCTCCATCACCGCCTCTCCAAGACCCTCGGCGGCCAGCCACTCAAGGAGCGCTGCGTTTCTTCTCGTCATTTATCTCTGCTTCCCGTGCCCTTGGCGTCTCCATAGGGTACCCTTTCGGGGGTTTTCAGCATCACCACCGAATGGATAAGACGTCGCGTTGCCCGAATATCGCCAAAAGCTTCTCATAACCACGGCGCTGGGTCTCGCGCTGGGTATCAGCGCCACGGCCAACGCCGATGGCCGCTGGGCGCTCTGCGCTGCGCCGCTGCTACCCGGCGTCGACGGTGATCCGCAGCAACGCACCGCCGACGATACACCCGTTGACATCACCGCCGAGCGCAGCCAGGTCACCGGTGACCCGCCGGTTTATCAATTCAATGGCGATGTCCGACTGCAACGCGCCGATCAGACCGTTCGCGCTGAATCCATGCGCTATGACAGTGGCGAGGAACGCGTGGACGCCAGCGGTGGCGCCAGCCTGTTGCAGTCGGATCTGCTCATTACCGGACAGCAGGTGAGATATTGGCTTGCCGAGGAGCGGGGACAGTTTGAAGCGGTGAGTGACTATCGCCTGGCGGTCGGTCACATGCAGGGACAGGCAGCACGTATTATTCGCGAAGGGCCTGCGCGCAGCCGCTACGAGCAGCTGACGCTGAGCACCTGTCTGCCCGGTGATGAATTCTGGCGGCTCTCCGCCACCACCGCGACCATCGACACCGAGACACGCCAGGGCCGTACCTGGAATACCGTGCTCTCCATTCATGACCTGCCGGTGTTCTATACCCCTTATCTGCAGTTTCCGGTGGGCGATGAGAGACTGACCGGTTTTCTCTTCCCAACGATCGGGCAATCCGAGACCAATGGCACCACCGTATCCGTGCCCTGGTACTGGAATATCGCGCCCAACTACGACGCCACCCTGACCCCGACTTCCTACTGGAAACGCGGCCTGCTGATGGATGCGGAATTCCGCTATCTGCAGCCATGGCTCGATGGCGAGATCAGCGGCAGTTACATGGAAGATGATGACCGGTTCGGCGATGACCGCTGGGCCATCAATCAGAACCACCATCTTGCCATTGGGCCGGCCATCCGCGGAGAACTCCTGCAGCAGCGCACCAGCGATACCGAGTTCAGCGATGATTTTGGCGAAGAATTCGATTATCGCTCAGCGGCTTTCCTTGAAAGCAGTGTCGAGCTGTCCTGGGCCGATCACGGCCTGCTCGCCTCCATCGACGCTCAGGATTGGCAACGCGTCGATAGCGATGCGCGCGCACCCTATGCCCGCCGGCCCCGCGTTCAGCTCGGCTATGACCCGGTTGAACCCTTCGGCCCGTTCACCTTCAGCGTGGCTTCTGAGTACACCGACTTCTACAGTACGGATCGCAGCCGGGAACAGGGTGTTGAGTACAACATCAGCCCGACGCTCTCACTGCCGCTGAAAAGCCTCGCCTACGAATTCACACCGGCGGTTGCCTGGCAGCACACCGGCTATGACCTTGATGTCACCGATCGCGCGGATGCCACACCCGATGTTTCGGTGCCGATTTACACGGCCGATGCCCGGGTGTTTTTTGAACGCCCCAGAACCCTGTTCAAGGGTGTCTACCAGACATTGGAGCCGAGGCTTAATTATCGCAATGTCCCGGACCGCGATCAGGATGAACTGCCCAGTTTCAGCGAGACCTCTCCGGACAGCACGTTCTCCCGACTTTTCCGCAGTGCCGATTTTGATATCGGCCACACCGAGCAGATCAGCGCCGGTGTGACCACGCGTTATGTGGATGAGCGCAGCGGCCGGCAATACTTAAGCGCCTCGCTCGGTCAGACCTTCTACCTCCACGACGTGGAGCAGGATCGCTCGGACTATGTCGCCGAGCTGCGGCTCTCCCTGCCCCAGGGCTTCAGCGCCGAGGTGGATTACAGCTGGGATCCGGAGGAAAGCGGCAACAGTGATCTACGCAGCCTCCTGCGCTGGCAGGGACGCTCGGATCAGGTGATCAACCTGGGCCTGCGACGGCGTGANGAGAACGGTCGCTACACCCTCAATCAGGCCGAGCTGTCGTTCGCACTGCCGGTCACAGCCGGAATCCGCGTCTTCGGCGGCCTGCTGGAGGATCTGGAGGCCGATCAGACCCGGGAGCGCTTCTACGGCATCGAACAGGGTGGTTGCTGTCATGTCTGGCGCCTGATCAGCCGCGAAGAACTGCAGCGCGACCCTACCCGGGATGAGGCCGAGCTTGAACGCGAATTCATGCTTGAGCTGGAACTCCGCGGACTGGCCGGAATCGGTGATAAAATCCGGCCTTTCCTGCGGGATGAAATTAACGGCTACAACCCGGGACCCTGAATACCATGATCCGAAAGCTGCTGATGACGCTGCTCCTGAGTACCAGTCTTGCCACCGCCCAGGCCGAAGAGGTGCTGCTTGATCGCATCGTCGCGCTGGTCAACGACGATGTCGTGCTCGCCTCGGCGCTGGCCAATGAAATGCAGACGGTGCAGCGGGAACTCGCGCAGCGCAACGTCCGCATGCCGCCGGAGGATCAATTGCAGCGTCAGGTCCTGGAGCGGCTGATCCTGCAGACACTGCAGCTCAATGTCGCCGAGCGCCGGGGCATTCGCGTTGACTCGGCAACGCTGGATGCGGCAGTGCGTCGGGTGGCCGACCGCAACGGACTGTCGCTGACCGCCTTTCGTGATGCCCTTGAGGCCGAGGGCCTCGATATGGCGCAGTTCCGGGAACAACTGCGTCGGGAAATCATTCTCTCGCGACTGCGTCAGCGCGTGATGCGCGAGCGTGTCGATGTCACCGATCAGGAAATCGACCAGTTTCTCGAGCGCAACCGCGTCGGAGAGCCGGAATACGCCCTCAGCCAGATTCTCATCGGCCTGCCCGAAGCCGCCTCAGCCGATGCCATCGATACGGCAAGAAGCGAGGCCGAGGCCGTCTTGCAGCGACTACAGGACGGCGAATCGTTCGCCCGCGTGGCTGCGGCCGTCTCGGATGCCCGCAATGCCCTTGAGGGCGGGGATCTGGGCTGGCGGGCCGCCTCGGAACTCCCGGATGTCGTCGCTGATGCGCTGGCCGACCTGCCTGTCGGCGCGGTGACACCAATCCTGCGGACCTCTGCCGGGTTTCTGATTTATGAACTGCGCGACAGGCGCCGGACCGATGAGCGCATGATCGAGCAGGCAAGACTGCGGCATATCCTGATTCGGACCAACGCCATTGTCACCGACATGGATGCCAGGTTGCGCCTGGAGAGCCTGCGCGAACGTATCCTCGCCGGTAGCGCCTTCGGCGATCTCGCCCGGGCCAACTCCGATGACCCGACCACTGCCACCAGCGGCGGCGAGCTCGGCTGGGTTAACCCGGCGAACCTGCCGCAGTCCTACCGTGAGGCAATCAGCACACTGCAGCCGGGAGAGCTCAGCGAGCCCTTTCAGACCCAGACCGGCTGGCATCTGGCAGAAGTCATGGACCGACGGGAACGGAATGCCGGGGCAAGCATTGCCCGTGAGGAAGCCACCGAGGCGATCCGTCAGCGCAAGGCCGAGGAAGAGACCGAGCTCTGGCTTCGCGAGCTACGCGAAGAGGCCTATGTGGAGATCCGCCTGGGCGGTCGCTGATGCGCCGGGATCGGCCCGTTATCGCCATCACCCCGGGTGAGCCTGCCGGCATCGGCCCAGAGCTCGTCGCCGCCATCGCAGGCGATTTCCCGGAAGCGCGATTGGTGGCGATTGCCGATCCTGATCTGCTCAGACAGGCAGGCGCGGACACACATCCATTCCATCCGGACCAGCCGTCGACCGACAACGGCCTGGCTGTCGAGGCGGTTTCGCTTGCAGCGCCGGCTGTGCCCGGCCGGCTCGATCCTGCCAATGCCGCCTATGTCCTGGAGACCCTGCGTATCGCCGCCGAAGGCTGCCTCGAGGGCCGATTTGATGCCATGGTCACCGGCCCGGTGCACAAGGGCGTGATTAATGAATCAGGGATCACTTTCAGTGGTCACACGGAGTTCCTCGCCGAACTCACCGGTGCGCCCATGCCGGTGATGATGCTCGCCGCCGACACACTGCGTGTGGCGTTGGTCACCACCCATCTGCCCCTGCGGGCCGTTGCCGATGCCATTACTGCCGCGCGGCTCGAGCAGGTCATCCGGGTACTCGACGGTGATCTGAAACGCGACTATGGAATCAACCGGCCGCGTATTCTTGTCGCCGGGCTCAATCCGCACGCCGGGGAATCCGGGCATATGGGGGATGAGGAAATTCGCATCATCACGCCAGTGCTCAATCAGCTGCGCGAGCAGGGGATGAACCTCGAAGGCCCGCTGCCGGCCGATACGCTGTTTACACCGCGGCATCTCGCCGGGGCCGATGCAGTGCTTGCCATGTATCACGACCAGGGCCTGCCGGTGCTCAAGCATGTCGGCTTTGGTCATGCCGTGAATATCACCCTCGGCCTGCCGATCATTCGCACCTCTGTCGATCATGGCACCGCACTCGATCTGGCAGGCCGGCATCAGGCCGACAGCGCCAGCCTGCGCGCCGCCATCACCGAGGCGATTCGCATGGCCGGACACCGTCATTAGCCATGCACAGGGCCCGCCGCCGATTCGGCCAGAACTTCCTCCACGACCCGGGGGTCATCGCCCAAATGATCATGGCGATCGCGCCTCAGGCCGGTGAGTCGTTTCTTGAGATCGGCCCGGGCCAGGGAGCGCTCACCGGGCCGCTACTCGCCGCCGGCGTCCATCTCACGGCCCTGGAAATCGACCGTGATCTTGCGGCCGCGTTGCGCGCCCAATACGCCAGTTTCACTGATCAGCTGACCCTCATCGAAGGCGATGCACTGGAGCAACCGCTCGAGCGGTTCCTGCCGGCCAACGGCAGGCTCCGCATCGTCGGCAACCTACCCTACAACCTCTCGACACCGCTGCTGTTCCATCTCACCGCCCCCGAGCCACGGCTGCACGACCTGCATTTGCTACTGCAGCGTGAGGTTGTCGTGCGAATGGCGGCAGCGCCCGGCAGTCGAGATTACGGCCGGCTCTCGGTCATGATCCAGGCACGCTGTGCGGTGGATCCATGCTTTGATGTGCCGGCCGGTGCTTTTACACCCGCTCCGCGGGTGACCTCACGATTTGTCCGGCTGCGCCCGCATGCCGAGCCACCGCTACCCGATGTCGATGACGCCGCACTGG
>PR_CR_10_Liq_2_inCRDRAFT_1000569_pt1 | contig 10289 bp, 9 predicted proteins | sample PRCRCaboRojoPR_FD_10245 | JGI IMG/M metagenome (IMG submission 10245) | reverse complement strand
TCCTCTACCAGACCGGTGAAATCATCAACGGCGGTGAGACCAACTACATCATGGCCACCATCACGCTCTATGTGAGCATCTACAACCTCTTCCTCAGCCTGCTGCAACTGCTCTCGGCGTTTGCCGGCGAGCGCTAGGGAAGACGGCCGGCGCACCGCCCTGGTGGCGGGGCGCTTTAGAAGAAAAAGCCCCATTCGATTACCGGATGGGGCTTTTTCTTTGCAGGCTGTTATGCTCTAAAGGCATACTGATTATTGCTTTAATTACGTAATTAAGCTTAAAGGTCTGCTGTGAAACTCAACCAACTGCGCTACATCGTCGAGGTCAATCGCCAGGGGCTGAATGTCTCTGCGGCCGCTGAAGCGCTCTACACCTCTCAGCCGGGTGTGAGCAAACAGATCCGGCTGCTGGAAGAAGAGCTCGGGGTGCCCATTTTCGAGCGCAGTGGCAAGCATTTCGTCGGGCTCACCGCAGCCGGCAGAAACATCATCGAAGTGGCCGAACGCATTCTCGCCGAGAGCCGCAATATCACGGCGATTGCCGAGGAACACGGTGATGACCGACGCGGCAGCCTGACGATTGCCACCACCCACACTCAGGCCCGCCATGCGCTGCCAACGGCCGTACAGCGATTTCGTGAGTGCTTTCCCGATGTGAGCCTGCATTTCCATCAGGGCACACCGGTGCAGATCGCGGAATTGGCAACGGCCGGCAAGGTTGATTTTGCCATCGCCACCGAGGCGCTCGATCTCTACCAGGACCTGGTCATGCTGCCCTGCTATCGCTGGAATCGCAGCATTATCGTCCCCGAGGGGCATCCACTATGCGATGCAGCGCCACTGACACTGGAAGCCATCGCTGAATACCCGCTGGTCACCTATGTCTTCGGCTTTACCGGCCGCTCGCAACTGGATGAGGCATTCAATGCCCGTGGCCTCAAGCCCGATGTGGTCTTCACCGCCACCGACTCCGAGGTCATTAAGACCTATGTACAACTCGGCCTTGGCGTCGGCATCATGGCCAGCATGGCTTTTGAGCCGGAACGTGACCGTGGTCTGGTAGCCCTCGATGCCAGTCATCTGTTTACCGCCAGCACAACGCGGATCGGTTTTCGCCGCAACACCTACCTGCGCCGCTTTATGTATGCATTCATCAGCACCTTCGCGCCCCATCTCACCGAAACGGTGGTCAATCAGGCCATCCAGGCGCGTAGCAGCGAGGAGCGGGCCGCGCTAATGCAAAGCCTCGAGCCGCTGTTGCCCGACGAAGGCTGCTGAGTAAGGCATCATGGATCCTGAGCTGCTTGAAATCCGGCGCCATCTTGGCAGCTACCCGCCATTTGACGATCTGTCTGACGAGCAGCTGGACCGCGTTGTTGAACAGGTTGAAATCAGCTACTACCGCGCCGGGCATCAGATTCTCACCGCCGGAGAGGCCATCGAGGGGCTCTGTTACATCCGCAGTGGCGCGGTGGAGGTCTACCGGCGAACCGGCGATCTTTTCGACCGATTGGGTGAAGGCAATATTTTTGGCCATTACGGGTTGCTGCGCGGCCGTCGCGTCCACTACCCGGCCATCGCGATTGAAGACACGCTGATCTACCACATCCCGGCAGACCGCTTTGATGAGTTGTGCGAGCAGGATGCCGCTTTTGCCGATTTTGTTGAGCTGGGACGGCCGCGACTGGACAGTAGCCCTGAGCGCAACACGGCGCGAGAGCCCGACAGCAACAACCTCATGGCAACCCGCATCCGCAAGCTGGTGACACGCCCGCCGCTCATCGCCGAGGCCACCGAGACGGCTCGTGAGGCCTCGCTGAAACTGGCCAATGAACCGACCGCCGCGCTGCTCGTTGTCGATGCCGAAAGCGATGATCCGCGCTATACCTACACCGATGCCGAAGGGGCTGCCTGGCAGGTCCGCGGCATTCTCACTGATGCCGATTTTCGAGAGCGCATCATTGCCGAAGACCGCTCCAATGAGACGCCCATCGGCGAGATCGTAAGAGATCATTTGATTGCTATTCAGTCCGATGAAACCGTGCAGGAGGCGATGCTGATGATGCTGCGGCACAACGTGCATCATCTCGCCGTGGTTCATCGTCGGCGTCCGATCGGCCTGGTGCGGCTTGAGGATGTGGTGCGTTTTGAGACCCAGAGCAGTCTCTACCTCATCGATAATATTTTCGCCCAGGACCATGTCCAGGGGCTCGCCGCTCTGCTACCCGATGTCCGCCGCTCCGCGGTGCGCATGATCGAGGAGGAAGCCGACTCGAGGACCATCGGCACGGCGTTATCTTCCATCGGCCGCAGCTTCACCCGCCGGCTGATCGAACTCGCCGAAGATTCACTCGGGCCGCCCCCGGTGCCTTATGCGTTCATGTGCATGGGATCAATGGCACGCGGCGAACAGACCCTGGTGACCGATCAGGACAATGCCCTGGTGCTCGATGACAGTTACTCACCGGATGAACATGACAGCTATTTCTATGCGCTGGCCAGGCTGGTCAGTGATGGGCTGCATGAATGCGGCTATGCACGCTGCAAAGGCGAGATCATGGCGACCAACCCGCGCTGGCGACAGCCGCTGCATGTCTGGCAGCGCTATTTCACCCGCTGGATTGATGCGCCGAATCCGGAGCGACTGCTGCATAGCAATATCTTTTTCGACCTTGATAATGTCTACGGTGAGGAACGCTTTGTGGAGTCGCTCCAGGAAATTGTCTCCAACAAAGCCGCCGAGAGCCCCGCTTTCCTGGCCGCGATGGCACGCAATGCCCTCAACCGCACCCCACCGCTTGGCTTTTTCCGTGATTTCGTCATGGAAAAAGATGGCCGGCAGAACAACTCCATCAACGTGAAGCGCCGCGGGACTGCACCGCTGACAGACCTCATCCGTATTCACGCACTTGCCTGCGGATCGCAGGCACAGAACTCTTTTGAGCGGCTCTCCGATATCGCTGAGACGCAGTTACTCGGCCCCGGTGTGGCCGATCGGTTGAGTTATGCCCTGGAGGTCTTGAGCCTGACCCGACTGCGTCATCAGGCGATTGATATCAACGAGGAACGCGAACCGGATAACAATATCGAGCCGGAGAATGTCCCCCCGAAAGAGCGCGCTGAGATCAAGGCGGCCTTTCGCGCGCTCAGTGACGCGCAGAAATTTCTGCGCTTCCGCTACCCACCGCCCGGTTGAATGCGAGCGAATCGAGGAGAAAAGGGCTGGAAGGGTCGAGCGGGCGACTGGCAGGCAAGTCTTGCCCGCCGCGCCCGAGCCTCGAATTCAGCAGAGTTGCGCGATTTCTATGAGGCTTTTCCGAGTGATGGTGAAATGCCTGTCGGCGAGTTGCCACTGGTGGCGATTGACCTCGAGACAAGCGGTCTTGACCCCAAGCGTCACGCCATCCTCAGCATTGGCATACTGCCCTTCACGCTAGGGCGGATCCGCCTGAGTGAGCGACGTCATTGGGTGGTCCGACCCCGTGCCGGCTTCTCTGGGGAGACAGTCGTCTTTCATGGCATCACGCATACCGATACCGAGCTTGCCCCTGAATTCCAGAGTGTCTTGCCCGAGATTCTGCAGGCCATCCGCGGCCGCATTCCGGTGGTGCACTACCACCCGATTGAACGGGAATTCCTCGACCGGGCGGTACGACGCAGCCAGGGCGAGAGCTTTCGCTTTCCAGTCATTGACACCATGGCCATCGAGAGCCGGCGCTACCGACACAACTGGCGCTCACGATTGCGCGCAATCATCGGACGCCCGCCCGTATCCATTCGCCTGAATGACAGCCGCATCCGCTACGGCCTGCCCCCCTATGAGGGGCATCAGGCCGTATTGGATGCCCTCGGGACGGCCGAGTTGCTGCAGGCGCAGATTGCGCATCACTACAGCGACTCGACCCCGGTGGGCAGGCTTTGGGTCTAAGCGCCTCTGGGCTCGGACATCAGGCCTTTGACAATCGCATAGCAGGCCACCAGCAACACGATCGTGAACGGGAAGCCGGCGGAGACCGCCATCGCCTGCAAGGCAGTAAGACCACCGCCTAACAGGAGCGCAATGGCAATCGCACCCTCGATAATGGCCCAGAAAACACGCTGCGGCTTGGGTGCATCGACCTTACCACCGGCGGTAATGGCATCGATGACCAGCGAACCGGAGTCCGATGAGGTCACAAAGAACACGATCACCAGGAATATCGCGATCAGCGATGTGATCGTGGCAAGCGGGAGATTCGCCAGCATCTCAAAGAGCTGTAGATCACCGCTCGCAGCGGCCACGCCCTCAAGCCCGCGGTTCACCACCTGATCGATGGCCGTTCCACCAAGCGCGGTCATCCAGAGCACTGAGATCAGCGTCGGGATAATGAGCACCGCGATCAGGAATTCGCGCACCGTCCGTCCCCGGCTGACCCGGGCGATGAACATGCCGACAAACGGTGACCAGGAGATCCACCAGGCCCAATAGAACGCCGTCCAACCCTGAGAGAAATTGGCATCTTCACGGCCAAACGGGTTGGAGAGCGCAGGCAGATGTGCCGCATAAGAGACCAGATATTCAAAAAATCCGGTCAGAATCAGCAGCGTTGGCCCCACCAGAATCACAAAAAGCAGCAACAGCGCGGCCAGCACCATGTTGATCTGGGAGAGGCGCTGGACGCCCTTATCCACACCAAGCACCACGGACATCAGTGCAACCACCGTAATCCCCATGATGAGCAAGACCATGGTGACTTCATTACCGGGGACACCAAAGAGGTGCGAAAGCCCGGCCGTTGCCTGCTGCGCGCCCAGACCCAAAGAGGTCGCCAGCCCGAACAGCGTGGCAAAAACAGCAAGGATATCGATCACATGCCCGGGCCAGCCCCAGACACGCTCCCCGAGAATGGGATAGAAGACCGAGCGCATGGTCAGCGGCAGCCCTTTGTTAAAAGAGAAAAGCGCCAGCGATAACGCCACCACCGCATAAATCGCCCAGGGATGCAGTCCCCAGTGAAAGATCGTGGCTGCCATACCCAGCGATATCGCGGCATCCTGATCACCGGCTGCGGCCCCCAGGGGTGCCCAGTCGGTGCGAACACCTCCTTCCATGCTGGTCCCGCCGATCGCGGTCCCGTAATGGCTGAGCGGTTCTGAGACACCAAAATACATCAGCCCGATACCCATACCGGCGGCAAAGAGCATGGCAAACCAACCGAGATAGCTGAAATCGGGCTTGGCATGTTGACCGCCGAGCCGGACCCGGCCGAGCGGTGTAAAAATCAGCACCACCGAGAGCAGCACAAAGACATTGGCACCCGCGAGGAAAAACCAGGACAGATTGCTGGTCAGCCATACTCGCAGGTCGCCGAATAACGGCGCCAGCGAGTCCTGCAGCGCCAGAGTGAGAATTACAAACAGCAACACAACCAGCGCCGAGAAGGTAAAGACCTTGCCATGCAGGTCGATATCGACACCCAGTGCGGTGGTCGTGACGTTGTCCTGACCGATCACATAATCGGTATCAATCAGATCAGCCGGGCCCTCGGGGGCGGGCACGCCCACCGACTCCGCCTGTTCGAGTTCGTTGTTCTTGTCAGTCATCAAAAAACTCCCTTGTCGAATCAGTCAGCCGGGCGGACCAGGAAAACCGAGACATCGGTGTGCGTCGCGATTTTGCCGCCATGGGCCGGGATCACGGCATCGAGGTGTTTAGGCAGATGCGTTGCCATGACGACAAGATCCGCACCCTCACTGTCGATTGCTTTGATGATGGTGTCATCCAGATCGGCAATCGGATCGGGGGAGTTGATGCAGCGCGCGCTCGTCGCCTGTCCATGAATGCTGTGCTGTTCTTCGGCAAATGCTTCAAGCTTTTGCGCGTACTCCTCGGGGGTGCGCGCGACGCTCCCGGGCTGTGAACTGGTGATCCCCAGATAACAGACCTCGGCCGCATAGTGCCGAGCCAGATCGGCACTGGCCGAAATCGCGCGCTTGATCGCCTCGAGATGCGCGAGATCAACCGGGACAAGAATTTTTTTAAACATGCGCAGTGGCTCCTTGCATGACGTTGGGGTGATGCGCGAGCAACTGAGCGAGAACAAAGATAAAGATCAATGCAAACTGATTACGGCCACGAGACCGAATTGGCCCGCAGCATCACCGAGTAAGCTTTTTTAAGCCCTTACCACCCTGAGACAAATGAACGAGCCCCGTCAACCGACGAAAGGCTGAATCACGGCAACGGGGGTATCGCCACTACTGGTATTGACCGCGGCCGGCGAAGGCATGCGAGAGGGTACCGGCATCGACGTAATCGAGGTCTCCGCCGAGCGGCACGCCATGCGCAATGCGCGAGACACTGACACCGGCATCGCGGGCCATTTGGGCGATGTACTGTCCGGTCGCCTCACCCTCGACAGTGGGGCTGATGGCCAGAATCACCTCACGCACTCCACCCCCCTGCAGTCGCGCCTCCAGCGCCTCGAGCCCGAGCTCACCCGGGCCGATCCCATCAAGGGGCGAGAGCCGTCCCTTGAGCACGAAATACCGACCCTGATAATCCGTGGCGTCCTCAAGCGCCTGGACATCCGAGGGATTCTCGACAATACAAAGCACCGCGGGGTCACGCCGGTCATTGAGGCAGAGCGGGCAACGCTCGGCCTCGGTGAGATTGCGACAGTCCGCGCATTCTCCAACGGACTGCGCCGCATCCTCGAGCGCGCGTGCCAGTCTCCGGGCTCCGGCGCGGTCATGCTGCAACAGGGTAAAAGTCATTCGCTGGGCTGATTTCGGCCCCACACCCGGCAGGCAGCGAAATGCCTCCATGAGCTCGCGAACAAGTGGTGAATAGGCCATTAAAAGGGCATCTTCATGCCGGGTGGCAGGTTGAGCCCCTGGGTGAGACTGGACATGCGCTCCTGGGTGACCTGTTCGAGCTTCTGCACCGCATCGTTACAGGCTGCCGCCACCAGATCCTCGACCATCTCCCGATCGTCATAGACCGTCTCATCAATCGTCACCCGTCGTACTTCATGACGACCGGTCATCACCACGCTGACCATGCCGCCGCCGGCCTGGCCGGTCACCTCGAGTTCTGCGAGCTCGGCCTGCGCTTTCTGCATTTCCTCCTGCATGCGCTGGGCCTGCTTCATCATGTTGCCTAGTCCGCCCTTCATGTCTTCTCCTGGTCTCTGGGACGTATGGAATCCGGTATTACTTCGGCATCAAAAGACTCTTTAAGTGCCTTGATATTGGGATCGGTCTCAATGGCCTGCCGGGCTGCCGCATTCCGCTCATCAGCCGCCCGTTGGGCTGCCGCTGCCGGCGTTTCACCGGCCACCTTGCCAACCTGCAGGTGCACCTTCAATGCCGCTCCAAAATGCTCTGACAGCGCTTCTTCAAGGCGCTGTACGACATTGTCATTGATCAAATGGTCATGACCGTCGTCAATGGAGAGTGTCACCCGATCACCCTCGCGCCCGGCCCATTCACAATGATCCGCCAGCGCCTTCGCCATCCCGGACAAATCGAGCACCGCCACCAGTTGATGCCAGTCAGGTGTCTGCTCATCGCCGGCGGTTGGTGCCTCGGCGTTGTGTGCCGGTGGATCGGCCTGAGCGCTATTCGTCTCTGCCGGGGTCGCGGGCGGCGCGGCCGGGGCCTTTTGCGTCCTTGCCGGGGTCGCGGGCGGCGCGGACTGATCCGCCAGATCCGGGTGGAAGGCCAGCATGCGCAGCAAAGTCATCTCAAACCCGGCTTTCGGGTCGGGAGCAAGCGGCAGGTCGCGCCGACCATGCAACGCGATCTGGTAGAGCAGTTGTACGGCCGGTGCATCAAAGCGTTGACTGAGCTGGCGGAGCCGGTCGCCATCAGGCGCATGTTCATCGATGACATCCGGGATAATCTGGCCCAGTCCGATTCGATGCAGCAGAGCAATGAGCTCTGCCAGGGCATCGGCGAAATCGGGAGAGGCCTCGGCCATGCGATCGACCGTGGCAAGCAGCGCTGTGCCGTCACCATCGGCAAGCGCTTCAAGCAGTTCGATGATGAACGACTGCTCGAGGCTACCGAGCATGTCCCGGACTTCGGCCTGACGCAGCGCTCCGCTGCCAAAGGCAATGGCCTGATCCATGAGACTGAGCGCATCGCGCAGGCTGCCCTCGGCGGCCCGGGCAATCTGCTCGACGGCCGCCGGCTCGGCTTCAAGCGACTCGGCTGTGGCGATCTCAAGCAGGTGCCGGGCGATCATATCCGGCAGCAGCGGCTTTAAATTGAATTGCAGACACCGTGAGAGCACGGTTACCGGCAGCTTCTGCGGATCGGTGGTGGCGAGCAGAAATTTCACATGCTCCGGTGGCTCTTCAAGCGTTTTCAAAAGCGCATTGAAGCTGTGCGTCGAGAGCATGTGCACTTCATCGATCAGATAGATCTTGAAGCGCCCGCGAGTGGGGGCATACTGCACGTTATCGAGCAGATCCCGCGTGTCTTCAACCTTGGTCCGGGAGGCCGCATCGACTTCAATCAGATCAACAAAACGGCCGCCATCGATTTCCATGCAGGCCGCGCATTCGCCACAGGGAGCATCGGTGACGCCATTGGCTTCACAATTGAGGCATTTCGCCAGAATGCGCGCCACCGTGGTCTTGCCCACACCGCGCGTCCCGGTGAAAAGATAAGCATGATGAAGACGGCCTTGCGCAAGGCCGTTGCTCAGTGCACGCAGCACATGGCTTTGGCCGACCATTTCCGCGAAACTACGCGGGCGCCATTTACGGGCGAGCACCTGATATGTCATGAAGACCGAGTATAAGGAAAGGCGGAGACGCCAGCCACACCCCGGCGCCCGAGTCCACCGCTACCGTTGCTCCCTTCCGGGCCTGGCGGGGTTTGCGGTTTATCGTCGCGGGGGGACCAGCGCCACCGCAGGACAATGCTAACAGCTCACCCGGGCATCGGCGAGCAAGGAACCGTCAAATCGTGAAGCAGCATATTGAAACCTTCTGGATATTTCTGCGCCTGGGGCTCATCGCGTTTGGCGGGCCTGTTGCGCATTTGGCGTTTTTCCGCCGCGAATTTGTTGAACAGCGTCGCTGGCTGAGTGATGCCGGCTACGCCGAGCTGGTCGCCCTGTCACAAATGCTGCCCGGCCCGGCAAGCAGCCAGACCGGGTTTGCCATTGGCCTGCACCGCGGCGGACTGCCCGGCGGGCTCGCCGCCTGGCTCGGCTTTACCCTGCCATCGGCGATGATCATGATCGCTCTCGGGGCCGGGGTGCTCTTGCTGGGAGACTTCGCGACCAGTGGCTGGCTACAGGGCCTGAAACTTGCCGCGGCTGCGATTGTGGCGCACGCACTCTACGGCATGGCCCGCCAACTCTGCCCGGATGCGAAAAGAGCGCTGATTGCGCTCACGGCAGCGCTCGGTGCCACGTGGATCAGCGGGCTTGGCGGTCAAATCAGCATGATCGCAATGGGCGCGGTTGCGGCACTGCTTTTCATTCAAGCGCCAGCACTCGAGGGCCACAAGGCAGCGCCTGCTGCCATCAGCCGGCGGACCGGCCTCATTGCTCTTGTCATCTTCCTNATCGGCCTTGCCGTATTCAGCCTCAATCTGCCTGNCCTNTCCCCGCTCTGGGGTGTTCTCTATCGCAGTGGTGCGCTCGTTTTTGGCGGCGGTCATGTGGTCCTGCCACTGCTTGAGAGCGGGCTGGTCGCACCCGGTTTCGTGGATGGTGATCGTTTTCTTGCCGGTTACGGCGCGGCTCAGGCAATTCCCGGGCCGATTTTCTCGTTTGCCGGTTATCTCGGGGCGCAGGCGGGGCTCGGCAGCAGCCTTCTCAGCGGGCTTCTGGCAACGCTGATGATCTTCGCACCGGGTATGCTGCTGGTTGTGGCGGTTTTACCGTTCTGGCAGACGCTCTCGGCGTATCCCCCCATGCGAAGCGCCCTGCTTGGGATGAACGCAGCGGTTGTGGGGTTGCTTGCCGCGGTTCTCTGGGATCCGATTCTCACCCGCGGCATCAGTGGCCCGATCGACGGGCTGATCGTACTGATTGCGCTCGCCGCACTGGCGGGGCTGCGTATTCCGCCTTATTGGATTGTTGCCGGCTGCGCAATCGCCGGGCAGCTCGCGGCGATGATCTCCGGTTAGCGGCCCTCTAGGGCATAGCGCAGGACACGCCGCTTCAACCAACCGCCTCTACCGGCAAGCCCCAGACCGGCACTTCTTACCCGGGCAAGCGGGCCCAGCGGGGCGGTAAAGCCCCAATGGAAAAGACTCATGGTCGACTGCATGAGCTGATTATCCGGA
>PR_CR_10_Liq_2_inCRDRAFT_1000568_pt1 | contig 10292 bp, 8 predicted proteins | sample PRCRCaboRojoPR_FD_10245 | JGI IMG/M metagenome (IMG submission 10245) | reverse complement strand
GGGAGGAGTTTTGGAGGTATTTGAAGACCGGCTCCTGGAGTAGCGGTAAACGCAAAAGCCCCGGAGTATTAAATCCGAGGCTTTTTGCGGTCCGGACGGGAAAAACTACAAAGTACACTTAACCCCCTGTCTGTCAATGCAATATTCGGAAAATTATTTCTGTTGGTGCAAAGATTGGTGCAAAATAGAACTTTGTTGCACTGCAGATAGCCAATAGCTAATACATACTTCACACCAGTACTGATATGGCATTGCCCCACCCTTGCAGAGAAGAAAATCGAAGGTTGAGCACAAGCTCGGGTACATCCAAAGCCTGACGAGTGGGTAAAAAGAAAAGCAAGTTGTCTTTTTCTCAACCATATAGCAAGTAAGGATGTGCATAGGCTTTTCTGGTTGAGAAGTCGTTCTGAAGACCGCAGTTTTGGGCTATACTCCTATAACCATAGCAAAATCTATAGTTCGATTCCAAAAAAACATAGACAATGTTAAAATGTGCTATATTCGAGTACATAACCAACAAGGCCTACCTTAATTCACATTAGGAGCTCTCTGAAGAATTAAATGTCTGTGAAGCTTGAATTTAGGCTTTGATTTAAAAAACTTTGATCTTTTGAAATGCTAGATAACAATCAGGCAATGTCATGCTATTTTGATAATCTGGATAATTACGATTAAGATGATGTCAATTTTCCAAAAATTAATATCAGCGTCTGCATTTGCAGCTTTGCTGATCGGGGCAATTCCTCCAGTAGAAGCCCAAGGTATGCCCCAGACAATACTAGGTGCTTCTGGTGATTATTATACCAATCCTATGTTCGGTGATTTGCATTGGACAGTTGGTGAAGTAGCTGTTTCACAGTTTCAGAATGAGATTACCTTGTCCGAGGGTTTCCACCAGATGTACTATGAACTAATAGTGGAGACCTATGAGGTGCCTTCTTCTGAATGGTTGGTAAGGGTATTCCCTAATCCCACAGCCGGATACGTGCAGGCTGATTGGGCTTCCAACGGAACGGTTCAAGCTAAGCTTATGACTGCAGCCGGAAAAGAAGTTCTAATGGAGCAACAAATGATGAAAGCCCAACAGATTGACCTAACAGGGCTACCGGCAGGAACCTACTTTTTACAACTAAGAAACAGCAAGGGGGAACAGGGAACCTTTCGGATACTAAAAGTCAGAAAATAAATCTATCAACACAAAATCTTTTAAGTCATGAGACAGTGTTTATTGCTCGGGGTGCTGTTGGCTTTGACCTTACCTTTGTTTGGGCAGAGCCCACAAAAATTCAAATTCCAGGCTGTTGCGAGAGATATATCAGGTCAGCCTTATGCAAACGTAGACCTTGGTGTACGTATCAGTCTAGTCCGTGATGCCGTATCTGGTCAGATCGACTACGCCGAACGCCATGTGGTTACGACTTCCTCACTTGGCGTTTTTGACCTTGAAATAGGCGGTGGTCAAACTATATCAGGTGCTTTCACGGATGCCAGCTGGGCTAATCACCCTTACTATCTTAAAATAGATATTGACCCTGATGGAGGAGCCAACTATGTGAATCTTGGAACTTCACAACTACTATCCGTACCCTACGCTATCTATGCAGGTGAAGCAGGGAATGCTGGCGACGGCGACTCCACGGATGAATTGCAAACCCTGATTTATGATCCGGATTTACAAACTTTAGCTTTAACTAATGGTAACGTAGTCAATTTAGCCCCCTCTATTAATACCGTCCAAGAGGTTTGCAAGGTTGACCAGAACCCTAATCTAATCCCTGAGTTAGAAACGGTTAACCCGGACACCCAATGTGTGGTAGCTAGAGATACAATTAACCACTTTACCTATGAGTATATTGCTAGTCTTCCGGTTGGCACCAGGTGGATTCAAAGCCCAACTTCTTTTAGGGCGGATACTGTTACCGTTTGTAACGATGGCTCGTGCGATTTCACTACATTGAAAGATGCTTTTGAGTACGCTGCCAAGTTTCAGGTAAAGAAAGAATCCGCACCTTGTCCTAGTGGAGATTGTACATTTAATACTGTTAATCTTTCTAATAATCGTTTTTTCTTTATCCAGGTCAACAGAAATAGTGATGGATCAATAACGACGCTATCGGATAGGATAAGAATAGAAAGAGGAGACTGGAGCTATATTACATTAACAAGTAACAGTGATACCGTTTATTATAGCCCGACTAATACATCTGCTGGTCTAGACATATTTATGAACTTCAGTAACTGTGTAACTCCCAAGATTGAAAACCTCAAAATCATAAATATAGACCAAGCCCAAAACAGAGAGATTGCTTTTAATCTGTATAATGCAAGAGGGATTGACTGGGTTTCCTTAAGCACAGAACGCTTTGAAAGACATATCAATAGCACCCTTTCAGAAGGATTTCTAATCGGTATGAGCTTTAAGGAAGGTTATCCTGCAAACAAGTTGACTTACGGTGCCGTATTTCATCAAGGCGATTTTGAAATGCTCGATTCTTCTACAGATGGGTTCAAGACAGCTATCCAATTAAAAGAGGGCGCCAAAGTAACACTTGAAAGGTTTACAGCAAGAAATTGGACTGAATATGGGGTGTCTTCACGGGGTGGATTCCTAACGATTACCGAAGGTGATTTTAGATCAGATGGGGCAACAGAGACACCAAACGATATTGTGGCAGGTGATTGGAAGGATTTTGATGTTCCAGGAATAATTTTGATGAGGAACCCTGTTATTGGAGGGGCTAATATCCCTTACAATACGCCCACTCAATACGGTATAATTTACAAGGTTGGAGCAACAGGTCCTTTTAATACCTTTGCCGTAAATGTAGGAGATGCGCCAAGATGGGATGGAGAGCAGTTTATTCCACAACCTATTACTGATTTAAGCGATGGAAATAAAGGGGACATCACCGTAAGCAACTCTGGCGCAATCTGGGATATTAACACGAATACGATAGGTCCTTCAGAGCTTCAAAATACGTCAGTAGAAGCCGGGGTTTATAAGAATGCAGACATTACGGTTGATGCACAGGGGCGGTTAACCTCTGCAGCGAATGGCGAACCTGATGGCCACGCTACAATAGACAGTGCTCCTTCTGGCACACCATTTAATATCAATCTGCAGGACAGGTTTTCAGGTATCTATCGCTTACCTATGGCTAATGCACCCAACCCGCTTACCCTAACAGTTGACCATCCCCAAGACGGGGGCGTTTATACCTTTCACTTTTTACAGGTGAACAACAACCAAATTGTATTCCCCGCTAACTTTTACTACGCTAACGAAACCAGCATAGGCACACTGAACCTTACAGCATCTGACTTCTTAACTTGCTATTATTCTGGCTCAAGCTTTTACTGTAAATGATGCTAAGTTTAAGGATTTCTGTCAATTATGCTGCCTGTCTAGTTTTTTGAGGAAACTCCATTCCGGAATCTTACGGGGTTATCGACACCAGAAACTGGAAAGTGTTATATGGAGAGGACAAAAGCTATTTTACGCTCAACAACTACATTACCTATCTATCCGACCTTAAAGCACTCGCTCAGGAATGGAGCTTCACGGTTCAGCAAATAGATTTAGCGCTGTGGAAGTATTATGAAGCTAGACCATAATTAGGCTAAAAGAACTGGCTCCCTCTAGTTGGAGAGGTTGCTCAGCTCAAAAATTATGAGGACCGCAATCCCCCTAAATAGCAGACCTACCTTTTTCCCACAATCGCCCGCCTGCTGAAAACCTAGGTTACCTTAGTAAGAATCATTCCTTTCTTATCACCTATCTCCTTGGCTTTCATTGGAGTTTAGCAAGACAAGGAAAGACAACCACAAAAAAGTATGCAATTACCCACTTTTTTGTATATTTGCCTTTGGATGGTGGCCTGTCCGACTTTTTTGGAACATTTAAAATGAAAATTCACACAAAAATTAAACCATGAAAGAAACCAAGCGAGATCAGCTCTTAATAAGCTTGAAGAGCGTAGCTGCAAAACTTGACGTCAGTACAAGAACGGTCGTGAGAATGCAGAAAGAGGGGAAAATAAAACTCTATAGGATGGGTGGGAAATTATTCGCCAAGCACAAAGAGTTGCTCGAAGATCTTGACTCCGCTCTGGAACCTGTTGGATCGGAAAATTCCTAAAACTGGAAAAGCCCCGAACGGCAATTCAGGGCTTTTCAAAACATCTTTTACAATGCAGTTTATTACCTTAAAATTAATGATTCCTGCACAGGAATCCAAGCGTGTAGCTAATTGTTTGCAGCACGCTTTCTGGGAAGTTTTCGTGATCCCGGATAAGGGGTTCATGCGATTTCGTAACAAAACCGGGATCGTATGATGAGGACACAGGAATTACAAACATTTTCTCCCAGCCAAGTACTAAAGACACCAGTTTCCATTTTCAGCAGTGTCAAAGTACCAAATGGCACCAAGCCGATTCGGGTTATAACATTAGAGGAGCTATTCGCAGAAAACAATACTGATGAGTGCCGCAACAAGACGGAGCATCTTCGATCTCTCAAGGAGACCGATGTCAACGCTTACAAAGCGGCTAAAGCAAAACTTTTACATTCTTATTGTATTGGTAAATGGAATGAGCGTGGCGCTCTAAACGAGGATGCCTCATTAATGTTATTCGACATTGATGGTGGCACCGAAGATTCTTACCTTGCTAACTTGGCAAACGCCAAAAACAGCCCGTTTATTTTTCGGATGGAGCAAAGCGTCGGCGGTGGCACTCGCATCTACGTGGTGACTGATTATCCGGACGTAGCTCGGAAGGAAGCGTACTATGCTGTTGCCAAGCATTTATCTGTTGTATTGGGAGTGCCGCTGAAAGGAGAAAAGTCTACTGGAGAACACATCGACACCAGCACATCCGATATATCCCGTCTATGGTTCCCAGCTTTTACGTCACCTTCACTGATTTACCACAACGAACAAAGCAAAGTTTTTAAATACGAAGCTGACCGGGCAAATTCAAAGAAGAGCCCAAAGCCTTTGAAGGTTGTTCCGAAGAAGAGGAGCGAACACACCGATGACGAAAAAGTACAAGATGTAATACAGCAGATAGAAGCAGGTGCTTTAGACATCACAGCCGGAGTTGAGGACTGGTTTGCAAAGGTATTGCTGCCACTGGCGAATCAGTTTGGAGAAGCAGGGCGGGAATATGCCCATGCTGTCAGCCGTTTTCATCCGGACTACAACCCGCGTGAAACGGATATTGAGTACGGGAGAGCACTGAAAAAGGACAGAGGTGCTGTGACCATCGCCTCGTTTTTCTCGCATGCGCAGGAAAGGGGCGTACCATATAGCATTGAAAGGATCGTATCGCGAAAAAACGGGCAGCGAGTAATTGCAAAACCGTCTAGCCCTCCAGCACCAGCGACACTTCAAAGCACTCCAAACGGTGTACCGATTATTGAAACGCCGGAGCCAGACGGAGAGCAGATCCCTCCTATTCCTGAAGGAAGCAGCCTGGCGATCGAGCAAGGTCGGTACTTAATGCCATCGAACCGGAAAGGGGTGGAATTTGTGAGCAATTTTATTTTCAATCCGCTGTACCTATTGACCGATAGCAGGGATCCCAAGCGCATTTTTACGTGTACCAATGTTTTTGGAGACAGCACGACCATCTGCTGTTCAGTCAAAAGTTTTTCAAAAACCAGCGAATTGACTTCCATCATTGAAGGAAAGGGCAATTTCGTCCCTTCCTGGTCTGGCTCGCAGTTTCCGGTCATAAAGGAGTATCTATTTCAACATGAAGCCAAAGCGGAAGAAATTTCCGTACTCGGCCTGCAACCCAAAACGGGGGTCTACGCTTTTGCAAATGGGGTGTTTGATGGTCGTAGCTTTCACAAGACCAACGACTTCGGTATCGTTGATCTTGACGGACAGAAGTACTACCTGCCCGCCTTCAGCAAGGTGAATGACGATGCCCAGCAAGAATACCACAATGAAAGGAAGTTTGTCTTTCAAGCTGGGAATTGCTCTTTCTCGCAGTGGGCACAAAGCCTTTGCAGCACTTTTGGCAACAACGCCAAGGTTGGCATCTGCTTTGTTGTGGCAGCCGCATTTCGCGATATTGTTTTCCAATCAGCTAACTGCTTCCCCCTACTCTTTCTCTTCGGCCCAAAAGGCACAGGAAAGACGACTTTTCGGAACGCCTTGCACCGCTTGTTTGGGCAATACGGTGCTCACGATGCTATTGGTCTGGGAAGCGCTTCAAGCCCTAAAGGATTCGCGCGTAAGCTAGCACAAGTTCGAAATGGGTTACAGCCATTTGAAGAATATAAGAACAAGATCCACCCTAATCTTATAGAAATGCTCAAGAATGTCTATGATGGCATTGGCTATGAAAGAGCCCAGACCAGTAATGATAATAAGACCCACTCTACCCTGGTCAACTCTGCTGTAATTCTTGGAGGCCAAGAGATGCCGACCAAAGAGAACGCCCTATTTAGCAGAGTCCTGCTCCTCGTTTTCGATAAGACGAAATTCTCTACGGAAGAGAAAAAAGCCTACAACGACCTTGAGCGTAAAATTGAGGATGGCTTAGGTGATGTCTTGCTGGAAATCCTACGATATCGCAAAGCCGTAGAAAAAGAATTTGCAACTGAATTTAACAAAGTCTACGGACATCTCCGACAAGACCCCGTAACCAGCCACTTCGAAGAACGGACGCTGAAGAACGTAGCAGCGATCCTAGCTCCATTTAAGATTTTATCCGCTCACTTACATTTTCCCTTCGACTACAAGGAGGCTTATACCTTCATAAGGGAACGAATAAAGTCACAGTCGGACTACATGTCGAAGACGAACGAGGTGAATCAGTTTTGGCAGGTTTTCGATGTGCTGGATGGGGATAAGGTATTTCGTGATACACACTACAAGGTTTCAGACGATGGATTGTTGTCGATTGATGTGAAGCGCGTTTTTCCCATTTACCATGAACAGGCACATAGACAGGGGCTGAATGTTCTCGACGAGTCCACCCTGAAAAGTTATCTCGCCATGCAACCCTATTTCCAACGTGCTAAGGATAATCGACTGACAGCTAGAGTCACCCTGGGGGAGCCTCCGCTGAGCAAATCCGTTCGCTGTATGCAGTTCCGGATAGAAGGCATGAAAGACCTTGATTTGGATTTTATTGAACGCAAACTTTAAGCAAAATGGTCAAAAGAACACTTTATCCGCCTTAAATCTCTATAAATCAACAAAATAGAATTGACCAACCTTGACCGCTCTTGACCAATACAAAGGCATAAGTATTTGAAAATTAATCAAACCCCGGCTGCTCTATTTGACCAGCCTTGACCATTACAGATGATTAAATATTCACCAATGCCCCATGACGCTGGTCAAATGGTCAAGCAGTCAGGTGGGATGGTCGATTTTAAAGATTTGATTATCAGGTGCTTGAAGTAAAATTTGACCGTTTGACCACTTTGACCACCTTTTCTGTGACTTCTATACTATCTGAAATTATAATCTATGAAACAGTTGAAAACGCTCCCCCAGAACCAGGAATTCTACGCCGTATACGCCATTCTTATCGCGACCATCTGCCGGATAAAAACAGCGGCACAGGTGGTCAGTGGGTTTACGGAGATCGGGATCCTGTACGCAGCCTTCCTTTCCGTACTTCTCCCCCTTTTTCCCAATGTTGGATTTATGATGGCAGTGATTATTGCCGTGTTCAGTACGCTTATTATTGAAATGGGGCTGAGGGTTTTCGCTCCCAAAGCGGTTGACGCTATTTTGTACAAGCGGTACACCAGTATGCACCTCCCAATGACCATCTTGGTATGCCTGATAACATTTGTGCTCCTGGCTACTTCCGGAGTCTTGTCGTTCAAAAATTCAAAGGTCATCGTCAACCAGTTAGCGCCGGCAGCGGATAAGGTGTTAACGGATCCCATTGATAGCGTGTACGCGTATAAACAACGGGAACGGCAAATGCAGTTCACACGCGATAGTACGGAGATCGTACAGCAGTTTACGGAAGAATCCAATGCTGTAACCCACGCGTTTGAGCAGCGTATTGCGGCTAAAGCACGTGAACTGACCAATTACCACCGTCGGGAGATTCGGACAGGGCTCAGTTTTGCGACCCGAAAGGATCAGCTACGCCTGGAACGAGATCAATTAAAAGCAGAATGTGCACAGGCTTTGGCAGCGCTCAAAAGCCAAAAAAATACAGCGTTAGCCGATTTAAAGGAGGAAGGCAAACAGGCGTTAACCCTTGTAAACACGGCGTATACCGCCCAAATTGACAGCATTCGCCGGGTGAACTCGACCAGCCTCCAGGAAAGATCACAGCAGGTGAATAAATATGGATTGGGACTGGGATGGTTTACACTTGTTTGCTTGCTCATCTTTATGACAGCAGTTATTCTTGAACGTGTACACGCTAAAGGCTCCGGAATTGTCGAAAAAGTGGAGATCAGCCAATACGACTTCATGCCTCCTTTTTGGGTGAACGCCTGGCAAGCACTTCGCGAACGGGTGAACTACTGGCTACAAGACAGGATTAAGCGTTTTCAGGACGCTACACCTCCTGCCCCTCTTCCCGCCAACAAAGAAGAATTGTACGACCCGACGGCAATCAATAACCTAACCATTACACTAAAGCTCGATCAGGAGGCAGACGATCAAAAAGAGAAGGTTGTCATTATCCCTAGCAAGCGTAGGCAAATAGGTTTTCAGCAAGATAGAAGCACAGCGGACACCCCAACTGCGCACACCAAAGATTCGTATGCTATTAAGGGTACACCAACGCAAGCCGACCTTCGCCAATGGAAGCGTCGGCTTAAGGATTATAAAAAACGGCTGGGACGTCACGTGCAGAAAAAACTGGCGGCTGAGCGAAAGGGTGAACAGGCTGGTAAACGTACGCTTGATGCAATCGACAACAATCAGAGATGGGTGGACCACTATACACGGCTTATCCAGGAATACTCAGCTCCAAAATAAGCGCAGATGATAGCGGAACAGACTTTCTTGGAATCATTGCAAAACCTGGTCAACATACTGGTGAACGAGACTCGCCCCGTTCACTATCTCGTTCATACCGTAGGAGGTGAAGAACGCCGTAAAGCGGGCAGCCGTTCACACCGGTACACCTTTCAATGTGTCAACTGTCAGTCTACCGTGACCAAACGGGCCCGGGCAAAATATTGCAGCAGTAGATGCCGAAAGCAGGCAGAGCGTAAACGGGAACAGGCACTAGCTTTTTTCCTGGATAACCGAGAGGCGCTTAGCCCAACTATACAAACCATAGGAACGCAGGTGCTACTTAGCCGTGACACAAGCCCTCCGGATTGCTTAAAGGAAAAGCAGAAATAGCCGTGACATTCGTGTGCACCTTTGTAAACACCCCGTGAACCCTCCTAAATTGTAGGTAAACAAACTATTTAACTATGTCTCGCAAAGTACACATCGGTGCACGTATCGAACCAGATTTACACGCTGCAATCTCCAAGGAAGCGCAAGAAAATGGAACCACATTATCAGAAGAGGTTAGCCGCTTATTGTCTAGCGGGTTTTCAGCAACCGAGAGGTCATCAGGCAGGGATTCCAGGCAAAACAATGAGCTCTCCTTTATGTATAGCTACTTTCCCAGCTCTTGGGTAGAAGAGCTGTTTTACAGCATCTCCCAGGAATATGAAGACTGGCCGACATCTCCGCTACCCGAAGAATTCTTCCCTGAACTGGCTGCACGGGCAGAAACAATGGCTGAAGAGGGATTTGAAAAAACAGATGGGGTATTGGCTTTCCCAACCCTGCCAGATGAACTGAATGATGCGCTGGAAGAGGTCTTATACGATCTCTCCAGCTACTCAGAAGAGCTATCCGATCGGGAAGCCTTTTTACTTCAATGGGCGGAACTGTTGCGAGAGGCTTCAGGTGGTGAATCGGAAGAAGATGGAGAGACCTATGAGCTGCTCCTGCAATTTGAAGAGGAGGATATTGCGCAGATCCAAAAGCTATTGGTGCGAAAGGGGTTGGAGGAAGACGAAGACCTCGATGCAGCGCTGTCCCGCTACATTTACCAACTGCTGGGCAAAGCTCTAGTGCGGGAAGCTGGGCCTTACCTGTTAGCCTGGAACGGTGAAGAGGAGATGGCGAGAGTGGGGGAGCGGTTGCAGCGTACCGATTAAACTAAACCATTCGTCGCTTACCGTTGATCGCATTTTCCAAAGTAAGCATACAAGCTCCAAAACAGGGCTAAAGGGTATGGCAGTTCGGGCATCCGGGCTGCCATCTTTTTATTTTGACTACTGCCCAGGTCTAT
>PR_CR_10_Liq_2_inCRDRAFT_1000565_pt1 | contig 10310 bp, 9 predicted proteins | sample PRCRCaboRojoPR_FD_10245 | JGI IMG/M metagenome (IMG submission 10245) | reverse complement strand
AGATCCTTGAGGGTCCTGAGCGTGCGCGTATCCTGAGGCTCGCGATCGACATGGCCAATTTCGCGAAACGCTTCGCACGTCGAGAANAGGANNCAACCTTTGANTTTCGACTCGCTCTCGGCTTGGCACGGTCGCTGATCACCTCCACCCGGTTTATTCTCGACCCCACCCTGTCCCGCCGGATGCTTTTACGCGCCCGGTTTATATTAGAGCGGATTCAATACGTGCCCGCAGGCCAGGAGGCACGATTCCGATTACCACTGAAGGATTTACTCAATGAATAAACCACGCATCGGGGTCATCGGGATCCCAGGCAAATGGTCAACCGAAGTCTTGGCAGATCGCGTTGAAGAGGCCACCGGTTATCGGCAAGTCATCGATATGACGCAGGTGGTGTTTGATGGTGTGAACAACCGCCTGATCGCCGGAGATGTTGATCTCACAGCACATGACGGGCTGTTGGTCAAAAAAATCAGCGAAGACTACAGCCCAGCCACCCTCGATCGACTGGAACTGCTCCGTGTGGCTGAGGCACTGGGTGTTCGGGTGTTCAGTCCGGCCAATTCCATGCTCCGATTGATCGATCGACTCAGTTGCACCGTGACACTTCGAAACCACCACATTCCCATGCCCGATACGGTCGTCACCGAAGATCTTGATGCGGCCACAGACGCAGTTGAGCGATTTGGTGAGGCCGTACTCAAACCCTTATTTTCAACCAAAGCCCGTGGCATGACATTGGTGTCAGCCGAGGCGTCGCGCGAGACCATTCGTGCCCAACTTGCGAACTTCCAAAGCACTCACCCTGTGATCTATTTGCAAAAAAAGTTGACGCTCTCAGGCCGCGACCTGGGTCTTGTGTTTCTTGGTGGACAATACCTCGGTGCGTATGCGCGGGTCGCACAAACCGATGCTTGGAATACAACCATTCACTCCGGTGGAAAATATGAACTGGCAACACCCTCAGAGGACATCATTGCCATGGCCTCAAAAGCCCAGAGTCTGTTTAACATGGATTTCACAACAGTCGATGTTGCAGAAACCGACGCAGGCGCCATTTGCTTTGAAGTGTCAGCTTTCGGCGGTTTTAAGGGCGCACTTGAGGGCGCAGGCGTTGATGCAGCGCGCGCGTATGTCAACTATGCACTCGAGCAGCTCGCATGAATCATGTGCTTGAACAAGCAGGCGTTGAGGCGGTCGCACAGCCCGCGAAACTGACCTTATGCCTCGATGGCTTTCGTTGTCGGGTGACCAGTAATTCCGATGCACTCATCGAAACGCTCCGCAGCTATTTTCAATCGCTTGTCAGTTTCGAGGACCATCCTCCGCATGTGACCATCGAAGCCGTCGATTGCGCGCCTGTCCTGGACGATTTGAACTGGCAAGACTGGCCCCGAGAGCCTGGCAAAACAGGACGGAAAGAGGCTTATATTGACCTCGAACAGGGGCGGATTGTTCGCAAAGTCAAAACCGGACTGATTTTGTATCAAACAAACGACCGGAAGATGGCAATTGGGCCCTGTCTGGCCAACCCCAATCAGGTCATCAACTTCGTCAATATCTGTTATATGAACGCGCTTGAGCATCGTGATTTTCTGATCTGTCATGCAGCGGGCTGTCATTATCAGGGACGTACGATGGCATTTGCAGCGTTGTCTGGTGGAGGGAAATCCACCTTGATGCTTCAGTGCCTTCACGACCCTGATATGGACTTCCTCACCAATGATCGATTACTCATCAAACAACAGGGAGAACAGGTCATTGCCGCCGGAGTCCCCAAACTCCCACGCGTCAATCCGGGAACGCTTCTGCATAATCCGGCCCTCCGCTCCCTGCTGCCAGCCGATCGGCAGGCTGAGCTGGCGGCCATGCCAACCGAGGCACTGTGGGAGTTGGAAGAAAAATATGATGTGGATATCGACGTTGCCTATGGCAAACACAGGATTCAGCTGAACGGAGCACTGAGTGGGGTGATGATTCTCAATTGGGATCGCGACAGTTTTGAACCCACGCACATTGAAGCCGTCAACCTCAAAACACATCAAGGCCTTCTTGACGCATTGATGAAATCATCAGGGCCACTGTATATCTCACCCGAAGGTAGGCCACGCGCCGCAGATACGTCTGTCGATCCAGATGAATATCTCAGGACCTTAGGGTCAACACCCATCTTTGAAGTGACAGGTCGTGTGGATTTTGAACAGGCATCCGCGTTCGCGATACAGCATCTGAAGGGCGCATCATGAGCGGTGCAGTCTTGGCATTGATTCGCCACGGTGAATACCACCAGGCGTCCGATACACCAAGTGCCCAGCAGCCCTGGCCACTGACCTCAGCAGGCGAGAGCCAAGCCAGAGCACTGGCTGGCGAACTGCAAGAGCTGATGGATGCCTATCAATGGACGCCTGCCGATCAGATCATCACCTCGACTCTGTTAAGGGCGCATCAAACCGGACAGATTGTGTCGCAACACTGGCCCGTACCCGCCAACTTAAAGGCCTTTGAGGACCTCTCTGAACGCAACCTAGGGTCAGCCAATAATTTATCGATCACCCAGATTCAGTCGGTTTTGGAGGCTGATCCACGCGTGTCTGCCTGGCCTTCAGACTGGAAGTCCAATAGTACGTTTCGACTGCCATTACCTGGGGCTGAGTCATTGATGGATGCAGGCCGTCGCGTGGCTGGACGATTGAAGTCTCTCAACCGAATGTTTGCCGCCAATACACTGGTTCCGGTCATTGGTCATGGAGCCGCCTTTCGCCATGCGGCCTATCAGTTGGGTGTTCTGGAATTTGATGAGATTCAACGCTTGAGTATGTTTCACGCGAAACCCGTGTGCTTGCAGTGCGCACCCTCGGGTGTCTGGACAGTTGTTGCCGGAGCATGGAAAGTACGGGCATCGGAGATGGAATTGATGGATTCGCCCTGTGACTGAGATTGCCCTTCAAACACTGTCACCTGCAGTGCAAACACTGCCTGTGGGCCAAGAGCGCTGGCAGTTGCACTCACATCATTCCGGGTCCCATAAGGCTTCGCACCGGATGGTGAAAGAGCATCTCAAACAGACCACACAGAAATCAGGATGGAAGTGGCCTAAAAAACCGATCTTTTTTTTGTCCGACCCGCACGCCGATGCAGAGGCCTTCCTTGCAAGTCTACTGGCTACAGGTGGGATCAAACCGCCGAAACAGCATGACAAGATCAAGTTAACGCGCCTCGGACAACGTGCTCATTTTGTCATCGGAGGAGATTGCCTCGACAAGGGGCCAAGCAATCTACGACTCCTCGAGAGTATTCGGGCCCTCTATCGAGCCGGTGCCAAAGTCACGCTCATTGCTGGCAATCATGACATGCGCTTACTGATGGGCTTGCGTGCGCTTGAGGGCCAAAGAAGCGTTCTGACTGAGCATTTGTTTGTCCGCATGGGCAAAAAGGTGGTGCCCTTAATCGCAGAGGTTTTCACACGATACGTCGTACCCAACCCACGTCCAAAAAACTGCCCTTCGCTTGATGCGTGTCGACGCGCGCTGTATCCACGCGATGATTGGTTTTATCGATTCCCTCAGGCGGTTGAGGGGCGCATGCCTCCTGAGGCGATTGCCCGCGAACTCGAACGCATGGGAAAAAAAATCAAAACATTCGAGGCCGAGTGTCTTGAGTACGGCATGACTCTGCAGGACGTGTATGTGACAGCCAAGGTGCTGCAAAAACTCTTTTTGAAGCCCAAGGGTGACTATGGCTGGTTTTTTAAGGAGATGACACTGGCCGCGAAACAGGGCTCATTTTTGTTTCTCCATGCAGGGCTTGATGACTCTGTGACACACATTTTGAAACGCAAAGGAGTCCGAGCGCTGAATCGACTGTATAAATCACAGCTGAAAAAAGACCTCTTTGAATTTTATTACGGCACCGTCGCCAATGTGATGCGTACGAAATACCGTCCGGTCGATCTCCCACTCACGCCAAAGGGCGTCCGCCGAATACATCGGCTTGGAATCTTCGCTGTTGTGCACGGGCACTTGAATCGCACCGAGGGACAGCGAATCATCGTCAAACAGGGGTTGTTACACATCGAAGGTGATATCACGCTCGATCGGAATTCACGGCGTAAAGAGGGACTTGAGGGCATTGGGCTCGGTTTTACCCAGATTTGTCCAAGCGGTCGCGTCATCGGAGTGAGTCGTGACTACCCGCGCCAGAAAGTCTTCACACCTGCAAATTAAGGACGCACATGCTTGAGCATAAAAATCGGTTTCGACACGACAGCCTAGAAGACCGAAAAAGCATCCAACGGTACCTCAAGGCGATTACGAAGGGACTGGCCTCGGGTGAGCTGACCTTCGCAGATGACGGCGGCGAGATCACACTCAAGCCCAATGGTTTGATCAATCTCAAAATTGTGGCTTCAGAAGACGACAGCCGGCACCGCCTCGAAATAAAACTGTCGTGGGACAGTGAGGTGGAACAGGCCGATCAGGGCTCATTAACCATTCAGACTGGCAAATCATAAAATGGAATGAGTTTTCATTTTTTGAACGGGCCGCGCTCAAATGCTAAGATAACCACATTCATAGATGTATTTTGGAGAAGATTTGCATGACTGACCGGACGCAATGCGGCGGCCTACAGGTGGCTACTGAGCTGTATCAATTCATCAACGAACACGCACTCCCTGGCACCGGACTCGACCCCAATGCATTTTGGTCTGGTGTGGATACGCTCATTCATGATCTCGCACCCATCAATCGTGATCTCCTTGCCAAGCGAGACGCACTGCAAGAAAAGATCGATACGTATCACAAAGCGCATGCAGGCCAACCCCATGATGCGCAAGCTTATAAGGCATTTTTAGAAGACATCGGCTATTTACTGCCGGAGCCTCAAAACGTGCAAGTCGACACAGCGCACGTTGATCCAGAGGTGGCGACGACTGCCGGGCCACAACTTGTTGTTCCTGTCATGAATGCACGCTATGCACTGAATGCTGCCAATGCGCGATGGGGCAGCTTGTACAACGCACTCTATGGCACCGACGCAATCTCAAGTGAAGGTGGTGCTGAAGCGGGTACCAGCTACAATCCAGTTCGTGGTGGTCGCGTCATCGCGCGCGCTAAAGCGTTTTTAGATGAGGCTGCGCCCTTGGTGACTGGCAGCCACGCCGACGTTGTTGCCTATCGCATCGAGTCAGGAAACCTGGTGTGTGAATACAACGGCCAAACAACCACCCTGAAAGATCCCGCGCAGTGTGTTGGTTTCCTTGGTGAGGCCAATGCACCGACGGCGATTTTGTTCATTCACAATGGTCTGCACTTTGAGATCCAAATTGATCGGGATTCTGAGATTGGCAGTTCCGACGCAGCCGGCGTGAAAGATGTTTTGATGGAGTCGGCACTGACAACCATTATGGATTGTGAAGATTCTGTCGCCGCCGTTGATGCGGAAGATAAAGTGCTGGTGTATCGAAACTGGCTCGGTCTCATGCGGGGCGACTTGTCAGAAACCGTCAGCAAAGGATCTCGATCCTTCACTCGGACATTGAATCCAGATCGGCATTACCAAGGACTCGATGGGGACCAAGTGACGGTGCCCGGTCGCGCGCTGATGTTCGTTCGAAACGTCGGTCACTTGATGACCAATCCAGCGATCCTCGATCAAGACGGCCACGAAGTGCCTGAAGGCATCATGGACGCGATTTTCACGTCCATGATTGCAATGCATGATCTCAAACGAGCCGAAAACAAAAACTCACGTGCAGGCAGCGTCTACATCGTCAAACCCAAGATGCACGGTCCTGAAGAAGTGGCCTTCTCAAATCGTCTGTTTGCTCAGGTTGAGGACCTGCTCGGCCTCGATCGTTTCACACTGAAAATGGGCATTATGGATGAGGAACGTCGCACCACGGTGAACCTGAAAGCATGCATCAATGCGGCCTCTGAGCGTGTGGTCTTCATCAACACCGGATTCTTAGATCGCACTGGGGATGAAATGCATACCTCCATGTACGCAGGCCCCATGATCCGCAAAGGTGATATGAAACAATCAACCTGGATTACCGCCTATGAGAACTGGAACGTCGATATCGGTCTCGAGTGCGGGCTACAGGGCCGCGCGCAAATCGGTAAGGGCATGTGGGCGATGCCAGATCTCATGGCCGCCATGCTCGAACAAAAAATTGGGCATCCTAATGCAGGTGCGAATACCGCCTGGGTGCCCTCACCGACTGCCGCAACACTCCACGCCATGCACTATCACCAGGTGGATGTGTTTCAGCGCCAAGATGCGCTGAAAGGCCAACGCAGAAACCAGGTCGATGACATCCTGACCATCCCGGTCGCCTCAGATCCACACTGGACAGCTGAGGAGATTCAGGCTGAACTCGACAACAATGCCCAAGGCATCCTCGGCTATGTTGTTCGCTGGGTGGATCAAGGCGTTGGGTGCTCCAAAGTTCCAGACATTAATAATGTGGGGCTCATGGAAGATCGCGCCACACTTCGGATCAGCTCACAACACATAGCCAATTGGCTAGTGCACGGCATCACCAATGAGGCACAGGTTCTGGAGACCATGCAGCGGATGGCATCGGTTGTGGACGATCAAAACGCGGGAGATCCGGCGTATCAGCCCATGGCACCAAACTTCGATCAGTCAGTGGCCTTCCAGGCAGCGCTTGATTTAGTGCTCAAAGGGGTCGAACAACCCAATGGATACACTGAACCGGTATTGCACCGCCGTCGTTTGGAGCTCAAAGCCTCCCAAACACATTAACTTGACATCGCCTCCGGCTGTCGCATAGTTCAATAAAACTGTGCGCGCCGGAGGTTCGTATGCAGACTCAAATTGCCAAGGTTCTGACCATTCTCATCCTGTCGTTCACACCGACAGTCCAGGCCAACACACCCGAGCCGCAACAGACGCAAACCAGCTTTCCATCATTTGTCTTACCCGACTGGTTTAAAGTGTCATTCCTTGATTTGTCTGAAGACAACCTTGAAGCCCAGGAAGAGGGCAAACAACTGGTGGTGTTCTTCAGCCAAGAATTTTGTCCTTACTGCAAGGCAATGGTGGAGCAGAATCTGACACAGACCTCAATTCGGGACACCTTTGAACGCCATTTCGACGTGGTGTCTCTGGATATCTGGGGTGCGCGCGAAGTCTATGGATTTGATGGCGAGGAGACCACCGAGAAAGCCATCGCAGCCGCCCTGGACGTTCAGTTCACGCCGACGCTCATGTTCTTTGATGCCGAGGGTGAGGTCATACTGCGACTCAACGGCTATGTATCACCCTATGACATGACGACTGCCTTGGAATATGTCAGCCAACGGCATTACACATCCATGAGCATTTTTGATTACTTGGCCAGCCAACAACGACCAGACCCCACGGGGAAGCTTAACCAACAGCCCTTTTTCGTTGATCCAAATGCCCCGAGCCAAGGACAGCCCCGAGCCGTTTTATTTGAGCAAACCGCTTGTCCAGACTGTGACAACTTCCATCGATGTGTACTGAGTCTTGAGTCTGTCCAAACACGCTTTGCGCCCTTTCAAACCACCCAGATCGACATGTGGTCCAGTGAGCCCGTCAAAACGCCCGATGGCCGATCGATGACGGCGCGAGACTTCGCCAAGTCACTGAACATCGCGTATGCACCGACACTGGTCTTGTTTGATGCGAACGGACAAGAAATCATACGAGCCGACTCACAATTGCGTAATTTTCACACCGAGGCACTGCTTGAATTTGCCTCAGAGTCTGTGTATCTCGAAGACCCAAGTTTTCAGGCCTATATCGAGCTGCGCGGCGATCGGTTGCGCGCCAATCCAAACCTGAGGCAAGGCCCAACCACGCGCGATGTTTGCCCAAACCTCTGACGCATGCGACCGGATCGGGTATGCTACGCCCACGTGGCAGGGGCGCAATCGCTGAGAAGTACCCTTTGAACCTGATCCGGTTAGCACCGGCGTAGGGAGCCTTGAATCAATCTATTTCAAACGATTGGTCCGCTGCCGCATCGTGTCGAACAGAGGACCCACGCTATGACTTCATATTGTATCGATCGCCGCTGGGCGAAATGCTTCATGACTCTCCTGTTATGCGGATGTGTGTGGATGCCCACTCAAGCCGTCGCACGGGAGTTTGTTATCCTGCTCGATTGGTTTGTCAACCCAGATCATGCCGCCTTGATCGTCGCTCAGCAGCGCGGTCTATTTAAAGAGAAGGGACTCAACGTCCAACTCATCGAACCGGGTGATCCCTCGATGCCACCAAAACTGGCAGCCGCTAAACAGGCTGATCTCGCAGTCAGCTACCAACCCTCTTTGATGGTGGATTTAAATAACGAATTGCCATTGGTCCGCATGGGCTCACTGGTGGATACACCACTGAACTCACTGGTGGTGCTTGCAGACGGACCCATCCAATCCATTTCCGATTTAAAAGGCAAAACCGTCGGATACTCAGTCGGTGGATTTGAGGATGCAATTTTAGGGGCCATGCTTGAGCATCACGGTCTCACACTGGAAGACGTCTCCTTGGTGAATGTAAATTTTGCGTTGTCACCCTCGCTCTATACAGGGCAAGTCGATGCGGTCATCGGCGCGTTTCGAAATTTTGAGCTCAATCAAATGGATCTTGATCAACGCCCCGGGCGGGCGTTTTTTCCAGAACGCCACGGCGTTCCAACCTATGAAGAACTGGTGCTTGTGGCGCATCCTGATAAGGCCGCACATCCAGCCATGCAGGATGTGCTGGACATACTCAATACAGTGACGGCGGAGATCCTCGAAGATCCAGAGGCTGGTTGGCGTGATTTTGTTGCCTATAACCCTCAAGACCTTGATACCCCACTCAACGCCCGCGCTTGGAGAGACACCTTGCCAAAACTCACCCGAGATGTCCGGGCAAGCGACTCAGATGCCTGGATCGAGTTTGCAGAATTCATGCAGAGACGTGGACTGATTTCGGACGTCTCACCAGTCTCGACCTATCTCTGGCAACACCCAGATGGCTGATATTTTCCAAGTCCTCGCACCGATCTTGGCATTGGGTCTGATTGGCTACTTTGCCACGCGGCTTGGGCACTTTCAGTCGACGCATCGTGATGGACTGGCAAAGTATGTATTCGACTTTGCAGTCCCCATGCTCCTGTTCTCCGCAGTCGTCCAACTCGAGCCACCCAAAGCCTCAACCAGCGCGCTCTTTATCAGTTATTACGTGCCATTGGTTGTTATTTTTATCGTCGGCCTTGCCATTGCATGGTGGGCACTCAACCGATCACTGGTGGAGTCGATGGTGATCGGACTTGGAGCCTGTTTCTCAAACACTGTATTACTTGGCATTCCACTCATACCGAGAGCACTTGGAAATGAGGCCTTGTTCCCGTTATTTCTGATTATTTCAGTGCACGGGATCACGGTATTCACCGCCGTCACGGTGGCGATCGAAATCGCACGTGGTCGAAATGCAAGCCTGTCTGAGTTACCGCAACAAGTTATCCGTGGCCTATTGGCTAATCCGTTGATTGTGGGGCTAGCAGCAGGATTTCTTTGGAAACTCACGGGGCTTGGTTTACATCCACTGGCCGAAGACATGTTTGATCTCGTATCCACCAGTGTCACACCGGCCGCTCTTTTTGTGTTGGGCAGTTCGTTGGCGGGATACCGACTCTCAGGATCGATTGCGCCGGCGATCTTGGTCAGCGTGCTTAAAAACCTGCTGCAACCACTCCTGGTATTCGGTGTTGGCTACACGCTTGGCCTTGAACCACTCTGGTTATCGGTGGCTGTACTGCTCGCGGCCATGCCAACAGGCGTCAATATGTATTTATTTGCGAGCCGGTATGATGTGTCACCGCCTACAGCCACCACCAGCATCTTGATCTCGACAGTCAGTGGGATTGCCACCTTGTCTCTCGTGATTGGCTTATTGAAGCTGGTTTAAGGAGTGATCAAAATCGCTCGAAAATCGTTGACGTTGGTCCCAGTCGGACCGGGGACAACAGCCTGATCCAGGGCACTGAAAAATGTATGCGCATCTTGTCGCGCCAAAGCATCGATCGGGTTGAGTCCACGTTGCCGGGCGGACTCAAGCGTGTGTTCATCCACATAGGCTCCGGCGATTTCGGCTGCGCCATCGACGCCATCGGTGTCACACACCATCGCCGCAATGCCAGGCGTGGCCTGCAATGCATCCAGTAAGGTCAGTGCAAAGTGCGCATTCGGGCCGCCCACTCCGTCACCGGTGACGCGGACGGTCGTCTCACCCCCGGATAACAAACATAAGGGCCGAGCCAGTGCACCTTTGCGTTT
>PR_CR_10_Liq_2_inCRDRAFT_1000562_pt1 | contig 10346 bp, 8 predicted proteins | sample PRCRCaboRojoPR_FD_10245 | JGI IMG/M metagenome (IMG submission 10245) | reverse complement strand
CACCAAGCCCCTCCACTACTTCGCCTACGGCTCCAACCTGCTCACCGCCCGCTTGCAGGCTCGCACGCCCTCGGCTCAGCCTGTCGGCGTCGCGATCCTGCCCGGCTGGCAGCTGCGCTTTCACAAGGTGGGCAGCGACGGCTCCGGCAAGGGCGACATCGTGCCGGCGGCGGATGATGCCGTGACGGGTGTGCTGTACCGGCTGCGCGCCCGGGAGCTGTGGCGGCTGGACCTCGCCGAGGGCGCCGGCTACCGGCGCCGGCGCATCGCCGTGTGCATCGGGGCGCGCTGGCAGCGCTGCGAGACCTATGTGGCGACGGCCACCGACCCCGAGCTGCTGCCCTACGACTGGTATCGCGCGCTCATCCTCGCCGGGCTGCTGGAGCGCGCCATCGGCGGCCCGATGCTGGAGCGGGTGCTGGAGACGCCGGCGCTGCCGGACCCGCGGCCCTTTCGTCCCGCCCGGCTGCGGGCGCTGCGGGCCCTGCGCAGGTTCCGCAGCCGGTGCCCGGAGCTGGCCGAGCAGCTGCGGGACTGACCCTGCTCGCTCAAGGCCCTGCTTCCGTCAGGTCGCCGGCGAGCTGACGCTGCCGCACGGCCAGCGCGTCACCGACCCCTTCGGCGAGCGCTTCATGGTGCCGGGCGGTGCCCTGCTGGAGCTGCCGGAGGGGGTGGAGATCCGCTCGCCCACGGGGCTTCGCACCGACACCCTCGCCAACGGCGACACCAAGATCGAGGAGGACGTGGAGATCCCGTTGCCGGCGGGCACCCGGCTCACGCTGCCGGCGGACACCAGCATCCGCTTCGCGCGCAACGCTCGCGTGCCGCTCACCGCGGGCGACGCCATCGCCCTGGAGAACGGTCGGACGCCAAGGCTGCCGGCGGCGGCCGAGATCGTGCTGCCGCCCAAGTCGCTCGTGGGCGGGTCCAGCCAGTTCGCGCGCACCCCCTTCATCGCCTCCTTCCAGGCCGGCTGGCTGCGGCTCAACCTCGCCACGGTGCATATCTACTACGGCAGCGAGGCGCCCGCGGCGCTGCGCCGCCGCGCCGAAGAAATCTGCCGCCTCACCGAGCTCCGCGCCGGGCGCGCGGAGAGCGATCAGGACTCGGACGCCGACGCCTTCTTCATCGCCCTCGGTGACTTCAACCTCGCCGCGCCCGGCGACGCCACCATGGCGGCGCTACGCAGCAACGGGTTCGACATCCCGGAGCCGCTTCAGCACATCCCCGGCTCCAATGTGCGCCAGGACAAGTTCTACGACCAGATTGCGCTCTGGACCGGCACCAGCCGCCGGCGCCGGGGCGTGGCCCGCATCCGCCCCTACCGCGCCGGCGTCTTCGACTTCTTCGACGTCGTCTACCGCACGGACGAGGAGGCCGTCTACCGCCCGTACATGGGCAAGCCGGACGCACCCGGCGAGCAGTACGTCAGCTATGACAGGTGGCGGACCTACCAGATGTCCGACCACCTGCCCATGTGGGTGGAGCTGCACATCGACTTTGCCGATGCGTACCTGGAGGACGCCCAGGCGGCGGTGACGGCCCGTTTGGAGGGCTGACTGCCGGCTGCGCGTGCAGCCTCTCCGGCACCTGTCTCTGCGCCGCCGCCGCAGCTGCGCCGGAAGCTCTCTGGTGCGGGCAGCGGATGCGCGACAATGCGTCCGGTCGGCGGGCTCGATCAGGGCCCGATCGGAGCCCAACCGCAACGACAGGACGCCTGCATGGACCATTCCGGACTCATCGCCGCGCTGCTGGTGCTGGCGCATTTTCTGTTGCAGCTGTCGGTGCTGGCGCGGGTGCTGCTGCGCCCGCACCGCGAGCCCGCCTCGCGCATCGCCTGGGTGGTGGTGGTGATTGCTGTGCCGCTGGTGGGCATCGTCGCCTATCTGCTGTTCGGCGAGGTCAACATCGGTGCCCGCCGCGCGGAGCGGCTGCGCCACGCGCAGTCCCTGCTGCCGCCGCTGCGCCTTGACCCGAGCACGGCACCGGCGCCGCTGCGGGCGCTGATCCCGGCGCGCCACCGCCATCTGTTCCGCCTCGGCGAGTCCATCAGCGGCTTCACCCCGATCAGCGGCAACCAGGCCGCCTTGATGGCGGACAGCAACGCGGCCATCGACGCCATGGTGGCGGACATGGACGCGGCGCAGGACCATGTTCATGTGCTGTTCTACATCTGGCTACCCGACAACAACGGCATCCGCGTGGCCGATGCGCTGATCCGGGCGGCCGAGCGGGGCGTCACCTGCCGGGCCATGGCGGACGACCTGGGCTCCCGGGCCATGATCCGCTCCCTGCACTGGCAGCGCATGGCGGCGGCGGGGGTGCATCTGGCCCGGGCGCTGCCCATCGGCAATCCGCTGGTGCGCGCCCTCACCGGGCGCATCGATCTGCGCAACCACCGCAAGATCGTCGTCATCGACGACTGGCTCACCTACTGCGGCAGCCAGAACTGCGCCGACCCGGAGTTCCGCATCAAGGCCAGGTTCGCGCCCTGGGTGGACCTGATGATGCGCTTCGAGGGGCCCATTGCGCGGCAGAATCAGCACCTGTTCGCCGGTGACTGGCTGCCGCACGTGGACGACGGCATCGACGCCCTGCTGCGCCGGCCGCTGCCGCCGCCGCGCGACCCACGGACGGACGCCGGCCTGCCGGCCCAGGTGGTGGGCACCGGCCCCACGGTGCGCTGGTCCGCGATGCCGCAGATGTTCGAGGAGCTCATCTACAGCGCCCGCCGCGAGCTGGTCATTACCACGCCCTACTATGTGCCGGACGAGTCCATGCAGGCGGCGCTCTGCGCCAGTGCGCGGCGGGGCGTGGCCACGACCATCGTGTTTCCGGCCCACAATGACAGCTGGGTCGTCGCCGCCGCCAGTCGCAGCTATTACGCCGAGCTCCTGGAGGCGGGCGTGCGCATCTACGAGTATCCGCACGGCCTGCTGCACGCCAAGTCCCTGACCCTGGACGGCGAGGTCACCCTCATCGGCTCCGCGAACATGGACCGGCGCAGCTTCGAGCTCAACTACGAGAACAACATTCTGTTCTACGACCCGGCGCTCACCGCCGCTATGCGCCGGCGCCAGGACAGCTGGATCAGCGCGTCCTTTCCGGTGCATGCCGAAGATGTGGCCGCCTGGAGCCGGCGCCGGCGGCTCTGGAACAATGTGGTGGCCATGCTCGGGCCGGTGCTGTGACCGACTGTGCGCAGCGCAGCAGAGCGTTGGCGCCGGACCGCGCGCTCTGCACCGGCGGAGCTTCGGTTCACAGGTGTAGCCGCCGCAGCGCGTCCGCCAATGCCTGCTTCTGTCCGGCATCCTGCATGGGATAGGTCTCAAACCAGGTGCGGATTGAGAACTCGGGCGCGAGGGCGCGGACCTCCGCCGTCTCCCAGTCCGCGCCGGCGTCGTCACCCATGTTGCTCAGGGTTGCCGCCAGCAGTACGTGGGCTTCGAGATCGGTGGGGTCGCGGTCGGTGGCCTCGCGCAGATTCCGCGCCGCGCGCTCGAAGTCGCCCAGAAAGAACTGTGCACGCCCGAGCAGCCGGCAGTAGGCAGGCCCGGTAGACGCCTTCCGGCGCCGCAGCTCGTCGAGCAGCGCCAGCGCAGCGCGCGGACGTCCGAGGTCGGTCATGATCGAGGCCTTGAGCGCGAGGGCGTCGGTGAAGTCCGGTGCCATCGCCAGGGCGCGATCCAGGTGCCCGAGGGCCTCGTTATGGCGCCGGGCCAGCGTAACCACCCGGGCCAGGACCCAATGCGATTCCGGGCTGGCTGCATCGATGCGCATGGCGTTGCGCGCCATGGCCTCGGCGCGGGCAAGCACGATGTCCCGGCGCGCAACCCGTCGGTGTCGGTAGTCAGCCGCATGGAGCAGGGCCAGTGCCCGGTAAGTGCGCCCGAATTCGGCATCGAGCCTGCTCGCCTCGCGCTGGCGCTCCGATGCGGTGCCCTTGCCGTGTGCAGCAGGCGGCAGCAGTGCGGCCTTGACCTTCAGAAAGGCGTGGTAGGCGGGCTGCGTGTCATCGCAGTGTTGGACGGCGTGCGCCGATGCGCCGGGCGCGAGCCTGACGGACAGCCTTGCGGCCACGCAGGCCTGGATCTGATCGCGGAACGCGAAGACGTCGCCGATGGGCTGATAGTAGCGCTCCGACCAAAGCTCGCGGCCCGTGCGACGCTCCACGAGACTGACCTCCACGGCCATCTGATCGCCCAGGTGCTGAATCGCGCCGAACAGCTCGAAGACGGCATCGCCTCCGCGCGCCCGTCCCGCAGGAGGCGCAGCGGACGCAGCCTGGATGCGGATGGCCTGCAAGCCCGGTGCGCGCGACAAGTCTGCGGTCAGCGCGGCCGCAAGCCCCTGGGCGAGGTAACGCTGGCCGGGATGGTCGCCGATGACTGCGAACGGCATCAGTACCACCGTCGCTGTGGCATCTGCCGCCGCGGTCGTGCCCGCCCGGACATTGGCCGACGCTGTTGGCCAAGTGGCGACAGGGCGCAGCAGCAGGCTTGCGAGAAGGATCACTGCCAGCAGCGCAGAGGCCAACGCGCCGCGCCGCCACGGTGTACAGGCGCACGGCCGCCGGGCAACGGATCTGCGGGTGCCCGCCTCTGGCCGGCATGGGCTCACGCCGGCGATGAGCCGGTAGCCGCGCTTACGCACGGTCTGGATATACCGCGGCGCCCTGGAGTCGTCACCGAGCGCCTTGCGCAGCTTGATCGCAACCTGGGTCAGCGCATCGTCGCCCACCGTGACGCCCTGCCAGAGGGCGGCCAGCAGATCGTCCCGCGGCACGACCTGCCCCGGCCGCCGGGCCAGGAAGACCAGCAGCTCCATCGCCCGGGGCTCCAGATGCACCTCTTGTCCTGTGCGGTGTAAGAGATTCAGGGCGGGCTCGGCGTCCCAGTCGCCGACGCGCAGGCAGTCGGCGCTGCCGGCGGCGGAGACGCCGCTGTCGGCTTGGCTCGGCTGGCCGTCGCCTTGGGTTGGGCTCATCAACGCGTCCCTCGTGCATTGTTCGTGCAATGTTAGCCCGTCCATCAGGTGAAAACACCTACCCCCTGCTAGGCTGCCGCTCCATGGTGCTGCGCAGGCACGTCGCCGGCGACCGGACGCGGCACCCACCTGCCCCGCTGCCGCGGCTGCCCGCGAGTGACGACGCCAATGCCGGCGCCGACACCGCGTCACGCGGCCGCGCTGCTGGATGCGCCGTTGCCGCCAAGGCGTGCCATCAACGAACTGCATGCAACTACAAGGGTTCAAGTCTCATGAAGACGCTCAAGAGCGTGATCGGACACTGCACTCCGGACAGGCCGCAGCGCCTCGCCGTGCTGTGCCTCCTGGCCAGTATGGGCGCATCCGGCTGCGGCGGGCCGTCGGTCTATTTCGCCGGCTATACCCGCATCGGCGTGGATGCCTCCGTCGACGGTGCCGGGGTCGGCGTTCGCCAAAGTGCGGTGACCCTGTCGCCGCCGCGCGCGGATGGCGGCGCCCACGATCTTGCCGCCGTCACCGACATGGACCTGTCGCTGACGGATCTTGTCATCTCGCAGGATCTCGCCACCGGCGACGCCGCGAACGCCCTCAGCACCGATGGAAACAGTCTTGCCCCGCAGCGCGGGACTGGGCAGTTTGAGGAAGACAGCCGTCTGCTGTTCGGCTCCTTCACGTCCTGGTCGCTGCTGGAGGTGAATGCACCCGACTCGGCATCCCCGGGCATCCTGTTCGGCTTCAAGCGCGCGGTGGCGCTGCGCGTGCCCGTGCGCAAAGACCGCATCGGCGCAACCTACGCCGGCGTCGATATCAACACCACAGGGGACCGCCATCACGGCGTCCCGGCGAGCGCGTTACCTGGCGGCGTGCGCAACAGCTACCGCTTTGCCACCGGCCGTCCGGCTGTTGCGCTGGCGAAACAGTGGCTCGGTAACGAAGGCGCGGGCTTGCGCGACGACGACGCTTATGGCGGTTACTGACCGCGGGCGTGCCGCGCGCGCTGCTATGACGGTGATCCTGCGGCTGGCCGCCGCAGCCCTGGTTCTGCTCGCCGTCACCGGTTGCGCGCTGACGTTGCAGGACGACCAGGGCCGGCGCCATCGCATCGGGCTGGTGTGGGACAGCCACGCCGGGGCGCGTGCCGGCCCCGGCCAGGCCGTGGCCTTCCGCAGCCTGGGCGCCTGGGCCGACCTGACCCGGGCGAGTGGCGGCTTCGGCCTCGGTTACCGCGCAGCCACGGTCGTGGACATCGCCAGCGACAGCTGTGTGGTGATGGGCGAGCCGGGATTGCGGCCCTAAGGCTCGTGCAGTGCAGAATTCCCGCGGCGGGTCAGCGCCGCGGGGTCAGTCGATCGCGGTGCCTCTGCCACCGCGGTCAGTGTGTGCGCGAGCACAGAGAGGAGATATCACATGCAGGACATCATCGACCGGCTCTTGGCCAAACCCTACGACTGGAGCGAGGCGCCGCGGATGGGGGCGGCGGGCTTCCACTCGCGCAACGGCGGTATTGCGTGGCGCTACGATGCCGCCGGGGTTTACACGGAGTCCGGGGGGCCGCTGCGCAGCCCCGGCGAGCCGCGGTCAGTTCTGCGGGCACTCGATCTCTATGGCGACAGCATCTTCGCGTTTGCGTTGCGCCACGGCGTACCCATGGAACTCATCCTGATGACCATCGGTACGGAAACGGCGTTCGCCCGGGACCAGGCCTTCACCGGGCCGCGCACCTTCCGCTGGGAGCCCCATGTGAGAGTCAAGGATGTCGATCCACCGACGCGCGGGGACTACTCGGCGGGCCCCATGCAGACACTCGCGACCACCGCGCGGTGGGTCATCCGTGTGCAGCCGGCACTCAACTACGGCCCCTTCGCGGCGGCCCCCTATTACGCGCAAAGACCGCCGGCGCGACCTGCCCGCAGCACGCTCTACAATCCTGTGATCAACATCGACATCGGCACCGCCGAGATCGTCCAGCGCTGGTCCAAGACCGGTGATGATCCGATCCTCGTGGCCGCCGCGTTCAACGCCGGGGGTCTGTACAGCACCAACGACAACCCTTGGCACCTGCGGACCTATGGTGACCACCTCGACCGCGCCGCTGGCTTCTACGGCGACGCCTGCGCGATCCTGCGCGAGCTGCGCAGCGAGGGCGGGCGCCGGCGCGTCTACCTCTCGGGCACGGACGCTGCGCCTGAGCTCAGCGGGAAGGACGCCGCAGCAGACCAGCCGCATGTCCTGACCGAGGCGCTGCGTCTGCACCCGTCGCGAATCCTCGCAGCGGAGCTTCAGGGCCATGAGCACGGCGAGGAAGCAGTCGCGGATCATGCGCTCGAAGCGGATATCGCCGCGGCGGAGGCGGCCCGTGCGTTGAGCTATGCGGACTTCGTCGCGGCACTCGGTGAGGCTGCGGTGCAGAACGACGAGCTCCCTGCGGGACAAGCCCCGGTGCTTGATCTGCTGAACCTGCGCGGCGGCGATTACTTCGAGGATTTCGAGACCTTTCTCGGCAATCTGGGCATCGAGCACTTCGCGCCGCACGAGTTTCTGGTGATGGGCGTCGGAAATGCGGCGGGACGCTGTGCCGGCAAGAACAGCCTGCCGCCACGGCGTCTGTGGCCGGAGCTGACCAACTCGGCCTTGATGATCGACGAGATCCGCCGCCGGCTCGGCGCCGCCGTCATCATTACCTCCGCCTACAGGTCGAAGCCCTACAACACCTGCATCTACGACGGGCAGGACAACAACAGCCTGCACAAGCGCTTCAACGCGCTCGACTGGGTGTGCAGGGAGGGCGGGGTCAGCGACTGGCATCGGGTTGCCAGGGAAGTCCGCGAGGCGGACCCCAGCTTCATCGGCGGCATCGGCCGTTACCGGAGCTTCATTCACATCGACACGCGGGGCAAGTACGCCAACTGGTAGCGACGCCGGCGCAGTGCGGCGGCTCGCAGCGGCGGAGGCCGTGCGCTGCGTCCTCGGGCTCCGCCGGTGCGGGTAGCGGCGCCCCGCCTGGCCGGGCGGCGCCGCTGTGGCTCGCAGTCAAAGCGTGACCGTCTCCCCCTGCCGCGGCATCAGCACCTCCGTGTCCCGCAGCCGCCCGGCGAAGGCGCGCATGGCCTTCTCTTCGCCATGGACCAGGATGGTGCGCGCCGGGCGGATGGCGGCGTGCCATCCCAGCAGCTCGTCGCGGTCGGCGTGGGCGGAGAAGCCGTTGATGGTGTAGAGCCGTGCGCGCACCGGAATGTCGTCACCGAACAGGCGCACGCGCTCGGCACCATCGATGAGGATGCGGGCGAGCGTGCCCGGGGCGGCGAAGCCGACGAAGATGACGCTCGACTCGGCCCGCCACAGGTTGTGGCGCAGATGGTGGCGCACGCGTCCGCCGGTGCACATGCCGGAGCCGGCCATGATGACGGCACCACCGGTGAGGCGGTTCAGGGCCATGGAGTCCGCGGTCTCGCGGGTGAAGCGCAGGCCCGGCAGCGCGAAGGGGTCGTCGCCGCGCTCGAACAGGGCGCGGGCCTCGGCGTCGTAGCACTCCGGATGGCGGCGGAAGATCTCCGTCGCCGAGATGGCCATCGGCGAATCCAGGTACACGGGCAGGCGCTTCGGCAGCAGGCCCTGCTCCACCCCCTCGCGCAGGTGGTAGAGGACTTCCTGGGCGCGCTCCAGTGCAAAGGTCGGGATGATGGCGTTGCCGCCGCGCTCCAGGGTCTCCGTGATGGCGGTGTAGAGCTCGCGCACGGAAGGCGTCAGCGGCTTGTGGTCGCGGTCGCCGTAGGTGGTCTCCATGACGACGGTGGCGGCGGGCTCGGGCGCGGTGGGATCGCGCAGAATGGGCCGGCCCTTGTTGCCCAGGTCGCCGGAGAAGATCACCGCCTCGTGGCCGTCGCCGTCGCTCACCCTGAGGCGAATGCACGCGGAGCCCAGGATGTGCCCGGCATCCTCGAAGGTGGCGGAGAGACCCTCGGCCAGCGCCAGCGCATGGCCGTACGGCGCGGTGCGCCCGAACAGGTCCATGGCATTCAGCGCATCCAGCTCGCCATAGAGCGGAGCCATGCCGGGCCGGCCGCGCCGGTGGGCCTTGCGCGAGCGCCGCTCGGCTTCCTCCTCCTGCAGGTGGGCGGCGTCCAGCAGCACCACCCGGGCCAGCTCCCGCGTGGCGGCGGTGGCGATGATCTCCCCCTTGAAGCCGCGTCGCACCAGGAGCGGAATACGCCCGCAGTGGTCCAGGTGGGCGTGGGTGAGCAGCAGCATATCGATGGATGCGGGGTCGAAGCCGAAGTCCGCGGCGTTCTCCTCGTCGATCTCGCGCCCGCCCTGGAACAGGCCGCAGTCCACCAGGATCCTGCGCCCCTGTGCCTGCACCAGATGGCAGGAGCCGGTGACGGCGCGGTTCGCGCCATGGAATGAGAGCTTCATGCGTTGCGCTCCTCCGGCCTGTCGGTGTCTGCCGGCGACGGTCCGGTGGTCTCGAACAGCGGGCTGGCGTTATCGCGGTGCCAGGCGCAGATGCCCGCCCAGGCCTCGGCGGCGGTCGCCGCGTACCAGAACTGCGCCAGATCCTCTGCATCGCCGGAACCGCCAACATCCCGCGTCCCGGCAGCCCACGCCCATCGGGGAAGTGCTGAAATCCCCGGCGGCGGCCGTGGTGGAGCGGACCGGCGGGGTCAGGGCGTCAACAAGGGCGCCAGGGCGTCGCGCAGTGCCGCCTCGGTCGCGGCATAGTGCACCGCCGTCACACGGCCCCCGTCCAGCTCGATGAGCGTGAGCGCTTCGGGTCGCCGCGGCAGCGGGGCGGTCGCCGCCGCCTCGCGGGCAAGCAGAATCGGATAGCCGTAATCCCGCATCTTGGGCAGCGCGAACATGCGGGTCACCAGCGCCGGCATGGCGCTGATGTCCGCGACGTAGCGGACGCCCGCTTGGGATAAGGCCTCGCCACCCAAGTCCTCCAGCACCGGGTGGGCCAGGTCACTGCCGGCACGATCCGGCGCAAAGATCAGCAGCCGGGTGTCGGGACCGAGCTGGCCTGGGCGCTCGTGCTGGTCGTCGAGGTCGAGCGCCGGCAGGGTCTGCCCGGGGCCAAGGACGGCTGCCGGCGTCGTCGGCTCGGCCGTCGATGCGCTTGCCCACATGAGCAGCAGCACCAGCACGAGGGTCGTGACGGCAGCCGATGCGGCGCGGTCGGCGGAGGTCCATCTGCGCGCAGTGGGTCGGCCGGAGGTGAGTCGGATGTTGAGCGCTTGTGTCATGGGTCACCGTTCAGTGGCTGGGTTGCAGTGCTGCGGCGCGCACGGGCCGCGCTGCCCGAGCATCGCGCAAGCCGGCCCGCGGCGCGATGCGCTCTCGCAAGCCCGCGCATTGCCGGA
>PR_CR_10_Liq_2_inCRDRAFT_1000561_pt1 | contig 10362 bp, 12 predicted proteins | sample PRCRCaboRojoPR_FD_10245 | JGI IMG/M metagenome (IMG submission 10245) | reverse complement strand
AAAACGCCGAGTAATCGGCCGGCCCGGGGCGTGCCAGCGGCACGCCCCGGCGCGTTCCCAAGCCCATGAGCGACGACGAAAAGATCATTGTTGGCAGTATTGCCGGGGCCTTCGGGGTCAAGGGCGAGGTGCGTCTCAAGAGCTTCTGCGCCGAGCCTGCCGCGATTGCCGATTACACGCCACTTACCCGGTCCGATGGCCCGGACGTGCAAACCATCGTTCTGACCGGGCAAGCCAAGGGCGCCCTGGTCGCCCGCATGGACGGGATCACGACCAAGGAAGAGGCCGACGCCCTGAAGGGGGTCGAATTGTGGGCCAGGCGCAGTCAGCTGCCCGCCTTGCCCGATGACGAATTCTACCATGCAGATCTGATCGGGCTGGAGGCCTTCGATACCGGCGGCGACAGCCTTGGCCGGATCAAATCTGTGCAGAACAACGGCGCGGATGATTTGCTGGAAATCCATGGCCCCGGCCTGCGGGCCACCGTGCTGGTTCCCTTTACCCGGGCCATCGTGCCGACCGTGGACCTGGCCAGCGGCCGTGTCGTGATCGATCCGCCCGGCGGGTTGTTCGAGGACTGAGCCGATGGAAGGACGCCGGATCGTCATCCATGGCGGCTTTCACAAGACCGGGACGACCAGCGCCCAGAAATTCATCTTCGACAACGGCCCGCTGATCTGGCCGCACGCCGCGACGGTGCTGCCGGGACGGACACGGGCCAGGGTGGCACGCCATGCCGTCCGCTACTCCGTGGGCAACGCGCAGCCAGACCTCAACCGTTTCCGCCGTGGACTGGCCGAGGTCCTGGGCGGGTTGAACCTTGGCAAACGGGCGGTGCTTATCTCGGACGAGAACCTGTCCGGCCGGATGCCGGGCCGCGAAGGTCAGGCCGGATATGGCGGCGCGCCGGATCTGATGGCGGCCATGGTCCGGGTGATCCGGCGCTTCATGGAGAAAGACGCCGATATCCATTTCGTCTTCACCACGCGTGATCCCGAGGACTGGCTGCGCAGCACCTGGATGCACAACCTGCGAACCTCTCGCCTGACGCTGAATTTCGAAAGCTACGCCGAGATTCATTCGGGCGCCGCCGATTTCGACCGTGTGATCCAGGACATCCGCGCGGCCGTCGCCCCCTACCCCGTCCACACGGCGCGGATCGAAGCCCTTGCCGACAACCCCGAAGGACCGGCGGCGCCGTTGATCCAGCTATTGGGCATACCTACGGAAAAGCGGATGCGGATGGGCGGGTTGACCCGTGCGAATATCGGCCCCGACCCGGCGCTTGCGCCGCAACTTCTGGACCTGAACCGTTCGAGCCTTGCCAACGACGTCCTGATGGCGCGCAAGGCCGCCCTGCTGGACTCGCTTTCCCCCAAGACCTGACCTATGACGCCTCCATGACAGATCGCCCCAGCAAATCGCACGGTCGCAAGACAATCCGCCCCACCCTTCAGCCGCAAGAGCTGATGACGGACCGCCCGGCTCTGGCCCGGGCCTGGATGGCGCAGGTGATTACCCTGTTCCCCGAGGCCTTTCCGGGCCTGCTGGGCACCAGCCTGACCGGTAAGGCGCTCAAGGACGGGATCTGGCAGCTGGAGACAACGGATTTGCGCCGTTTCGGTGAAGGCAAGCACCGGAATGTAGATGACACGCCGGCGGGCGGCGGCGCGGGGATGGTGCTGCGCGCCGATGTGCTGGGAAATGCGATCGAGGCGACCCGGCGCGGTGCCCGCGGACGCATGCCGTTGATCTATCTCAGCCCGCGCGGCGTGCCCTTCACCCAGGCCATGGCCCGCGACCTGGCCCGGCAGGACGGCGTGACGCTTGTGTGCGGCCGCTTCGAGGGCGTGGATGAGCGGGTGCTGGAGCATTACGACATCCTCGAAGTGTCCATGGGGGACTATGTCCTGACCGGCGGCGAACTGCCCGCCATGACCCTGATCGACGCCTGCGTGCGGCTGCTGCCCGGCGTTCTGGGCAATGCCGAAAGCGCGGTCGAGGAAAGCCATTCCGCCGGCCTTCTGGAACATCCGCAATATACCCGCCCCGCCGAATGGCAGGGCCGCACGATCCCCGAGGTCCTGACCTCGGGCGATCATGGAAAAGTCGCCGATTGGCGCCGCGAACAGAGCGAGAAACTGACCCGCGCGCGCCGCCCGGACATGTGGGCGCGCCATACCGCGAAAGCGCCCGAAAAGGGTTGATCGGACCGCTGCCTGCCACTATACGGCAGCGGTCCGGGACTCGTTCGAGTCGTCCGGGCCTGTTTCGTTATGGCACATGCCCCGCTTTCTTCGGCACCGGGCGCCGGGCGACACAGCACAAGACAAGGAATGACGCGTTACCTCTGGCGGGCGCCATGCGGGCGGACCCGGAAGAAGACACAGAGCTCTGTTGCGACCAAACCTTCGTGGACCAACCACGAGCCATATAGGAGATGATCAGATGGACCTGATCGCACAACTCGAGGCGGAACAGATCGCCGAACTTGGGAAGAAGATTCCCGACTTCAAGGCCGGCGACACCATCCGCGTCGGCTACAAGGTGACCGAAGGCACGCGCACCCGCGTGCAGAACTATGAAGGCGTCTGCATCAGCCGCAAGAACGGCGACGGCATCGCCGGATCGTTCACCGTTCGCAAGATTTCCTTCGGTGAAGGCGTGGAACGTGTGTTCCCGCTCTATTCGACCAACATCGAATCCATCGAAGTCGTGCGCCGCGGCAAGGTTCGCCGCGCCAAGCTTTACTACCTGCGCTCGCGTCGCGGCAAGTCGGCCCGTATCGCGGAAAAGACCAACTATCGCCCGCTGTCCAGCGGCGCCGACGCGTAAGGAGGCCCTGTCATGAAAAAAGACATCCATCCCGAATACCACACGATCAACGTCAAGATGACCAATGGCGACGTGGTCCAGATGCGGTCGACCTGGGGCGCTGAAGGCGAGACCCTCTCGCTGGACATCGATCCCAGCGTGCACCCGGCCTGGACCGGTGGCTCGTCGCGCCTGATGGACCAGGGCGGTCGCGTGTCGAAGTTCAAGAAGAAGTACGAAGGCCTGGGCTTCTAAGACGCCCGCCTGTCGGAAAGGAAAAAGGCCGCCCCAAGGGGCGGCCTTTGTCGTTTCAAGCGGCCTTGCGGCGCGGCCGGCGGCGACGGCCAGCACCCGGCTTCTGGCCACCGGGGGCCCCGGCATCGCCTTTGCCCTTGTTGCCGCCAAACCGACGACGCCCACCGCCCCGCTTCGGCTTGGGCTCTTCCACTTCCCACGGGCGGCCCGAAGCGACGGGAATATCGGCTTTCATCGCCTTCTGGATCGCGCGCAGTTCGGCCATCTCGTCCGGTGCACAGAAGGCCACGGCCATGCCGTCCGCACCAGCACGGGCGGTGCGGCCGATCCGGTGCACGTAGTTTTCCGGCACGTTGGGCAGGTCGAAATTGTAGACGTGCTTGACCTCGGGAATATCCAGCCCGCGCGCGGCCACATCGGTCGCAACCAGCACCTTGACCTCACCGGCCTTGAACGCCTTGAGCGCGCGGTCGCGCTGGCCCTGGCTCTTGTTTCCGTGGATCGAGGCAGCGGCGAAGCCGTCCTTTTCCAACTTGCGATACAGCTTCTCCGACCCGTGCTTGGTGCGGCCGAAGACAATCGCACGTTCGTCGCGATGGCCGTCGAGAAGCTCGACCAGAAGATTGGCCTTTTCCGCCTTGGCGATGAAATGCACCGACTGGGCGATCTTGTCAGCCGCCTTGCCCGGCGGGTTCACCTGCACCCGGATCGGGTTGGACAGGTAGGTGTCCGCCAGTTCGGCCATCTGCTTGGGCATGGTGGCCGAAAACAGCATGGTCTGGCGGTCATCAGGCAGCAGAGGCGCGATCTTGCGCAGCGCGTGGATGAAGCCGAGGTCCAGCATCTGGTCGGCCTCGTCCAGCACCAGGAACTGGGTTTCGTCCAGCCGCACGGCGCCACGGTCCAGCAAGTCGATGAGGCGCCCCGGTGTTGCCACCAGCAGCGCGCAGCCCTTTTCCAGCCGCCGCATCTGCCCCGTGATCCCGGCGCCGCCCACGACCAGAACGGTCTTGAGGTGCGTGCCTTGGGTATAGGCGGTCAGGTTGTCGGCGATCTGCTTGGCCAATTCGCGCGTCGGCGCGAGGATCAGGCCCCGGGCGGTCTTGGGCGCGGCCTTGCCCTGGGTTTTCAGCAGCGCGTCGATCATCGGCAGGCCGAAGGCCGCTGTCTTGCCGGTGCCGGTCTGGGCCAGGCCCATGACATCGCGGCCGTTCATGGCGTGGGGGATGGCTTGGGCCTGGATCGGCGTCGGCTCGGAGATGCCTTGCTCTGCAAGGGCTTTGGTCAGGCGGGGCGCAAGGCCCAGCATATCGAAATCCATAGTCATTCCTTCTGCGCGGCCCATCGGGAACCGCACGGCAAACCGCCCGCAGAAGCGCGCGGCGGTCATAGGGTTGCGCCGACACCCTCGCAAACGAGCATCATTGCCCGCATACCGGTCCGGCGCGGCACCCCTGCGTGATGGTGGGAACCTGTTCGAAAGATGCCGTATTCGCGCCCTACCCCCGTTTCGGAGTGGCGCCCTGCTCACGCGGCAGCGGCATCGGTCTGGGGTCAGATGGGGCTTTTGGCGTCACAAGTCAACACCGTCGTGCCGCGCAACGCTTTTCCTTGAACCTTCGCGCCCCTATAGTTACGCCAACGCTCCGGGCTTGGGGTCCCGGGGCACAGGAAGGGGCCGGGCAGTGGCGCATATCATCGTTGTCGGAAACGAAAAGGGGGGCGCGGGCAAGTCCACCGTGTCCATGCATGTGGCAACCGCGCTTGCGCGCATGGGGCACAAGGTCGGTTTGCTGGACCTGGATCTGCGCCAGAAAACCCTCGGCCGCTATATAGAAAACCGCCGGGCCTTCGTTGAAAAGGAGGGGCTGGACCTGCCCACGCCCACCTATCACGAACTGCCCGAGATCGACCCGGCCAGCCTGTCCGAGGGCGAGAATATTTTCGACCACCGCCTGTCCATGGCCGTGGCCGGGCTGGAGCCGGATAGCGACTTCATCCTGATCGACTGCCCGGGCAGCCATACCCGGCTGAGCCAGGTCGCACATTCGCTGGCCGATACGCTGATCACGCCGCTGAACGACAGCTTCATCGATTTCGACCTTCTGGCCCAGATCGACGCAGATGGGGAAACCATCAAGGGGCCGTCGGTCTATTCCTCGATGGTCTGGAATGCGCGGCAATTGCGGGCCCAGGCCGGGTTTGACCCGATCGACTGGGTCGTGGTGCGCAACCGGCTGGGTGCGCAGAACATGGTCAACAAGCAGAAGATGGAAAAGGCGATCGACAAGCTGTCGAAACGGATCGGGTTTCGCAGCGCGCCGGGCTTCAACGAACGGGTCATCTTCCGCGAGTTGTTCCCACGAGGGCTGACCTTGTTGGACCTGCGCGATATCGGGGTCAAGAACCTGAACATCTCGAACCTGGCAGCCCGGCAGGAGTTGCGCGAACTGATGAAGGCCCTGCACCTGCCCGGCGTGTCAGTGGATTTCTAGGACGCACTCGATCCACTATCCGTGCAGCCGGCCGCGATCCCCGCAAGGGGTCCGCGGCTCACGGATGACGACGGTTTTGGGAACACCCGCACGTGTCTGACCGCCAATTTCAGACAACTGAAACGTGCGTATCTTCTTTCGGAGAGAGAGTGGCGGACCGAGGAGGATTCGAACCCCCGACCCCTTGATTCGTAGTCAAGTACTCTATCCAGCTGAGCTATCGGTCCACTCTGAGGCGCGGATGTAGACCTGTCCGACGGGCAATGCAAGGGGGCAGGCGACGGAAACTTCAGTTTTCTGGTGCGCGGCCGGATATTGTCGTCAATCGGTGTCCAGTGCGGCATCGGCCTTTGGCAGGCAGATCGCGAAGGCCGTGCCGGTTTCATCGGTATGGCGCAGCTCCAGCCGGCCGCCATGGCCCCGGACAAGTTCCGCAGCGATCGCAAGGCCAAGGCCCGATCCACCCCGCCGGGCGCCCCCGTGGAAGGCTTCGAACAGGTGTTCACGCGCCTTTTGGGGCAGGCCCGGGCCGGTGTCGGTCACATGGATCCACCAGGCGTCTTCGTCCTCGAAGGCACGGATGTTGATTTCGCCGGGCTGGTTCGTGGCGGCGATGGCCTGGCGCGCATTTCGAACCAGATTTCCCAAAACGCGATAAAGCTGCTCTCCATCGGCCCGCACCTGCATCCCCACCGGGATATCGGCCGAAAAGGAAATATCCGACTCACCCGCTGCCAGGCGTTCGCCGTCGAGAACATCCTCGACCACGTCGGCCAGCACCAGCCGTGACAGGCGCGGCGCAGGTTCCTCGACCCGGCCGAAGGCCAAAGTCGTCTCGCACAGGTTCACGGCCCGGCTGATCGAATTGACCAGTTTCGGAGCCAGCCGGCGCACGGTCGGATCCTCGGATGTTTCGATGCGGTCGGTGAACAATTGCGCCGAGGTGAGAATGTTGCGCAGGTCATGGCTAATCTTGGACACGCCACCCCCCAGCTGTGCCAGCCGTTCCTTCTGTTTGAGCGCCCCTGTCAGCTGTGTTTGCAGCGTGGCAAGGGCGTCCTCGGCTTCGCGCAGTTCGATGACAGACGACCCGGGCGTGATTACAGAACGTGCATCCTCGGGCGCGGCCGCATAGCGCTGCATATTGCGCACGACGGCCTTGATCGGCTTGACCAGAACCACACGGACCGCAAGGAAAAGCAGTGCCGCCGTGACGATCGAGATCACCGCCGACAACAGCAGAATCCGCAGGCCATAATCAATCATCGCCATGCGCAATGGCGCCGTCTCCATCGTTATCTCGATCAGCAGGCCGCCATCGCGCACCGGGTTGCCGATTACACGGATGATCCGGTTTTCCGTGTCAGACAGCCGGACCATCGCATCGCGGATGAGCACCCAGGGCGCCGGGTCGCGCATGTCGTAGGTGGCATGGATCGGAGCCGGTATCGGAGAGCTGAGCGCCAGTTGGCGCACCTCGTCGCGCCGCAACACCACGTTGAACACTTCGGCATTGGTCAGAAGCTCCTGTTCCAGCTCCTCGGTGATCATGTCGTCGGCCAGAAGAGCCAGCGACGCGATCTGGGCCCGTTCGAGTCGGGCGAGGAAGTAATCCTCGCGAAAACGCGCGACCGAGGGGACGAAGATAAGGATCTCTGCCAGCATCACGAAGATGGTGGTCAGGATCAGGAACCGCCCCGAAAGTGTGTTCAACAACCGCATGCCTTGTCCGACCTAGGGCAGCCACCTTTGCACGAAGCGCACTACCCGTTTCACTGTCCGGCTTTCGAACAGCTTGGGGCTAAAGTAGGCGCCCGCGGCGCGTTTGTTAATCTCGCTGAAGGTCGGATAGGGCAGAACCGTGTTCGAAATGGCCGACATCTTGAGGTTATTGGCGATGGCCATGGCCCACATGGCAATCATTTCCCCGGCCATGGGGCCGACGATGCTTGCCCCAACGGGCCGCCCCTTGACCACCATGACCTTGATCTTGCCGGTCGTGCGCCCCTCGGCCACGGCGCGGTCATTGCCCGCGAATTCCGCTTGGGCGACCACCAGCTTGTCACCATGCACCTTCCGTGCCTGCGCCTCGGTCAGCCCGACCTGGGCCAGTTCAGGGTCGGTATAGGTGGTCCACGGGATGTGCCCGGTCTTTTGCCTGGAGGGCAGTCCCAGGAGGGCCGAGCGGATCACGACCCCGGCATGGTAGCCGGCCACATGGGTGAACTGCAGCCCGCCGGCCACATCGCCCACCGCATAGACCCGCCGGTTGGAGGTCGAACGCAGGCGGTCATCCACCTCGACGCCGTTCCTGCCCCAGTCGATCCCGGCTTTGTCCAGATCAAGCCCCTCGACATTGACCTTGCGCCCAACCGCCATCAGCAGATGCGAGCCGGTGATGTCACCCTTCCCGGTGCGAACGGTTATTTCGTCACCGTTTCGCGTGATACTTTCGGCCTGCGCGCCTTCGATAATCTCGATTCCTTCCTCACGCAGCTTTTCAAGCACGATCGAAGCCAGGTCGGGGTCATCCTTGCCCAGCGCCTTGGCCCCCTCGATCACCGTCACCTTGCAGCCCAGGCGTCGATGCGCCTGCGCCATCTCCATTCCGATCGGGCCGCCGCCGATGATCAGCAGGTGCTCGGGGCGGTCACGCAGCTCGAAAATGGTTTCGTTGGTGTGAACGGTCACGTCCTCGATCCCATCGATCGGCGGCACCAGCGGACCCGACCCGGTCGCGATGACAAAGCGGCGCGCCTCGATCACCGTATCACCCGCCTGCACCTCCGTGGGCGAGATGAAGCGTCCGTATTCGCGGATCACCTTGACCCCCAGCCCCTCGAATCGCTCGACGCTGTCATGGGGTTCGATGGTGGCGATCACGTCGGCCACGTGATCCTTCGCGGCGCCGAAATCGACGGTCTGACCGGCCTTGACCCGCTTGCCCTCGGACAAGAGCGCCTTGGACGGCACACAGCCGTAGTTCAGGCAGTCACCGCCCATCTTGTGGCCTTCCAGAAGGACCACGTCCGCGCCCATCTGCACCGCCCCGGCCGCGATGGACAGCCCGCCAGAGCCGCCGCCGATGATGCAAAGATCCGTCTTTATCCGCGTCATGGTCACAGCCCTTTCTTGCCGCGCACGGCCTTAAGCATGACAGGCAGCAACGCCAGCGCGCAAAGCCCGAGGATGGGGAGCAGGATGTGCGGCTCGAAGATCACCCCCAGATCGGGCGATTCTCCGCGAGAGAAGACCTCGCCCAGCCCGGCCCCGACCGAGGTATAGACCACGGCACCGGGTATGATGCCAAGGAAGGTCGAGATGACGAAGCGCCGCAATGGCACTTCCAGAAAGGCCGGAATCAGGTTGGCCAGAAAGAACGGCACGGCAGGGACGAGCCGGATCAGGAACAGCATCGACCACTGGTTCTCGTCGATCCCGTCCTTGATCTTCTTCACCGTGCCTTCAGAGCCTTCCAGCTTGCGCCCCAGTTGTTCACCGAACCCCCAACGCGCCGCCAGGAAGATGCCGACCGCACCGACCGTCGCGCCCGTCACGTTGAACAAGGCGCCCGGAAAGGTGGCGAACAGGAACCCGCCGGTCAGGGTCATGACCGTGGCGCCGGGCAGGGAAAAGGCGACGATGACTGCATAGAGCAGCACGAAAAGCCCGGCCGTCAGCACGAAATTCGCATCGCGATATGCAAGCAACGCCTCGCGGTTCTCGGCCAGCGCCTGGAAGCTGATGTAGTCGCGCAGATAGATCGCGCCCAGCGCGGCAACCGCGAGGATGGTCAGAATCGGCAGGCGCTTGAGCCAGGGCTGGTCTGGTGACTTCGTCATATCGCTCACGTTGTGCCTCCTTCGGGCCGGGGACAAGGGTCTGCCATAGATGGCGGAACCGGACGGGCTGTGACAGGGGCATCACGCCGCCTTGAAGGCAGGTGAATGATTGCAGCGAATTCTTTCACTTGCGCGGGGATGGTGTAACAAACCGGGGTCGAAAACCCGGAAATGTTGCAGAAAACCTGGGCCTGCCGCGTTGACAGGCGCGCGGGGGGCCTCTAAAGGACGGGCTTCGAGATGAAGACGGGGCTCGAATCCAAATCGGACTCGCCCCATAGACCGGAGATAACGCGATGAAGCGCACATTTCAGCCGTCCAACCGTGTTCGCAAGAACCGCCACGGTTTCCGTGCCCGCATGGCCACCAAGGCCGGCCGCAAGATCCTGAACGCGCGCCGTGCCCGCGGCCGCAAGAAGCTGAGCGCCTGATCGGCTGCCAGCTCTGGACGGGGTCGCCATGACCTCTGATGAAAAGACAACCGCCCCGGCCCCTGCCGAGGCGGTTTGCGTTCGTGTGGAGGGGCTGAAAAAGCGCGCCGATTTCCTGGCCGCCGCCCGCGCCCGCGTCGCCCATGCCAAGGGGTTCGTTCTGCAAGCCCGCAACCGGGGCGAAGACGGCCCGGTGCGTGTGGGTTTCACCTGTTCCAAGAAGGTCGGCAACGCCGTGGCCCGCAACCGCGCCAAGCGTCGCCTGCGAGAAATCGCCCGGTTGGAGCTGCCCGCCCTTGCCCGGCCCGGTTGGGATTACGTGCTGATCGGGCGGCGTGACACAACCGCGACCCTTGATTTCCAGAAAATGCGCGACGATCTGAGAAAGGCCCTGTCCGAGGTTCATTCATGACCCCCCTCGCCTATGTCGTCTCGCTGCCCGTGCGCTTTTACCGGCTCGTGTTCTCGCCCTGGGTCGGCCATGGCTGCCGCTACCAGCCGACCTGTAGCGCCTACGCAATGGAA
>PR_CR_10_Liq_2_inCRDRAFT_1000557_pt1 | contig 10379 bp, 10 predicted proteins | sample PRCRCaboRojoPR_FD_10245 | JGI IMG/M metagenome (IMG submission 10245) | reverse complement strand
CGGCGGGCGGGTGTCGGACTCCGGCGAGGGCCGCTGGACCTGCCAGGCCGCCATCGAGACCGGCACCCCGGCGCCGCTGCTGACCACCGCGCTGTACGAGCGCTTCACCTCCCGCGGCGAGGCGGACTTCGCCAACAAGATTCTGTCCGCCATGCGCTACCAGTTTGGTGGGCATCATGAGAAAGCGGAGTCCTGAGGGCTTGGTATTGTGGTGCTGATTGCGGATGAGGACCGGGGATTCAGAGTGAGGCGTAAGTAGTGCGGAGTACGGGGCACGGGTACGGAGGCTGCGCGGCTTCGGCATTGCAGGCTGTGTACGCCGCACGACTCCTCACTTGGAAATCAACGCTGACCCGCCGCACTCCGACTCGGCCGTACCGTACTCCGCACTTCGTACTCCTGCGTACTGACACCGAGACGCCCGATAAGCGCGCTTGCGCAGCGCCAACCAGACACCCCAAGGACCCGCACCATGTCCCTGATGCAGACCGACTACACCGAGGCCCCGCCGGCGCCGCCGAATGTCATGATCATCTTCGGCGCCGGCGGCGACCTGACCAAGCGCAAGCTGGTGCCGGCGCTCTACCACCTCTGCAATGCCAAGCTGCTGCCGGACAGCTTCGTCATGCTTGGGCTCGATCGGCTGGACATGGACGACGACGCCTTCCGCAACCTCATGGGGGAGCAGATCCGTGACCATGTGGGGGAGGTCTTCGACGACAGCGTCTGGAATCAGCTCTGCGAGCGGCTCCAGTACATGAAGATCGACATGCTGGACCCACACGACTACGAGCGGCTCTGCGAGCGCCTGAGCCGCATCGACGCCGAGCGCGCCACCGAGGGGAATTATCTCTTCTACATGGCCATCCCGCCGAGCCTCTTCTCCAGGGTGGCGGATTACCTCGGCGATGTGGGCCTGCTGCACGAGACAGAAGAGGACTGGCGACGCGTCATTATCGAAAAGCCCTTCGGTCGGGATCTCGACTCCGCCATCGCGCTCAACAACCATCTGCACAAGAACCTGGACGAGGACCAGATCTACCGCATCGACCATTACCTGGGCAAGGAGACCGTCCAGAACATCATGGTGTTTCGGTTCGCCAACGGCTTCATCGAGCCGCTGTGGAACCGCAATCACATCGACCATGTGCAGATCACGGTCGCCGAGTCCGTCGGTGTCGAGCACCGCGGCGCCTATTACGAAGAAGCCGGCGCCATGCGCGACATGATCCCGAATCATCTGTTGGTGCTGCTCGGGTTCCTCGCCATGGAGCCGCCGAATTCCTTCGAGGCCACGGCGCTCCGCGACGAGGTCAACAAGGTGCTGGACGCCATTACCCCGCTGACCCCGGAACAGGTGCTGACCCACGCGGTGCGCGGGCAATACGGTGCCGGCACCATGCCGAGCGGTGAGCAGGTGGCGGCCTATCGCGCCTCACCTGGGGTCGACCCGAACAGCCACACGGAGACCTTTGCCGCGCTCAAGCTCGGCATGGACAACTGGCGCTGGGCCGGGGTGCCCTTTTACCTACGCACCGGCAAGCGACTCACGGCGCAGTACACCGAGGTCGCCATTCAATTCAAGAAGGCGCCCACCATCATGTTCCAGGACACCGAGGTGGACGACCTGGAGCCGGACATGGTCGTCCTGCGCATTCAGCCGAACGAGGGCATCCAGATGAGCCTCGGCGCCAAGATCCCAGGGCCCACCATGCGCATCGGCGCCGTGAACATGGACTTCTGCTACGAGGACTATTTCGGCAACAAGCCCGCCACCGGCTACGAGACCCTCATCTACGACTGCATGAAGGGCGACGCGACGCTGTACAAGCACGCCGACACGGTGGAGAAGGGCTGGGAGATCGTCCAGTCCGTGCTTGACGTCTGGGCAGCCCTGCCGCCCCGCGAATTCCCCAACTACGCCGCCGGCACCTGGGGACCGCCCGCCGCCGGCGATCTGCTCAAGCGCGACGGGCGCCTGTGGCGGCGCATTCAGGTGCCGAAGGCGCATGGGCGCTAAGTCAGCGAACGCACGCCGGCGGATGCGATAAGGCCCCTGTTGCCATGCTGCAACGTCGTATTTGCCGGCGGCATACTCAGGAGCCCCGGAGCAATCTCCCGGTTCCGCACGACTCCTTATTCCAACGCATGTGGAGTGTTGATCATGTCCAACGCCGAGACCAAGCCTGAACAGAGCCCGCCGGCCCACCAGCAGCACGTGGCCGGTAGCGCTGATCGCCGTGCATTCCTGACCCGGGTGTCGCAGGCGGCGGTCGCCGTCTTCGTCGCCGGCGCCGTCGGCGGCTGCGGCGAGATGGATGATGACGACGACGATGATGATGATGACGACGATGACGACGATGACTGAGGTCGCCGAGCACGGGTGACGCAGCCTGCGGGCCGGGCAACAGCGCCGGGAATGCTGCGGCTCGGCCCCGCGTCCGCGCGGCTGCTGCGCAGAGGCGCTCGGCGCCGACGCAGCGCTCGCCAGGTCTGCCATCGGTGACACCGGTCTTCCGGAAATCCGGCGAATCAGCTTCCGTCCGATACCGGCCGTTGCGGCAGGCACTACACTGCGCAGGGTGCGCGCCCTGCGCATCACAAGAGCCAACTGGAGGTCACCGATGAACTGGAAAGAGCAACTGGACAAGGCCATCGCCTCGATCAAAGAGGCCGCGGACAGCGAGCGGGCGCGGGAGATCGCGACCACGGCCAGGACCACGGCGTCGAGCCTGGTGGAGAAGGTCCGCACGGGCGCCGTGGGCGCGGCGTCGTCCTTCGTGGAGGCGAACCGCGATCCGTCGTCGCTTCAGGTGAGCTTCCTGAACGCGAATCTCACCATCCTGTCGCCGTCCGAAGGGATCTCGGTAACGCGCCCGGATGCGGCCACCCTGGTGGTCAGCGACGGCGCCGACAACGGCTTGGTCATCAACGCCGCCGCAGACCCGGCCTTCGTCGTCGAGCAGATCGGCACCATCAACCAGGTATCCGGTAACACCTTCGACCTCGGCGCCGAAGACGGTGTGAACGTCGTGGTGACCAGGTTCTGATCACGGTCCCAGCACCGGACTCCGACAGCCCGAGCCCGCTCGCGCCACAGCGCGCGGGCTTGCCTGTGCCTGGCCGGACTGCCGGGATGGCCTGACATCAGCGACGCAAGTCCCGCTGACCCGCGAGGCTTCAGCCATACCCATAGACGATTCTCGATCGCACAAAGCGGCATCATCAATGCCGTGTCAGGTTTTGCTCCGCTAACATTGGGGTTTTTCTTCAAGGAACGCGCCGCGAGACCCATCATGCCCGCGAACCTGCTGACGACCCTGTTTCCCTTCCTGCGCTGGTTCCCGTTGTCCGGGGACAAGCTGCGCAGCGATCTCATCGCCGGCATCACCGTGGCGCTGGTGCTGGTGCCCCAGAGCATGGCGTATGCGCAGCTCGCGGGCCTGCCGGTGGTCTACGGCCTCTACGCTTCCTTCATGCCCGTGATCGTGGCCTCCCTGTGGGGCTCGCTGCCGCAGCTGCACACGGGGCCGGTGGCCATGCTGTCGCTCATGTCGGCGGCGGCGGTGCTGCCGCTTGCGGCGCTCGGGAGCGAGGACTTCATCGTCCTGTCCGTGATGCTGGCGCTGATGGTCGGCGTGCTGCGGCTGCTGCTCGGGCTGCTGCGCATGGGCATCCTGGTGAATTTCCTCTCCAGCCCCGTGATCGTGGGCTTCACCAATGCGGCGGCGCTGATCATCGGCCTGTCGCAGCTGAGCAAGCTCCTGAACGTGCCCTTCCCGCGCACGGACAACTTCGTGCTGGACCTCTGGAACGTCGTCGAGCAGTTGCCGGAGACCCACCTACCGACGCTGCTGTTCGCGGTGGCCACCTTCGCCATCATCCTCGGCGCCCGCCGCATCATCCCCAAGGTGCCCGGCGTGCTGCTGGCGGTGGTGCTGACGACACTGGTGAGCTGGGCCATCGGCTTCGAGCGGAATGCGACGGTACCCGTCAGCGCCATCCAGGACCAGGAGGCCCGGGAGCTGGCGCAGGACTATGCCGGCACCGTCCGCGCCATCGACACGCTGGGCAGCACCACCGCCCGGCTCAACCAGGAGATCCGCAGCCTCAAGGCCGCGGGGGAGCCGGAGCACTTCGCCGAGCGCGCCCTGCTGGAGGCGGACCTGCGGGTGCTGAACCGCGAGCTGGATCAACGCAAGCGCGCCAACAACGAGCGGCAGGTAGCGCTGCACAATCTGCGCTTCGAGCACGCGGTCACCGCGGACGGGCAGGACATCTTCTATCCACGCGGCGACGTGCCGGCCAACCTGGACGCGGACGGGCGCACCTGGCGCATCAGTCAGGTCGCAGGCGACGAGGTGAAGATGATGGGCGGCGGCGCCGTGGTGGGCGCCATCCCAGCGGGACTGCCGAGCTTCCAGCTGCCGGAGCTGCGCATGGACTTCTTCTGGACCCTGCTGCCGTCGGCGCTGGTGATGGCGCTGATCGGCTTCATGGAGGCCACCTCCATCTCCAAGGCCATCGCCGCCCAGACCAAGGAGCGGGTGGACACCAGCAAGGAGCTGGTGGGCCAGGGCCTCGCCAACATCGTCGGCAGCTTCTTCAGCAGCTACACGGTCAGCGGGTCGTTCTCGCGCTCGGCCGTGGCCGCCAAGAACGGCGCCAAGACCGGTATGTTCGCCATCTTCAGCGCCGTCGGCGTCATGCTGGTGCTGCTCTTCCTGACGCCGCTGCTCTACCACCTGCCGCAGGCGGTGCTGGCGGTGATCGTGATGATGGCCGTCTTCGGACTCATCAACGTGCGGGCGCTGGTGCGCGCCTGGGAGATCGAGCGGCAGGAGGCCATCGTCGGCGTCATCACCTTCGTCGCCACGTTGGCCATGGCGCCGCAGCTCGCCAACGGCATTCTGCTCGGTGCCGGGCTCGCCATCGTGCTCTTCCTGGTGCGCACCATGAAGCCGCGCACGGACATTCTGGGCCTGGACGCGGAAGGGCGCCTCGCCGGCGTCAGCATGAACGACGTGGCGCCCATCGGGCAGAATTACATCGTCGTGCGCTTCGACGGCTCCCTTAACTTCGTCAACGCCTCGCGCTTCGAGGACGTGCTGCTGGAGGCCCGCGCCAAGAACCCGCAGGCCCGGGCCGTGCTGGTGGACGGCAGCAGCATCAACGACGTGGACGTCACCGGCGAAGAGCGCCTGCGCGATGTCATCGAGACCTTCCGGGACAATGGCGTGGAGATTTACTTCTCAAGCCTCAAGGCCCAGGTCTACGACACCCTGCGCCGCGGGCGAATGTTCCACCTGCTGGACGAGACCCACTTCATCCGCACCAAAGACCGGGCGCTTAAGTTCATGGATGAGACCTTCGACAGCGGCAAGCCCCTGGAGCCCGCGCGTATCGCGGTGGGGCCGAGCACGCCCGTGCTCGGCTGACGGCGTTAAGCTGCACTGCCCCAACGGCCCCGCTCAAGCCTGGGGCCGGCGGCAGGAGGCTGTGGGGCAGCGTGCTCGATCGACAACAAATAGGGTTACCGTCACCGTATTTCTTCAGTCACCGTATTTCTTCACCCGATTTGTTGTCATTGAGCCTGTTCGGCAATCGAGCGCCGCGCAGGGAAACAGGCCTCAGCGCCGCGGATAGCTCGCGCGCTCAGGGATCACGTTGCGAATGCCGCCTTTCGGATTCTCGACGTCACCGTGGTAGCGCGGCAGGACGATCACGTGCAGATGGTCGATGCTCCTGCCCGCGGCTCTGCCATCGTTGTTGCCGACGGTGTACGCGTCCGGCCTGCGCGCCAGGAAATCCAGCCCCAGGACCGTTTCGATCTGATCCTTGGGCCTGTCCCTGAGGTAATCCCGGCCAAGCATTTCCTGGTACAGACCCCGCAGGTCGGTTGCTTCGATCACGCGCCTGACGCCCCGCAGCGCATCGAAATAGTCCGCCTGCTCCGCGTCATCGAGATCGAAGATCGACAGGACGTGCCGCTTCGGGATGAGCAGTGCATGGCCCGGATTCACGGGATGGGTGTCGAAAACGCCCACGAAGGAGGCATTCTCGAACATGAACGGGTCGGTCTCGCCGCGAATGACACGGCAGAAGTAACAATCCTGTGCCGACTCGGAATCGGTCATGGCAGCGCCTCCGTGACTGAGCTCAGCGAAAACAGACGGACCGCCGAAGCGGGGCTTCTTGGCCAGCATCCGTACCGGACTCGGCTCAAGCGCCGCGAGCGCGGCGCCAGAGCGCAGAGCTTACATCATCCCCATGCCGCCCATGCCGCAATACTCGCCGCTGCTGGCGTTGCAGCCGGAGTTGCCCCCGCCGTCGGCGACCCCAGAACGGCGCAGGCGACAGGACGACCGCGGCCTTCGCACCGGCGAGACCCGTCGCAAGGCCCTCATCGACGCCGCACAAGCCGGTGAAGAGGTCGACATCTCGAACGGCGATGCCGGCAGCGTCCAGCTCGTGCCTCGCCTGGCTCCGGCAGCACCCCAGGCAAGCGCACCACTGCGGCCTGGCCGCCTGCGCGGCAAGGTCAAGACGACACCCGTAGGGTCCGCTGTGCGGACCATCCGCCCGCGCAAGGCCACCTGCTCGGACACATAACCGATATCCTGCGCAACACCGGCAGAGGTTCGATGACTTCGGCACTGCGCGAGCCCCGCGTCGGGTTACGGCGCGCTGACCCGACCTACACAGGGTTGTGGCACAGTCGCGTCGCAGCTGATCATGCCGCGGGTTCCGAAGATGTCGCATCCCCAGGACCACCCGCTGCGTGCAGAGCGCGCCACTGCGCAAGCGCTCGCCAGCCCGCACTGACTGCGACTCGCTCTTGCGCCGGCTCTTCCGCCAGCCCCAGGCGCTCATCCGGCCGCGCTCCGGCTCATAGGGCGGGGCTCCCGCCCAGCAGCCGCTGCCGCTCCAGGGTCTGCAGCAGCTCGATGGGGCGCAGGCCCACGGCGAGCCCCCAGTCCCGTGCCAGCTCGTCATGCCCGGGCGTCGGTTGGCCCGGCGCGGGTGGATAGAACCGCAGCACGGCCCGACGGTCCGTGCCGCATAGGGGGCGCAGTCGTGCGGCGCATGCGCGCAGCCCGGCGGCCCCGATGGGGTCGTTGCTGAGGCCCGCGGCCAGCGTGAGCCAATAGCCTGCCCGGCAGGCAGCCGCACCCTCGAGATCCGTCGCGGTGCCGCCGGCGCAATCCAGGCGCGGGCACCAGCCGTCGAGCATCGCCCGGGTCAGCACGGCGACCTCCTGCTGGAGCGCGCGCGTGTCCGTTCCCGCCGCTTGCCGGCAGATGGCCAGGAATCTCGCCTGGAACCCGTCTGCTTCATCGCCGCGCGTCATGCAGTCGGGTGCTCGGATTGAATCCATCCGGTGACCTGATCCAGGTTCGCGACGATGAACGCGTCGTTGCCGACGTAGTAGGACAACGCCTCGGTGGCCAGCAGGCGGAAACCCGGCGCGTCGGTCAGCAAGCCCCGCTCGATCAGCAGACGTATGTCGCCGCGGTCGTTGTCCGCGAACCGGGCAAGCTTGGTGATTGCCAGATCGGCCGGGGCCAGCACGTACAGGCGCAACGGCTTCGGATGTCTCCAGGCCACCGGGATCGCACGCGCGGCGTAGTCCGGGTGCAGGAGTCCGAACACCGGCGCGTAGTTGTAGTCGAAGCAAAGCGAGCGCCGGACACCCTGCTCGTCCCGCCACCCGACCACGAGATCCTGGGGCACCAGAATCCGGTGCGAGAAGATGCTGTCCACGTCCTGCGACACCCGCGCGCCCGTCAGCGCATGCAGCGCGACGCCACCCGCGATGAAGACATCAACCGGCTCCGGGAGGCCGTCGGGCAGCGATTCGGCGATGATCCCGAACAGCCGCAGCACCGCCGCCATGAAGGGCGTGTCGCGGGTCAGCGGGGCCTGATCGGTGTCGGGCGCTGGAGCGGTCATCGGCATTTCAGGAACACGGATTCGCCATAAGCATAGCGCCTGCGGGCGCCGCGGCGTGGATCGCTGCGAGCGCCGACGACACCGAGATCGGCAGGCAGGCGATCATCAACGCGTTCCGGATACTTGAGGAGGAGACCATTCCACAGCCCGGCTCCACCCCAGACAATCCGCTGGTTCCCGACCCCGATCCCACGACCGGCGGCTGGGACTTCACCGACGTGGACGTGGAGCCCGGCAGCTGGACCTTCTTCGACCCGCTGGTGGCCATCGGCTACGACTACATCGTCGACGCCGGGCCCAACATCGCCGGTGTCACCCTGCCGGAGGTCGGCGACAACCTGTTCGAGCTGTACCTCTGGAGCGGCATTGACTGGAATCTGGAAACCGACACCCTAGCGGCCGGCACGGAGCACATGTTCGCCACCGCCGGCGTGGACCGCTTCCGCATCCTGGGCATCGAGACCGACGCCCTGCTGGACCCGAACGATCCCTTCGCGTTTTTCACCGGCCTCGACTTCGTCAGCGCCGGCACGGTCAGCCTGAGCCAGATCCCGATCACCGCCTTCGTCAGCGCGCCCGCGACGGCGCTCCTGTTCGCGGTCGCGGGCCTGTCGTTCGCCGGACTGCGCCGGCGCCGGGGATCGATGGCCAAACGCGACTTGGGCACCGGCCAGGGATGCGGCAATTGATCGGCACTTGACAGTTGATCCGCCGCGAGGGATCGCGGCGTTCCGTTGGGAGGAGAAAGCGTGGCGACTGAGCCCGGCGGCGAGACGCGATATCCGGGCACGCCCTGTTCGCTCATGGTTGCGCGCGCTCCCGCATCACTCCGTCAAACCAAGGATGAAACCAACATCCAGCTCGATCTCGGCAAACGGCCTGATTCGCACCTTCCCCGGCTCCGTGACTTTGGCAATGACGCGGTAGCTGTTGCCCTCCAGCTCGTGCGCGGCCAGCGCGCCTTCCTCCGGCCAGATCAGCCAGTAGAAGGGCACCCGATGGCGCTGCAGCAGCAGCGGTAGCTGTACTGTGTCCTTTCGCTCGTGCCCGGGGGAGACGATTTCCCAGACCCAGTCCGGGGCAAGATCCACCACGCCGGTCGGGAGACTCGGCAGACGCTGCTTGCGCCAACCCGCGAGATCGTGACTCGGGCACTGGTGTGGCTCGTAAGCGACGCTGACCTCGGTCGCGATCCACCAGCCACCGGGATCGGAGCCGCGGGTGAAGGAGCTGAGCTCGGTCCGGGCATTGCCCTGGACCACACCGTGCTTGAGCCGCGCCATTGGCCGACGCACGACCTCGCCGTCGATGAGCTCGACACGCTCCTCGGGGCTGGTGAGAAGATCGTCGATGGTCTTGAGTTGCAGTGCTTCCACGGCGCGACCTCCTGTGGTGGCTGGCAGCTTGACGGTCGGCACGTCGGCGGCGGCTGCCCGGGCCATCCGACCCGCCGGATACTAGCGAAGAAGCGCCATCTTCGAAACGTGAAGAGCGCCGCAGCGCGGATGCAGCGAAGCGGAATCCGGGTCTTGCGTCATTCCCCGAGTCATCCATCTCTCCGGGCCCTGCCGCTCGGTACCCGCGGGCATCCGGGCGTGCAGCGCGCCGGCAAGTCCGTGACATGCGGCAGCTGCCGGTCGCCCCACGAAGGTCTTCGGCAAGGGGCAGAGCGCCCGTCGATCCGTGACACCGCGGAGCGGTGTCACGAGCGGGCTTGAATTGCGTAGTCCCCAAAAAGGTAAAAGGCCCCGCTTGAGCGGGGCCTTTTGCCTCGCCGTCCCTGGCGACCATAGCGGAGTTTTCGCCGTCAGGCGAAAAATCCGCTGTTACATCATCCCCATGCCACCGATGTCGCCCATGCCGCCACTACCGGATCACACCCAGGTCCTGGTCGTGGTTGCGCCGGTGATGCTTCGACGCGGTCGATGACGGCATCGCGGAGGCCGTTGGGGCACGACTCATGCGACACTTTGCTGATAAGTCGATCCGGAAACAGCCGGACACATCGTAGCCGGATAGGCGGCGGCGCATCCGCCGTCTCGGCCGGCGGCGGATGTGCCTGCGCTTGGTGGCGCTGCCACCGGGTCGTTGCTTCGGACAGGGATCTTCGCGTTATCAAGTGGTTTCGGGGCTCACGTGGACATGGCGGACAACGCGGACGACGAGATGGGGCAGGTGATCCGCTGCGACCCGACGGCGGGCTGGGACGGCATCGTCGCGGCGCTGGAGCAGGCGCGGGTGCTGGTGTCTGCCCGGACCCTGGCAGCGTCACAGAGCGCAGACTCCACCGGCGCGGAGGCCGGCGACGGCCCGGGGCCGCGGGTGGAGATCGCGCCCGGCACCTACCGGGGCGAGGTGCCGCTGCGGGTGCCGCCCGGCGTCACGCTGGCGGCGGCGGGGCTGCCACCGGCGGACGCCGCGGCGGA
>PR_CR_10_Liq_2_inCRDRAFT_1000556_pt1 | contig 10387 bp, 8 predicted proteins | sample PRCRCaboRojoPR_FD_10245 | JGI IMG/M metagenome (IMG submission 10245) | reverse complement strand
GAGTTGGTTATTTTGGGTGGCGCCGAATTCACCCTCGACGGTGAGCCTATCGACTTTGCCAACAGTTGGACCTACAAGGGCATGATGTGCTCTGACATCCCCAATATGGTGCACACCTTTGGTTACATCAATGCCTCTTGGACGTTACGTGCCGATTTGATTGCCCGGTGGAGTTGCCGGCTGCTAAACCATATGCAGCAGCAGGGGGTCGATACGGTGGTGCCGCGTATTGATGCGGCGCTGGCGGCGGCTATGCCCCAGCGGTGGTGGATTGATGACTTCTCTGCAGGTTACATGCAGCGAGCGCTGCCGCGCTTTCCTAAGCAGGGCGACCGCGCACCTTGGATTAATCCCCAACACTATCGCAGCGATCGAACCCTGTTCCGAGATGAACCCATCGATGACGGTACACTGGTCTTCAGCAGTGCCGCTGACGATAAGCTATCGGTAAAAGCCGCCTAAACGGTTTTGGCGGTGCAGTCGCCGTTAGGTGTTGTTGTCGTCGATAACAACTATCTGTTGGATTTGATTAAAAACACGGGTGCTGGACATGATTGCCCTTCGTACAGCCGTCAATGATTGTGGTGGCCAATGATGATGGAGTTGCAAGAGACCTCGGTGTATTGCCCCTACTGCGGTGAACCCATTTCGGTGCTGCTAAACCCGGAAGACGTGGGGCTCGATTATATTGAAGATTGCCAGGTGTGCTGCCGACCTATCGAGTTCAGCATTTTTGAAGCGGGTAACGGTGCTCTTGAGGCCCTGGTGCGCTCCGATACCGAGTAGCGCCCCAGAACAGTGGCGGCCGCTTTAATCGTAAAAAACGATTAAATTCATCCAATCAATTTGTTTTACCGCGAACATTGCTGGATCTACACTTCATCTGTGTCGTATTAACACAGACCACAGGAGATTTAGCTATGTCTGTAACGAAAGTACCCAATGTTGTGTTTAAAACCCGCGTCCGTGACGAGGCGGTTGAAGGCCCTAATCCGTTCCGCTGGGAAGATAAGTGCTCCGCTGATCTGTTTGGGGGCAAGCGTGTGGTGGTGTTTTCGCTGCCCGGTGCCTTTACGCCCACCTGCTCGTCTAACCATTTGCCCCGTTACGACGATCTCTATGAGGAGTTTCGTAAAGAGGGCATCGACGACATTATTTGTGTCTCAGTCAACGACGCCTTTGTGATGTTCAAGTGGGGTAAAGAGCTGGGTAACCGCAATATCTTCCTGCTGCCCGATGGCAATGCGGAATTCACCCGCAAGATGGGCATGTTGGTTGATAAATCGAACCTGGGCTTTGGTATGCGCAGCTGGCGTTATTCGATGGTGGTGAACGACGGCACTATCGAAAAAATGTTTGTTGAGCCCGGTCTTGATGACAACTGCCCCACAGACCCCTTCGAAGTGTCCGACGCCGATACCATGCTGGCCTGGCTGCGTGGCACTAACCTCGAATCGGTGCAGGTATCAGAGCCGGTTAAAGCTTTCGAGGGTTAATCGTAAGGGTAATGCCACGCCCTCATGTCAGAGTCACTGTAAGTGCTGCACTACAGGCTGTGGGCACTGACGAGGGCGAGTGGCGGTTAGCGGGGGCTTATGGAAGCTAACGCTAATGGGGACTAATGCTAATGGGAACTAATGAAAGTCCCGTGAGCGCACCTTAAGTTCGGCCAGTGCATGGCTATGGTCATACAGCGCGCCGGCTATAACGTGCATTACCCCGTCTCGGCTCTCGAGGGTGCCCTTAACCAGTAGTAATTGGGCAGTCATGAGGGCGTCGCGAAAATGGTCCTGCACCTTCGGCCAGACCACCACATTATGGTTGCCGGTCTCGTCTTCGAGGGTTAGAAAAATAACCCCCGAGGCGGTGCCCGGCCGCTGACGACAGGTGACTAGGCCAGCAATCCGAACGAATCGGTTACTGCCAAGGGCGTGTAATTCAGTTTGGCGTCGACACTGATTGAACGGTGCGGTGTGTCGCAGTAGAGCCAGTGGATGTTCCCTTAAGGTGACCCCTGTGCTTTGGTAATCGGCTAATACGTTATCAACCGTGGTCGGTGCTTGAATACGGTTCGCCTCATTGGCATCAGGTGTGGGTTGTTCGGTGGGTAATAGCGGCCGCTCGGGTTCTAAAGCCATGACTTGCCACTGGCTTTGATGGCGGTGACCGCTAAGGCTGGCCAGCGCATCTGCCGCCGCTAAGGTTTCTAAGTCTTGTCGTTGCAGGGCAGCCCGTCGGCGCAAATCGGCAATACTGTGAAATAGCTGGTGCTCACGCGCCGCCACAATGCGCTGAGCGGTTGCTTGGCTTAAACCCCGGACCAATCGAAAACCCAAGCGAATGGGCGGCTGTCCTTGATTGGCTTGTGGCAGTAATTGGTGGTCCCAGTGGCTTTGTTGTACGTCAATTGGCAGTATCGTAATGCCGTGTCGCCGGGCGTCTTGTAGCAGCTGGGAGGGGCTGTAAAACCCCATGGGCTGGCTATTGAGTAGGCCCACATAAAACGCCGCAGTGTGATGGCATTTGAGCCACGCCGATACATAGGCTAACAGCGCAAAGCTTGCAGAGTGGGACTCGGGAAAGCCGTAACCTCCAAAGCCTTTAATTTGATCGAACAGGCGCTCGGCAAAACCTGGGCTGTAACCCCGTTCAAGCATGCCCTGTTTCAACTTATGCTCAAACGTTAACAGCTTGCTGTCCTTGCCCCAGTTGGTAATGGCGCGTCGCAGAGCATCGGCTTCACCGCCGCTAAAACCCGCGGCGACCATCGCGAGTCGAATGACTTGCTCTTGGAAGATGGGCACCCCTAAGGTGCGCTCAAGGACCGAGCGGATGGCATCATTCGGGTAGCTGATGGGTTCGAGTCCGTGTTTGCGTCGCAAGTACGGGTGCACCATGTCTCCTTGAATAGGCCCTGGCCGCACAATGGCAATCTCAATAACGAGATCATAAAAGGAGGCGGGTTTTAGGCGTGGCAGCATCGACATTTGCGCCCGTGATTCAATTTGAAAGACTCCCATGGCATCGGCTTTTTGCAGCATTCGATAGGTGGCGGGATCTTCCCGGGGAATGCTTTGCAGTGTGTTGAGATGGGGCTGGTCGCGCTGCACCAGTGCCAGCGTTTTACGAATAGCCGACAGCATGCCCAGCGCCAGCACATCCACTTTCAACAGACCCAGCGCCTCGATATCGTTTTTATCCCACTGGATGACCGTTCGATCGGGCATGCTGGCGTTTTCTATGGGGACCATATTCGATAGTGGTCCGCGGCTAATCACGAAGCCGCCCACGTGCTGAGACAAATGTCGCGGAAACCCCAACAGTGTTTGTACCAAGGTCAGAAACAGTTGTGCCTGATGCCCAGGCATACCGATGCCCTGCTGCTCAAAACGCTGCTGCAGCTCTCGCTCCCGATTCCACCACGCCAGGGATTGCGCTAAGTCTTCGACAATAACCGGATCGAACCCCAGCGCTTTACCCACATCGCGTACCGCACTGCGCGAGCGATAGGTAATAACTGTGGCCGCCAATGCCGCACGGCGTCGACCGTATTTCTGGTAGATATACTGAATGACCTCTTCCCGCCGTTCATGCTCGAAGTCCACATCAATATCGGGGGGTTCATCCCGCTCCCTTGAGATGAAACGCTCGAATAGCAGGGAGATTTGCTCGGGGTTCACTTCGGTGATGTGTAGGCAGTAGCACACCACGGAATTGGCGGCTGAGCCTCGGCCCTGGCATAAAATGCCGCGCTCGCGGGCAAAGCGCACCACATCGTAGACGGTTAGAAAATAATACTCGTAGCGTAGCTCGGTAATGAGATCGAGCTCGGTGTGAATACGGGTTTCAATAGCCGTGGGTACACCCTGCGGCCAACGTTGAGCCGCGCCTCTGGCGACCTGCTGGCGCAGATAACTGTTGGCGTCATAGCCCTCGGGGATAACCTCTTCCGGGTACTCATAGCGCAGTTCGTCAAGACTGAACTGGCACTGCTGGGCAATACGCAGGGTCTCGCTGGTGAGCGACGGTGGATAGAGGGGCAGTAGCTTATTCAGTCGTCGCAGATGTTGTTGGCTATTGGCTAGTCGTCGTTGCCCCAGGCGCTCGACGGTGGTGCGATGACGCAACGCGGTTAACACGTCGTGCAGTGGCTTGCGGCTAGCACAGTGCATTTGCACGTCGCCACAGGCCACCATAGGTAAGTTAAGGGACTGGGCTAATTGCCAGCGCTGTCGAAAGCGTCGCAGCTCGTCATTACCCAGAAGCCGCGATATACCCACCCAAACCCGGCCTTTACACAAGCGTGCTAGTTGCTGACCGTAGCCGATTTGCTGCTCATCATCGCTTGGCAGCCAAATGATGAGGCAACGCTTTAGGTGAAAGGCAATATCGGGTAAGCGGGTGGTGTATTCCCCTTTGGCGCTGCGCCGCCGAGATCGGCTAATAAGCCCCGATAACTCCCCGTAAGCGGCCCGATTGGGCGCTAGGGCAATAAGCCGTAAGCCTTCGCTGAGGTTAAATTCGCTGCCAACAATGAGCTTGAGTTGGTGTTCTTTAGCCGCCACATGTGCTTTGACGACACCCGCTAAGGAGCATTCGTCGGTAATGGCGAGTGCGCTATAGCGGCACTCGGCGGCCCGTTGTACCAATTCTTCGGGGTGGGAGGCGCCTCGTAAAAAGCTGTAATTGCTTAGGCAATGGAGTTCGGCGTAGGACATGGCTATGATCAAATACTGTATATATATACAGTAAATGGCTGCTGGTATTTAGGCAATAGGTGTTTGTGTGCCTTGTCGGTGATGCCACTGGCTTCTTGTGTCCCACAGCTTGCATTATGGGTAGTGGCCCATCACTCTAGCTGCCCCAATCTAAGGAGTAGACCATGGCTTTCACTCTGCGTAGCGCCCTCCCTCTTTGCCTAATGCTGTTAATAACGGCCTGCACTGGTGTACCCGACGGCGTTGAGCCCGTCACTGGTTTTGATAAGGACCGCTACCTTGGGCGTTGGCACGAAATCGCCCGGCTTGATCACAGTTTTGAGCGGGGTCTCACCGCTATCACCGCCGAGTACAGCCTGCGCGATGACGGCATGATTCGGGTTGTTAACAGTGGTACTCGCATCGATAACGGCGAGCGGGATGTGGCCGAAGGGAAGGCCACTTTCGTGGGCGCCGATGATACCGCTCATTTGAAGGTGTCTTTCTTTGGCCCCTTCTACGGCAGCTATGTGGTGTTCGAATTAGGCAGCAACTACGACTACGCCTTTGTGGCAGGTCCAACCACCGACTACCTGTGGCTATTGGCCCGGGAGCCTCAAGTCGACGATGGCTTAAAGCAGCGTTTTGTAGCGCGTGCTAGTGCCTTGGGTTTTGATATCGACGATCTGATTTGGGCTGAGTGAGGGCGGGGTTTTGAGTAACTATCGTCGACTGGGCGCGCTGCCCATTTGCGGGGGCGGCTCTTTAGTCGCTGACCAAGTTGTACGTTCGGCTCAGCCCAGTGATTTTGCAGTGTCAGATCGGCAGGCATTTTTATCCCATCGTATTCAGACGGTCGTCGATTTACGTAGCAGTCATGAGCGGCAGCGATATCCCAGTACTTGGCTAAACGATCAGTCCCTGTCGGTCATTTATGCTGCGATTACCCGAGATCTACGTGCCAGCGAGGCCTACCGCGAGCGACTACGCCAAGACCTTAGCGCGCAAGGTGCTACCAACACCATGAAGGCTATTTACAGCGATTACCCGCTGGCTGCCATACATCGTGTGACTCAGCTTTGTCATACCTTGCTGGCCCGTCGTGGGCCCGTGCTGGTGCACTGCGCCGCCGGTAAGGATCGCACAGGGTTTGTCATTGCCATGTTGCTCGAGGTTATTGGCGTCGAGCGCGAGGCGATTATTGAGGATTATTTGTTATCGAATGATCATGTGGCTGGCGATATCGAGCAGCAGCGACAGCGCCTGAAGGTGCATTTTCAGTTGCCAGATCACATGTCACCCCCAGACGGTGTTGTCACCGCGCTTATGGGGGTGAGTGCTGAGTATCTTGAGTCCGCTTACGCAGCCATCCAACAACAGTTTGTCACGGTTGATGGCTATTTGGCTGCGGCGGGAATCACGCCTAAAAAGCGTGAGGAACTAAAGCACTTACTGTGTCGTGCTTAGGCTCGGCTTACGACTCAGAGGTCAGCAACTGCCATTCATCTTTGCCGTTTCGGCGCTGATAGCGATATGTTATTTCTGCGCCTTCGGGCAGTGAGCGAATCTGATCGAGTTCGCTGGCCTTAAAGCGAATACTGACTCTAGCTTTGCCGCGTTTCATTCGACAGGGGGCGTTATCGCCGGCGGCAATATCGCGGAAAGTCACGCGAATTTGGCCGCTCGATGTGTCGTTAACGTGCCCGGTGAGTATGCACTCGCGGGTAACATCGGCGTTAGCAACACCGCTCGTAATGGCACCGGTCGCAACGAGGGTGCTTAGTAGACAGGCTTTTACTATTTTCATCGTTAGTCTCCTTGCGCTTCACAGCGCGTCAATCGCTTCACAGCGGTTATGAACTCTCGGTTGCCTGTAGCGAGGCGGTTAAACCGAGAACTCTTGCCACAGACTGTAGGCGCTGATGTTGTTTCTTACCAGAGCCTCATATATCTGTAACATAAATGAAACAAAAATGTCACAAAATCGTTTTATTTCTCTTTAAACCTATGATTTTTAAGCCATTTTATTTTCAAGTGCATTTATGCCATGACCCCATGAACGTACCAGTGACGATTGTGCCGGTCTTGAAATAGCCATAAGGGCTGTCCTTGCGCATCGGTGGCTATGTAATAGTCACGGCTAATGGGGCGTTGCCACCAATTATCTTCAATACGTTCAGGGCCATGGCGTAAGGTTAAAGGGCCATTCCAGAACAGCTGACCCTGTTCCTGACGCACCGGTTGGGGTTCTGCCATTAACCAGAAGGGCCGTTGTTGCGGTGGGGTAACGTCACTGCTGCTGGGCGCAAATTCAGTGCTACTTTGGTGATGGTGTTCAGGCACGTGACTGTCTCGAAGGCCTATATGTTGCACTGCCATTAATCCCAGGCGATTTTTAAGTCGATCGAGTAACGCCTGTCGGGGTTCTCCCGTGCGCTCAAGGCTGAACAGGTCGGATACCGTGGTTGTTGGCTCTTGGAAATCACGCACGCTTAGGGCGAGACCCTCAACATTGTCGGCGAGTGTGCATTGGGCCAACTGGAGTAAAGTCAGTTCTTGCCAGCGTGCTGGGTTGTTGTAGGCACCTGTGGCGCGAACACTGACGCATTGCGGCGGCCCTTTGGCGCGCAATAACTGCCATTCGATGCATTGGGTTTCCCGTTGAATGTTCTTTAGGAACTGGCACAAGCTATTCAGCAGTTGGCTTATGGCGGGCACTAATTCGTCAGTGTGCCGAATATCGAACCCAAACCAGAGCGCATCATAGAAGTGGGTAGGTAACTGATAGTCAGCGCTTACTTGGTCATGATGGGCTGTCAGCGAAGCTAGCCAGCGCACAAAAGCGGTGCCGCAACGCTTGGCTAGTGACGCCGGTGGTAGCGCAAGTAATGAATGAAACTGTTCGATGCCCGCCCGCTGTAAGCGCGTCACCGTCTGGCGGTGGTCTTCCCTGTGATCATGATTGATGAGGCTAATGGGTAAGTTAGCAGCCCGCTGGCCGACCGCTGTGTGACTGTCGAGTGCCTGCTCCGGGTCTGCTAAAAACGTCATCAACCAGGCGCCGGTGCGGCTGTAGGCGGCACCCATTTGCGTTGTGAAGCCGCGCTGGGTAAGTGCTAATTTGGCTTTTTGGGTTATCGATTCGACACTGCCGTACAGCCGCAGGCAGCGACCAATTTCNAGCTGTAAACAATTGTTATTCCACGGCTCAAGTGTAGGGCTGATGCTATAGGCCCATAGCTGTAGCCGCTCGAGGGTCGTCTGTTCTTGTTTGGGATCGCGCTGTAACAATAGCAGTGTGTTGTCGTCTATGAGTGCTCTAACGCTGGCACTGCTGTAACCCAGCTTGACACCGGCGGCCATGGCCGCTGCATTGGCTGCAATGACCCGCTGTTGCTCAATAACAACCACGGGCTGCTCGTGGTTGTCTTCGTTACCGTAGCTAATAGGGTGGGGCTGGCAGTCGAGTGCCAGTTGCGGAAAGCGAATGCAAAGCCAAAGGGACATGCAGGTCATTATACTGTATTTTTATACAGTTATTTGTCGATAAATGGATGATGTCGTTGGCGTCTCGTGTTTGAGATTTTGGGGGCGGGTAGGGCCGTGTTTGTGTTCGCGTCTGAGTTGATACGTCGACCTTTGCGCCGTTTTGGCTTAAGCCTATGGATGCTATTGTTCGCGCGGTTTGCGAAACTATGACCTTTCAATGACACCCATTTGTCAGTTACTAAGGAGAGTTCGTTGACCACATCACGCTGTGCGCAGGTTGCGCTTTACATCGCTCTCACCGCCCTTGCTGCTTGCTCCAAGCCCACACAAGACGTGGCCCCTGAAGCCAACGCCTCTGTCGAGGCTGGTGTCACGGAGCAGACACAGCAATCATCGGAGCAGGCCCGGTTGCAGCGCTTTTTCGAGCAATCATACGCCGAGGATATGCAACGCTATCCCTTTACGGCGAGTTACCGGGGTATCAAAGATCAGCACGATCAATGGAACTCCTACGCCGAGGCGTTTCAAGACGAAACCCGTGCCATCAATGAAGCGCGGCTTGAATTCTTAAACGCCATCGATGCCGACCAGCTCGATGCCGACAGCCAGTTGTCCCTATCACTCTATCGCCGCGACCTTGAGCGTCGAATCATGCTCGATGATTTCCGTGACCAGGACTATGTTATCCATCAGTTTTGGGGTCCCCATACCACCGTCCCCAGCAGCCTCATCAATATCCATCAAGTGACCGATGTGGCCGACGCCGAGGCCTACATTGGGCGTATTCGTAACGTCTCGGTGTTTTTCGATGAGGTTATTGAGCAGCTCAACATTCGCACAGAAGCCGGGTTAACGCTGGTTGATTGGATGTATCCGCAAATTCTCGATGCCGCCAAAAATGTGATCACTGGCGCGCCCTTCGAGGCAGCTGGCGAAGACACCGAGGATTCCGCCATCTGGGCAGACTTTCAAGAGAAGGTTGCCAGTCTTGATATTGAGCCGGCACAACGAACCCAGTTGCTGGATGCCGCGAAAAAAGCCCTGATTGAACAGTTGCAGCCAGCGTATCAGCGCTTAATTGCGGCCATTGAAGCGCAAAGCGACATCGCGGCTAGNGATGACGGTATCTGGCGGTTTGAAAACGGCGATGTCTATTACCAGACATTACTCAACTGGTTTACTACCACCGAGCTTACCGCCGATGAGATTCATGCCCTGGGCCTTGCCAATGTTGCTCGCTTGCAGGAAGAGATGCGAGGAGTCATGGCAGAGGTGGGTTTCGAGGGCGACTTGCAGGCATTCTTCGCCGAGATGCGTGAAAATCAGGATTTGCGATACCCCAACACCGACGAGGGTCGAGAGCAGTATTTAGCCGATGCCCGTGCCGCCATCGATGCTATGAGCGCAAAGTTGCCCGATTATTTTGGTCTGTTGCCGAAGGCGCCGTTGAAGGTGAAGCGTGTTGAGCCATTTCGAGAGCGCAGCGCCGGTAAGGCGTTTTATCAGAGCCCGCCACCCGATGGATCTCGCCCGGGTATTTATTACGCCAACTTGTACGACATGAGCGCCATGCCCCGGACCGATCTCGAGGCCTTGGCGTTCCACGAGGGTGTACCCGGTCATCATTTACAGCTGTCTATCTCTGCCGAGCTCGACGAGGTGCCCGACTTTCAGCGCTACTTACGCTTTACCGCGTTTTCTGAGGGCTGGGGTTTGTACTCGGAATATCTCGCGAAAGAGATGGGTTTCTATCAGGACCCGTACTCAGAATTCGGTCGGCTTGCCATGGAGCTTTGGCGTGCGGCGCGACTGGTTGTCGATACCGGGTTGCATTCAAAGCGTTGGACCCGGGAAGAGGCCATCGATTACCTGTTACAGAATACGCCAAATGCCGAATGGGATTGCGTGAAGGCCATTGAACGCTACATTGCGATGCCCGGCCAGGCCACCGCTTACATGATAGGCAAAATACGCATCCTTGAACTGCGCGACAGGGCACAACAACAACTTGGCGATGCTTTCGATATCCGCGAGTTTCACGACACAGTACTTGCGAGTGGGCCGGTCCCTCTCGATGTATTAGCCGCCAACGTTGAACGCATGATCGCCAGCAAACAAGGGACTGCCATTTAAGCTGAAGAAGTAACAGCAGCTACGATGTGCTGTACCACCCGGTGGTGCGACATCCAAGCGCTGGTAAA
>PR_CR_10_Liq_2_inCRDRAFT_1000554_pt1 | contig 10399 bp, 12 predicted proteins | sample PRCRCaboRojoPR_FD_10245 | JGI IMG/M metagenome (IMG submission 10245) | reverse complement strand
GAGGGTCATGTCCGTGCAATCGGTGCGCTGGACCAGGTAGAACATCACGGCCCGCTTGCCCGACCGGGCGACCTCGGCCAGCTCGCGCAGGTGCTTGGTGCCGCGCTGGGTGACGCTGTCGGGAAACTCGGCCAGGCCGGATCGGCGGGCCAGCGTCACCGACTTGACCTCGACGAAGGTGTCGCCACCGAGACAGAAATCCACGCGGCTGCCGGTGCCATATTTCACCTCGGCCCTCACCTCGCCCGCCCCGGCCAGGGCCGGGACCGCACCGGCGCGCAAGGCCTCGCCCACCACGCGGTTGGCCAACCCGGTGTCGATGGTGACGAAGCCTTGATCCAATTCCGACAGCCGCCACCCCCAATCGAGCTTTTTCTTCGGATCATCGTTGCGTTCCAGCCAGACCCGCGTGCCGGGGTCTTTCAGGCCCATCATCGAGCCGGGATTGGGGCAATGCGCGCGCACCTCCTCGCCGCTGTCCAGAACCACGTCGGACAGGAACCGCATGTAGCGGCGTTTCAGCCGACCCGGCACAAGAGGTGTGGCAAAGCGCATGTCCCGGACCTATACCAACCCTGAATGAAGGAGAAGACCATGCCGAACCCAAGCGCCGCCATGCTCGTGATCGGGGACGAGATCCTGTCGGGCCGCACCCGCGATGCCAACATGCATTTCCTGGCCGGAGAACTGACGCGGGTCGGCATCGACCTGAAGGAAGTGCGCGTGGTCAGTGATGATCGCGCGGCGATCGTCGCGGCGCTCAACGCCCTGCGCAACGCGTTTGATACGGTGTTCACGTCGGGCGGGATCGGGCCGACCCATGATGATATCACCGCCGATTGCATCGCCGAAGCCTTCAGGGTNGGGATCGACGTGCGTGACGATGCGCGGGCGATCCTGCAGGCCCATTACGACCGCGCGGGCAGTGAGCTGAACGCGGCGCGCCTGCGCATGGCCCGTATTCCCGACGGCGCCGATCTGATCGACAACCCGGTCAGCGCCGCGCCGGGCTTCTCGATCGGCAACGTGCATGTCATGGCCGGGGTGCCCTCGGTCTTTCAGGCCATGGTGGCCAGCGTTCTGCCCACCCTGACCGGCGGTGCGCCGATGCTGAGCCAGACCCTGCGCGTCGACAGGGGCGAGGGCGACGTTGCCGGCCCCCTGGGCCAGGTGGCAGCGGATTTTCCGGACCTGTCCATCGGGTCCTACCCGTTCCAGAAGGACGGGGCATATGGCACCCATATCGTGGTGCGCGGCACCGACGGCGCTTTGGTGGACGCGGCCATGGTGCGATTGGCCGCCGAGTTGACCGGATGACGCCAAAGGCCCTGACGGCACTGATCGACGCGACGTGGCCCGCCACCCGGTTTAGCACTGTCGGCCCCTGGACCATTCGCGAAGGCGCAGGCGGGGGCAGCCGCGTCAGCGCGGCCACGGCCAGAGATGTTGCCGCAGATGCGGAAATCGAAACGGCCGAGGCGGCGATGCGCGCGCTCGGGCAAACGCCGCTTTTCATGTTGCGCGAGGACGAAGAGCCCCTGGACAGGGCGCTGGAGGCCCGTGGTTACCAGGTCAAGGATCCGGTAACACTTTATACAACGCCTGCCGGGGCGCTCGCCGTCCAGCCGCCCCCCGTGACCTGCTTCGAAGTCTGGCCTCCGGTTGCCAGCCAGTTGGAAATCTGGGCCAAGGGCGGCATCGGACCCGAACGTATCGCCATCATGGACCGCGTAAAGGGGCCGAAAACCACGCTTCTGGGGCGTCTGGACGACACGCCGGCGGGCACGCTGTTCGTGGCTCTGCATGACGACGTCGCCATGGTCCATGCCGTGGAAATTGCCCCAGCCTTCCGTCGCCGGGGACTGGGCCGCTTCATGATGCAAGGTGCGGCCACCTGGGCGCGCGACAACAACGCCCAGACGCTTGCCGTTCTTGTCACCAAGGCCAATACCGGGGCGAACGCGCTCTACTCTTCCCTCGGCATGTCAGCTGCGGCAGGATACCATTATCGCATTCACCCGGAGGCCTGATGCCCGACAAGGACCAACCCACAGCACTCGACCTGCCCATAGTCGACCCGCTGCCCGAGGAGACCGCCAAGTACTTTGCCATCTGCGAGGACAAGCTGGGCATGGTGCCCAACGTGCTGCGCGCCTATGCCTTCGACACGACAAAGCTGAACGCCTTCACGGCGATGTACAATGACCTCATGCTCGCCGATAGCGGTCTGAGCAAGCTGGAACGCGAGATGATCGCAGTTGTCGTGTCCTCGATCAACAAGTGCTTCTACTGCCTGACGGCACATGGCGCGGCGGTCCGTGAATTGTCCGGCGATCCCGAGCTGGGCGAAATGATGGTCATGAACTGGAGGGTCGCAGCGCTGGATGCCCGACAGACGGCCATGCTCGCCTTCGCCGAGAAGATCACAAAGGCCAGCGCCGAGATCACCGAGGCCGATCGGCAAGCCCTGCGGGATGTCGGGTTCAGTGANCGCGATATCTGGGACATCGCCAATGTCGCCGGGTTTTTCAACATGACGAACCGTGTCGCCTCGGCCACCGATATGCGGCCCAACGCGGCCTATCACGGGCAATTCCGCTGATCCCGTGATGAGACCGGCCCTCGCCCTGTCGCTCATCATGCTGCCCGGCCTTGCCGGGGCGGTCACGCTGGATTTGCCTGCAAATGCAAATCTCGAAGCGGATGTGACCGAGACGCCGGGCATCTACGAGATGCCCATCGGCCCCTGGCGTGAGGACGGCATGCCGATCCTCTCGGAGGAGGGCACCCTGCACCAACAGGCCTGGCGAATCGACGGGGCAGGCCTGACGACCGCGCAGATTCTGTTGCCCTTGCGCGCGCAACTGACAGAGGCTGGGTTCGACATCCTGTTCGAATGCCAGACCGAGGGCTGCGGCGGCTTCGATTTCAGGTTCGCAACGCGGGTCATGAATGCCCCTGACATGCATGTGGACCTGGGCGATTTCCGGTATCTCGCCGCCGAGCGCGACAACGACAGCGGCACCGAACTTGTCAGCCTACTGATCAGCCGCTCGGCCCAGGCCGGACATGTGCAATTGACGCGCGTCGGCCCACTCACGGACACCCGGGACATGGCAAGTGCGACAGGCGCGGCCCTCTCCTCGACTGCGGCAACGCCGCAGGAGGGCCTCGTGGCCGAGCTGGAACGGACGGGCCGTGCGGTGCTATCCGACCTGACATTCGAGACCGGGTCAGCCCAGCTCGGGTCGGGCACCTTCGCATCGCTCGAAACGCTGTCAGACTATCTGGCCGCCAACCCCGAACGGCGCGTCGCGCTTGTCGGCCACACGGATTCGGTCGGCGCATTGGAGGGCAACATCGCTCTCAGCCGGCGCCGGGCGGGATCCGTTCTGGAAAGGCTGGTTTCCGATTATGCTGTGCCGCGCCGCCAGCTGGAGGCCGAAGGGATGGGCTATCTCGCGCCGATCGCCAGCAATCTGACGGACGCAGGCCGAGAGGCAAACCGGCGCGTCGAGGTCATCATGCTGTCGACCGAATAGGCAGGCGCGCCGCGCCTTGCACCACGCCCAAACATCCAAAGGCCCATAATGGCACATGCACATCACCATCATCACATGGACCCCGAAGCCGGGGACCGGCGTGTCGCCTTGGCGATCGGTGTCAACATTGCTCTGACGGTCGCCCAGATCATCGGGGGGCTGCTGTCCGGGTCGCTGGCCCTGATCGCGGATGCGGTGCACAACCTGTCCGATGCGGTCTCTCTGATCATCGCCTTTGCCGCGCGCAGGATCGCAAGGCGCCCGGCCGATCCACAGATGAGCTTCGGCTATGGCCGGGCCGAGGTGGTGGCGGCACTGATCAATTACACATCGCTGATCCTGATCGGGCTGTACCTTGCCTACGAGGCGGTCTGGCGTTTCTTCGATCCCAGCCCGATCGGCGGCTGGATCGTGGTGATCGTGGCGGGCATCGCGCTCTTGGTCGACGCGATCACCGCGCTTCTGACCTGGTCGATGACCAAGGACAGCGTGAATATCCGCGCGGCCTTCCTGCACAACCTGGCCGATGCCGCGGGGTCTGTGGCGGTGATCGTGTCGGGCGTCCTGATCCTGCTGTTCGACTGGTGGATCGTGGATCCGATCATCACGCTGGGGATCGCAGTATATATCCTTTGGATGGCGCTGTCGGAAATGCCCGCGGTGATCCGCACCCTGATGCTGGCCAGTCCGGCAACGCTGTCACCCAAGGAAGTCCACGAGGCCGTCCAAGAGGTCGCGGGGGTCAAGACCGTGCACAACGCCCAGCTTTGGGAAATGCAGGAACACCGGCCCGCCTTCCTTGCCCACGTGGTCATTCAAAAGGGAGAATGGGGCGAGGCCGACGCGATCAAGGCGCAGATCAAGACCGTGCTGGAGGCGCGTTTCGGTATCGCGCATAGCGTGCTGGAACTCGAATGCGCCGTCCATGCTTGTGATGACGCCCCCGATTTCGGCAATGCCTGAAAGAAATCGCGGCCATAAGGCCGCGAAGGTGAGGAAAGCATCCTCGAGGGACTCAATAGGCGGCCGAAATTACCAGTTGTCGGGGCCCTTGTCGGCAAAGGCGTGAGCCAGGAAATCGATGAACGCCCGGACCTTGGGCTGGGTGAAGCGGCCCGGCGGGTAGACCGCATAGATGCCCTGGGTTTCGACCGGCAGGTCGGGGATTGCTTCTTCGACAAGACCTTTCTCCATGGCCTCGGAATAAAGGAAGCTCGGCAGGTAGGCGATCCCAAGCCCGGAAATCGCGGCATTTAGCAGGGATTGCCCGTCATTCACGGTCAGCCAGCCGGCGGTGCGGACCTGGCGTTTTTCACCCGAGGGCGCGGTCAGCTTCCACACGGCGGAGTTCGCGGCATTGGAATAATGCAGCAATTTGTGGGTGTTCAGATCGTCGATCTTCTGCGGGCGGCCATGCTTCTGGAAATAGGAAGGGCTGGCCACCATCCGCTTGGAGGTCTCGGTCAATTTACGGGCCCGCAGGGTGCTGTCTTCCAGTTCGCCGATGCGAACGGCCATGTCGAACCCCTCCGAGATCAGTTCGACATACCGGTTGTTGAGCACCATGTTCACGGTGATCTCGGGAAATTCCTGAAGAAACTCGCCCAGGACCGGCGACAGGTGGTTCACCCCGAAATCGGTGGCAACCGAGATACGCAACAGGCCCGACGGGTCGGATTGCATCGACGTCACCAGTGCATCGGCCTCACCCGCATCATTCAGGACGCGGCGCGCCCGGTCATAGTAGGCAAGGCCAATCTCGGTCGGGCTGACCCGACGGGTGGTGCGGTTCAGAAGCCGCGCCCCCAGACGAGCCTCAAGCGACGAGACATGCTTTGAAACGGCGGATTTCGAGATCCCCATTTTCTTGGCTGCGTCCGTAAACCCACCCTGATCCACAACGGTGGCGAAGGCTTCCATTTCGGTCAGGCGATCCATCCTGCATCCTCGATACTGTCTTAGCATTCAGCGACAATATCTGGCCTCGAAATCGGGCAGGACTGCGGCGCATGCCTGACAATTGGTGGGTTTTACCGAGACTGTGGCAAGGCCGGAAACGCGGAGTCACAATGCAGCGGCCAGTCGGACGCCTTGATCAATGGCCCGTTTCGCGTCCAATTCCGCGGCAACATCCGCGCCTCCGATCACATGCGGAACCGTCCCCGCGTCCTGCAAGGCATCGGCAAGGCGGCGCTCGGACAATTGTCCGGCACACAGCACGATGGTGTCGGCCTCGATCAGACTCGGGTTTTCGCGTGCCTCGCCGAAGGTCACATGCAGCCCGTCACGGTCGATCCGTTCATAGTTCACACCACCGATCATTTCGACATTGCGCATCTTGAGGCTCGCGCGGTGAATCCAGCCGGTTGTCTTGCCCAGCCCCCTGCCCAGTTTCTGGGCCTTGCGCTGCAACAGCGTGACCTTACGCGCCGGGGCGTCGGGTTTCGGGCCTTCGGGGCGCAGACCGCCGCGTACTTGCTCGGGATCGCCCACCCCCCACTCCTCCATCCAGTCGTCCAGGTCTTCGGTCGGGCTGTCGACCACGGTCAGAAACTCGGCGACATCGAAGCCGATCCCGCCGGCCCCGATGATCGCCACGCGGTCACCCACCGGTGCACCATTCTGCAGAACATCGATATAGGACAGCACGTTCGGGCCNTCCTGCCCGGGAATCTNCGGATCGCGCGGTGTCACGCCGGTGGCGATGATGACCTCATCGAACCCCTTGAGGTCTGCGGTCGTCGCCGCAACCCCGAGACGCGTTTCGACGCCGGCGGCGGCAACACTGGCGGCAAACCAGTCAACCAGACCGTGAAATTCCTCTTTGCCCGGAATCCGACGCGCCATGTTGAGCTGCCCGCCCAGCGTGTCAGCCTTGTCGAAGAGCGTCACCGCGTGCCCCCGGCTCGCAGCGGTCACCGACGCAGACAGCCCCGCCGGACCTGCGCCGACCACGGCAATCCGCTTTGGCGTCGCGGCCGGATCAAGGGTGATCTCGGTCTCATGGGCGGCACGCGGATTCACGAGGCAGGACGCAATCTTCATCGAGAACGTATGGTCCAGGCAGGCCTGGTTGCAGGCAATGCACGGAGCGATCAGCGCGGAATTGCCGCTGGCCGCCTTCGAGACGAAATGCGCGTCGGCCAGGAATGGGCGCGCCATCGAAACCATGTCGGCACAACCCTCGGCCAAGACGTCTTCGGCGACCTCGGGCGTATTGATGCGGTTCGAGGTGATGATCGGAATCCCCACCTGCCCCATCAGCTTTTTCGTGACCCAGGAGAAGGCACGGCGTGGCACACTGGTCGCAATCGTCGGAATGCGGGCTTCGTGCCAGCCGATGCCGGTATTGATGATCGTGGCCCCCGCCGCTTCGATCTTCTTGGCCAGCGTCACAGCCTCGTCCCAGGTCTGGCCGTTGGGGACAAGGTCGATCATCGACAGCCGGTAGATCAGGATGAAATCTGCGCCCACGGCCTCGCGCACCCTGCGCACCACCTCGACCGGCAGGCGTTGCCGGTTTTCAAGGCTGCCGCCCCAGCGATCCGCACGGCGGTTGGTATGTTCGACAAGAAACTGGTTGAGGAAATAGCCCTCGGACCCCATCACCTCGACCCCGTCATAGCCGGCCTCTCGGGCGCGGCCGGCGGCGGTCACGATATCGGCGATCTGTTTTTCGATCCCAGCCTCGTCCAGTTCGGTCGGCACGAAGGGCGAGATCGGCGACTTGATGGCCGAGGGGGCCACGCAATCCTTGCCATAGGCATAGCGGCCCGCATGCAGGATCTGCATGGCGATCTTTCCGCCAGCGTCGTGGACCCGGTCGGTGACGATCTTGTGGTTGGCAATGTCCTCGGGGGTAAAAAGCCCCGCCGCACCCGGAAAGACACCACCCTCGCGGTTCGGGGCCATGCCGCCGGTGACCATCAACGCCACATCACCACGCGCCCGCTCCGCGTAGAATTCGGCCACGCGGTTCCAGTCCTTCGTTTCCTCCAGCCCGGTATGCATGGACCCCATCAGCACGCGGTTCTTGAGCGTGGTGAAACCCAGGTCGAGCGGGGCCAGCAGGTGCGGATAATCGGTCATGGGCATCCTCCGTTTGGACCCGTCTTGCCGCAAGTTGACGCACAGGTCACGCAGGACGCGGCGTCAGCACCTTGCAATCCGCAATATAGTCATTATTTACTATTCATAACTGATTGAGGATAATCGAAATGACCCCTGGATACACGTTCATGTCCAAATCCACGGCCAAACCCGGCAGGCTGGATGACCTGATCCGCATCACCGCAGAACCTCCGCAAGCGATGGAAGGAAAAGTCGACGGGCTGATTGCCTATCAGGTTGGCGTTGACCGCGAACGCAATACCGTCATCGTCTGGAGCACCTTCGACACCCGCGCGTCGCTCTATGATTACCTTGAGACCGACTATGGCAATGCCAACCATGGCGATGCTGCTGAAATGGAAGCGATCATCGAGACATTCGAGATGTTCGATCTGACCCCGACTGTCGGAAAGATCCCCGCATGACGCTTGCAAAGGCGCGGGAGCTGGCCGTTCTTAGTGTGCTAAGCGCGCATCCGGCGCATGGCTACGACATCTCTCGCGCCGTTGCCTCGGGACCGCTTTCCCTGCTGGGGCTCAGCCGACCGGCGGTCTATGCCATTCTGGACCGTTTCACGGCACGTGGCTGGGTGACGGGGAGCACACAACCCTCTGGCAGCCGTCCCGAAAAGACCGTCATGCAACTGACGGAGAAGGGGGTTGCCGCGCTCGACGCATTGCTGACGGACGCCGACAAGATGTCCCCGCCAGTTGTGCCGGTGATGGCCGTTTTCCTGGCCATGGACGCGGGGCAGCGGGTTCCACCCGCTCAACTGGCGGAATTGCTGGCCGAAAGGCGTGCGGCATTGGCCAGTCTGGAGACTGACAGCGAACACGCGGCCACCGCGACAACACGATTGGCCAGACGTCTTCTGTCCGCCGAAATCGTCAGCTTGGAAGAGATGCTCTAGCCGCATGCTTCCTGTCGGGCGAATAGAAACCCGGCGCCCTGCCTTTCGATGCGCCAGACGCCGCTGGCACGGGCCGGAAAGTCAACGAAATTCAGCATGTTTGATCGTTCATCCAACAGCAACAGCCAGCCGCCCGGCCACAGATGGTTCAGCATCCGGCCCAGGACTGCGTGGCGAGCGGCGAGGTCAAGCATATGCAGGGTTCGGTTGATCAGAAGGATGTCGAACAGGCCGTCGGGCCAGTAGTCGCGCAGATCGGCATTGGGCTGCCCAAGTGCATCGGGCATTTCGCGGTAAAGAGCGTCATAGTCATAGGCCATGCCACCCGTTCTAGCGGCCGCCTCACCGTTTGACGAATTGGAATATTCCGTGAACGTCAATCGCCCATCGTTTCCACGCAATGCCGGCGAAACGCTTTCTTCAGCATATCCAGCTCAGCGCGCAGGAGGCCCATCTCGGCGCGAATATCCTCGGCCAGCGCATCACCGGCAACAATCGCGAAAGAGCCCAGAACAGCGGCGCTTTGGCGATCTCTTACGAGAAATGTCTGCACCCCGTCGGAGATCCGTTCCGCCGGGATCGGCACGCGGACATACCAACACTCCTCGACCCGGTCCTCTTCGACCTCGACACCCTCGACCGGCTGATCCAGGTGGGTGACCTCGATCTCGGGCTGCCAATTGTCGCGTCCGGCCCGCTTGAGCACGCCATGCCAGACCCCTTCGATCAGGCGCAGCTTGGTCAGCGTCACGTCTTGTCCCATGGCATCCTCTCTCAAAGTTCGGCGCGCGGCACGCGGCAGAAGGTGAGATCGCGGATCGTCACCTGGTTCATTTCCGGCCCTTCGAAGATCAGGTCCACCCACATGGCCTCGACCCGCTTTTCATTCAGGTTGGTATAGGCCAGGTCGAACTCGACCATGACCTTGTCTTCGTGCAGAGGCAGTTCCCGCACGATCTGTTCGGTATTTGGGCCGTGACGGACGTTCAGCCGGGCAAAAATCTCCAGCGGTTTTTCCATTTCGACAATCACGTCCATGCGGATCAGATGCCGCTTGCGGAGGCCGTCGCAGGCGGCATCGGGTAGGTTCAGCACAAGGCTCAGGAAAGACCCGTCGAACCGGAAAACGTCCAATCGCAAACCGAACGGAGCCAGGTCCGCCTCGCGCGTGTTCCGCAACTGGCGCAAGGTCAGTTCCGAAATACGGCAGTCGTGAAACAGCGTGACTTCGTCGCCTAGCATGGTGCGCGATTCTACCGCCGCCATGCCCTTGACCGGCAAGGCACCGCGCCAGGCTTGCGGCCGCCAGGACCAATCCGTGCCCTGCGGCCTGGGGAATGTGGTCGAACCGATGCGTGGCAAGGCCAGCCGGCTGTCAGCCTGGAAGGTGAGTTCGTCCAGCGTGTGGCGCAGGTTGCGTGCGGCGTTGCGCTGCCGGCGCAGCTCGGAAAGCTCGGCCTCCGGTGCCGCCGCTGCGGCGCGCGACCAGTACCGGCGCATGCGCCGGTTCACGAACCTTGCCACTAGTCCTTTGCGCACCTTCGCCATACTCGGCCTTTGCGTTGTTCGATCTTTGGCAACATACCTGCCAAATTGTTTCGGTAAAGGAAACAACTACGGGGCCACGGCCGGGATTTTCCGTCGAGCGCGGACCGTCAAGACGGGGCGGCATCGGGCCGGTTGGCCTTTCCCAACGCATTGAGCGCAAGTTCCAGAAGCGTGCGCCCGGCATCGCGTTGCAGGGGCGCACGGCTATAGCTCAGGGCCGAAACGGTAACCAACCGGCCGCCGATATCGGTGAAGCCGCGCCAGATGAACGGGGTCGTGCCGGGCACGG
>PR_CR_10_Liq_2_inCRDRAFT_1000552_pt1 | contig 10429 bp, 9 predicted proteins | sample PRCRCaboRojoPR_FD_10245 | JGI IMG/M metagenome (IMG submission 10245) | reverse complement strand
GGGCCATTCGGGCTGATACGCGACATAGCCGAAGCCGAAGCTGCCGTCAGGCAGGGCAATGGTGGGCGACAGGGTCAGCCGGTCATGTTCGACGACGATATCTTGGCCGCGAAATCGGGTGCGCAGCTCCGGCACTGCGTGGCACCCGGCTGCAAGGGCATAAAGGCAGGCCCGGAAGGGCGACACCCCGTCGGCCTTGCGCCGCATGAGATGGGTCACGTCCAGCCGCACCGTGACCGCGAAATGCGGCCTCTCGTAGGTCCGGAACAGGCGATAGGCCCCTGCGCGCGGCCATGTATCAAGGTCGATGACCCGTTCGGCCACGTCCTAGACTTCTTCGATGCGGATCGCCACGGGGTCGGCCAGCACCACGTCGGTCTCGCGCACGGCGGCCAAGGCCTCGGACAGGTCGGCACGGGTGGTCTTGTGGGTGACGATCAGAACCGGGGCTGAGGTGTCCTGATGGCCATATTGGCGCATCCGGTCGATGGACACGCCTGCATCCCCGAGGATCGCGGTGATCTTGGCCAGCGCCCCCGGTTTGTCGATCAATTGCAGTCGCAGGTAATAGGCGGCGGGAACGGTGGAATTGGCGGCCCTGGCGTCGGCTAGCGTTTCGGCCGGTTGGCCGAACACCGGCAAACGCAGGCCGCGCGCGATATCCATCACGTCGCCCATGACCGCACTTGCCGTGGGGCCCTCGCCGGCGCCGGGGCCGCGCAGAACGATCTGTTCAACCGCGTCGCCTTCCAGCACCACCATGTTGGTGCCGCCTTCAAGCTGGCCCAGCGGGCTGCTGGCCGGCACAAGGCAGGGCGACATGCGCTGTTCCAGCCCGCGGCCGGTCATCTGCGCCACCCCCAGCAACTTGATGCGATAGCCCATGTCGGCGGCCTGGGTGATGTCGTCGATGGTGATCGCGCCGATCCCTTCCAGTTCGACCGCGTCGAAATTCGTCCGGGTGCCGAAGGCCAGGGCAGACAGGATAGCCAGCTTGTGGCCCGCATCGATGCCGCCCACGTCAAGGTTCGGATCGGCTTCCAGGTAGCCCAGCCCGTCGGCCTCGGCAAAGGCCTCTTCATAGGTCAGGCCCGCATTCTGCATCCGGGTCAGGATGTAATTGCAGGTGCCGTTCATCACGCCCATGACCCGTGTCATTTCGTTGCCGGCCAGGCCCTCCATCAGCGCCTTGATGACAGGAATGCCGCCAGCGACGGCCGCCTCGTAGCGCAGGTTGCAGCCCTTGGATTCCGCCAGTTCGGCCAGCGCCTGGCCGTGATGGGCCAGCATCGCCTTGTTGGCGGTCACGACATCCTTGCCCGCTGCCAGTGCCGCTTCGGTGGCCGCCTTGGCCGGGCCGTCGGACCCGCCCATGAGTTCCACGAAGACATCCACGTCATCCCGCTTGGCCAGGGCNACGGGATCGTCNTCCCAATCGTAATGCGACAGGTTCACGCCCCGGTCCTTGTCGCGGGTGCGGGCCGAGACAGCCACGATCTCGATCGGGCGGCCCGCGCGGGTTGTCAGCATCTTTGCCTGCTGGCGCACGATCCGCACCACGCCGACACCCACGGTGCCGAGGCCTGCAATCCCGAGACGGAGGGGGCTGGTCATCTGTCTGGTCCTTCCTCGCTGGTTTGGCGCCTGTTAGCCCGGATATGCCGCTACTGCAACGTAGGCCGCGCGACCCCGCGCAACAGGCGCTGTCGCACCGACGGGTCGAGCACCGGGCCGCGCAGCCGCGCCGCTCGCGCCTCCAGCGCGGCAAGTCGCCCTGCGAGGCCCGAAAGGGTCGCCGGGCCGCTGCGCTCGGACGTGGCCAGCGCATCGGCACGGGCCAGGATGCCGGTCAGCGGCGCAAGGGTCGGATAGGCCCCGCCCGACCGTTCGGCGCCGGCCGGATCGCGCGGCAGGTCGAACTGGGGGAAAGGGCTGCATGCGGTCAAGCCGCCCAGCAGGACAAGGGTCATCAGGCGCATCGGCGAGACAATAGGGCCTGCGCGCGGCCAAGGGCAAGTCGCATAACGGGCTTTTCAAATGAACGGCTGTTCAGTTAAATGCCTCGGACGAGGCGAAGGAGTGCTCATGGCGCGGAAGACAGGTTCTCACTCGGAGATTACCGGCCCGCGCGTGCGTGACGCGGCACTCAAGTTGATTGCGCAGCATGGCTTCGCCGCCGTGTCGATGCGCCGGATCGCCGAGGAGGTGGGCGTTCAGGCCGGGGCGCTCTACAATTACACCCGCGACAAGCAGGCGCTGTTGTTCGACCTGATGCGAAACCACATGGAAGAGCTTCTTGCGGCCCGCCAGGAGGCGGCGGTTTCAGGTGATCCGGTGGCGCGGCTCGATGCCTTCACCCGGTTCCACATCCACTGGCACCTGCCGCGCGGGGACCAGGTATTCATTTCCTATATGGAACTGCGCAACCTGACCCCGGAGAATTTCGCCGAGATCGAACGGTTGCGGAAGGTCTATGAGGACGAGTTGGAGCACATCCTGCAGGACGGCGTCGATGCGGGCCTGTTCCATCTGGACGACACCAAGGTGACGACCCTCGCGATCATCGCCATGTTGACGGGGATGAGCACATGGTACCGGGCCGAGGGCCGGTTGAGCCTGGACAGGATCGAGGGGCTCTATGTGGGCATGGTGCGGCGGCTTGTCGGTATTTGAGACCTTTGCCCGCGCATCCCGCCTGTGCACTTTGCCTCAATGTGCCTTGAACGACCGATGACCAGCCCATTGCCGAAATGCGTGTCGCCTCCGCTGGTCGGGTTATGACCCGCGGCATGTTGCTGGCGCTGGGCCGGGGTGTCGCCGGTGATGGCCGATCAGATCACGCCAAGGAGTTCCGGTGACCGGTTCAGGCCATGTCAGAAACAGCCGACCTCGCCCGCGGGATTGCCGGTGGTGCTCCACTTCAGCTGCGGCGTGAAACGCGGGGCGGTGACGATCATGTCCTCGAAGACGATCGTCCAGTCCCGACCGATGGTGAAGATCGGCTCATGGGCGACCTGGGTTTCCACGACGATCAGAGCCTGGCCATCCGGCAGAACAGGGATCTTGTTTTCGGACACATACGTGTCGAGCGTGCCGTCGCTCATCGGGGTCAGTTCACCCTTGGCCTCGGACCAGCAGACGAAATAGTCGTTGTCATCCTCGTCAAAGCTGATGACCGANACGCGCAGGCTGGTGTCGTGGTTCGACGTGGTGATGAAGCGGTGCAGCCGCCACATGCTGTTGAGGTAATCCCCGGTGACATATCCTTCGGTATCGCCGCCGCGGCGGCTCAGCGCGTCGGAAATCGTATAGGCGGCCTTGAGGTTGTTCGATTGCGAGCGGAAGGCTTCGAAGAAGACATAGGTTGCAAGGCAGGCAACGAAGAGGGTCGGAAACATCAGGAATGTCTCGACCACGGCCGTGCCGCCCTCGTCCCGGCGAAACTTGCGATACTGGCTATGGATACGGCGCAACATGGATCAGCTCGGCTCCATCACGAAGGCCGACATGGAGACCAGGCGGTAGTGCCGGTCGCTATGGCTGCGCGACAGCACGTAGCCAAGGCCGAATTCCGGCAGCATCGGCCGGAACAGGCCGCAGGCGCGCAGGACCATGATCTCGTTGTCGGCGCCGTTGTTGAAATTNCGGGCGGGTTCGAAAGGCTCACTGACATTGATGCAGCTTGCCTGGCGCGGAATGTTGGACCAGTTATCCGGATCGATCGGGCGCATCTCCAGCCGCATCGTGGTCGTGCAGTCGGGGATGATCCCGGCGGCATTGCAGATCATCCGGCGCAGGTCCTGTTCATCCAGGTCCGACCCGGTGTTCAGGCGCACTTCGCGCACGGCCATGTCCAACCCGCGCTCCAGCATGACGTGACGGGTCATCATCAGGCCCAGCTCATAGGCGGACACAAGCAGCACCATGAAGGGCAAGAAGACCAGGACGAATTCGATCGTCGGGCCGCCATCGTCACGCCGCCGGAACCGGAAGGGGAAAGACAGGATACGTTTGAACATGAACCGTTTTGCCTACTTGGTCAGTTTAAGGGCTCGGATGTCCGAGGCGATGGCGCTGAATGCTTCCGAAATCTCGACCCCGTCCACGTTGAAGTAGTGGTTCGGGGAGCTGGCGCAGTCGCGCAGGGCGATCTGGCCGCCCGAGGGCGCCTCGAAGGCAACCGTGTAGATCACCACGCCGGCGTCGCGCGCGGTTGCGCAGATCTCTGACAACCTGTTGTCGGCCTGCCAGGAATTCACCAGGCCGGTATCAAGCGCATAATCGGGTTCTCGGTATTCATACCAGGACAGGGCCCCGTCATTATAGGCCCTTGAAAGGTAGATGTTGTTGATGCGGTTGTAGACGTGCTCGGCATACATGTCCTGCCAACTGGCATGATAGACGTTGTCTTCGTAGTGGACCCCTTGGCCGGCGATGCCCGTGGGCGATTCCGGGGTCGCGTTGATGTAGTCCGAGCGGCTGTCGAAGCCATTGGGATAGTCCCTCCAGCGCGATGACCAACTGAACCCGTTCCAGTAAAAGCGGTCGTCCCAGCGATAATCCGGTGTGTCCAGCCCGGCGTATTGGACCGAGAACTCGTTCGAGTCCACTTGGCTCAACGGCTGGCCGGCATAGTCCCGGTCGAACCAGAGCATCGACATACCCGATTTCATGGGCTCTTCGAGGTCGTATTGGCTGGTGTTCTGTCCGTCTGTCATCAGGACGACGATCTTGAGCACCTCGTCGTCGTCAAAGCTCTGTGGGCGGTCGGCGGCGGCGGCGGGCACGGAACTGCCGGTCTGGCCTGCTAGCCCCTGCATGATCGGCCGCGTGCTGGGGTCCAGCAAGCCGACGCCCCATTTCATGCCCATGTCGATGGCGGTGTTCCCATAGGGTTGCAGCGCGTCGATCGCGTTATGCAGAAGCCCCTCGTTCGAGGTGGTCAGCACGATCCCGTTATGGTCGCCCTCGTGGCACCAAGGATACTTGATCGGGTTGTTGTAGCGTGAATCCCAGTACCAATCCGGGTCGAAATGCGAAACGTGGTCGTAGGTCTCCGACAGGTCCAGCTCTGTCGTGTCGAAAACGTCGTCCTCGAAGAGGGGACAGGTTGAATGAGGATGGGTGCGCGAAATGTTCAGAAAAGGCGAGATCTGCGTGCCTGGGTTGACCACGGCGCTGTAGGGGATCATCGAAATGGTGATCAGCCCGTTCGGAGCGTTCGTGTTGTTTGCCAGGACGGTCGACACGAAGTCCCGCGCGGCCGGGCGCAGGTTCTGGATCCGGTTGTTGCGATCCATGGACCCCGAGACATCGAGCACAAGCGAGACCTCGACATCCGAGACCCGTTCCTCGGCGGTCGAGGTGCTGCTGACCTTGAGGGTCGACAAGCCCGGCTGGAACGGCTCCATGAAGACACGGGGCAATTCGGTGAAGAACATCGGCATGTTCGCCTCGGCGGAAGCCGATACCACCCGGTAGTTCAGCCCCTCGTCGACCTGGGGGCTGTCGATCAGGTAATCGCGCAGGCCGGCGGTTTCGAAGTAGTTCTCGACCACCTCGGCAGGGGGGAGTGTCTGATCCAGGTCCGCGGCGGCGAGAACGGCGCGATCCAGCGTGCCCTGAAGCTTGGCGCGGGTGGTCTCGAAGCGCATGTAGTCGACTGCCATGCCACCGAACCAGAGGATCAGAACGAACAGGAACAATGAGAAGAAGATGATCATGCCACCTTCTTCGTCTCGCCTGAAACGGTGCAGCCACGGTGCCAGATCGGGCCGCGTCTTTTCTGGTTTCCTCGTGTTAGGCATCGGTCAACCTTTCCCACGTTCACTCTGCGCACCTCGGTCGAGGCACATTTCCCCGAGGGCAAAACATCAGGTCTAGGTGGCGAAAATGAGGCGAAGGCTGGACGTAAATCGACTAACTGGCGACGGGGGTGAAACGATGCACGGGCCTTGTGATGATCTGTTGCCGCTTTCGGGCCAATGACGCGATGCGAAGGGGCACTTATCCCAAGCTCGGGCGCTGATTGGCGCGCCATCCCACTCCAAACCAACGAATTGTTCAAAAACCGGGCGAATCGGCGTTAAGGTCGGGCGAAAGGCGTCGCAAGAACGCCATTTGCCCGAACCGGGTCTCTACAAGGAAGGTCAAAGATCATGAACGTAATGCCCCAGAACGAGCCGACATTCCGCGAGAGCGTGGACATCATGTACAACCGCGCCGTGGCCCTGATGGACCTTCCGCCCGGCTTGGAAGAGAAAATCCGCGTCTGCAACGCCACCTACACGGTGCGGTTCGGCGTGCGGCTACGGGGCAAGGTCGAGACCTTCACGGGCTATCGCTCGGTGCATTCGGAGCACATGGAACCGGTCAAGGGCGGCATTCGCTATGCCCTGGCCGTCGACCAGGACGAGGTCGAGGCGCTGGCGGCGCTGATGACCTACAAGTGCGCCCTTGTCGAAACGCCGTTTGGCGGGTCCAAGGGCGGGCTCTGTGTCGATCCGACCAAGTGGGAAGAACACGAGCTGGAACAGATCACCCGCCGCTTCGCCTATGAACTGGCCAAGCGTGACCTGATCAACCCCTCCCAGAACGTGCCCGCCCCCGACATGGGCACCGGCGAGCGCGAAATGGCCTGGATCGCCGACCAGTATCGCCGCATGAACACCACCGATATCAACGCCGCCGCCTGTGTCACCGGCAAGCCGCCGCACGCGGGTGGCATCCAGGGCCGGGTCGAGGCCACGGGCCGCGGTGTGGAATACGCCCTGCGAGAGTTCTTCCGTGAACCCGAGGACGTCAAGAAGGCGGGCTTGTCGGGTTCGTTGGACGGCAAGCGCGTGATCGTTCAGGGCCTCGGCAATGTCGGGTATCATGCGGCCAAGTTCCTGTCCGAGGAGGACGGCTGCAAGGTCATCGGCATCATCGAACGCGACGGGGCGCTGTTGAACGAGGCGGGTATCGACGTGGAATCCGTGCGCCAGTGGATCATGAAACATGGCGGCGTCTCGAACTACCCCGACGCCACCCATCATGCCGATGGCAACAAGGTGCTAGAGGCGGATTGCGACATCCTGATCCCGGCCGCCCTGGAAGGGGTGATCAACCTGCAGAATGCCCCGCGCATCAAGGCGCCGCTGATCATCGAGGCCGCGAACGGCCCGGTGACCGCAGGGGCCGATGACGTGCTGCGCGAAAAGGGCACCGTGATCATTCCCGACCTCTATGCAAATGCCGGCGGTGTGACCGTGTCCTATTTCGAATGGGTCAAGAACCTGTCCCATATCCGGTTCGGCCGGATGCAGCGCCGCCAGGAAGAGGCGCGCCACGAACTCATTGTCCGTGAACTGGAGCGGCTGGACGACAAGATGGGCGATGCCTGGTCCATGTCCCCCGATTTCAAGCGCAAATACATGCGCGGGGCGGACGAATTGGAACTGGTCCGCTCGGGCCTGGACGATACGATGCGCACGGCGTTCCAGGCCATGCGCGAGAAATGGCACGGGCGCAGTGACGTCAATGACCTGCGCACCGCCGGTTTCATCACGGCGATCGAACGCGTCGCCAAGAGCTACGCAGCCAAGGGACTCTAGCGCCCTCCAAAGGCCGGCGCGCGGCATCTGTCGCGGGCTGGCCGGTATTTGTCGAAAAGCACCGTTGCGCGGCCCGCGCCACTTGCTAGGGTCGCCCCAAGCAGGGGAGGCCACGCATCATGGGCTATTCAGGGTTCCGCGTTCTCAAGGAAGGGCTTTTGGGCCACAAGGGCTGGAAACCCGTCTGGCGCGATCCCGACCCCAAGCCGGAATATGACATCGTCATCATCGGTGGCGGCGGACATGGCCTGTCCACCGCCTATTACCTGGCCAAGGAACACGGGCTGACCAACGTGGCCGTGCTGGAGAAAGGCTATATCGGCGGCGGCAATGTGGGCCGGAACACCACGATCGTGCGGGCCAACTACTTCCTTCCCGGCAATTCGGAGTTCTACAGCCATTCGCTCAAGCTGTGGGAAAGCCTTGAGCAAGACCTCAACTACAATGTGATGCATTCGCAGCGTGGCCTGATCAACCTGTTCCATTCCGACGGCCAGCGCGACGCTTTNGCCCGGCGCGGTAACGCCATGGTCAACCAGGGCGACGATGCGATCCTGCTGGATCGCGACGGGGTGCGCGAGCATCTGCCCTACCTCGATTTCGACAATGTGCGCTTTCCCATCTATGGCGGGCTCTATCACCCGCGCGGGGGCACCGCCCGGCATGATGCCGTGGCCTGGGGCTATGCCCGTGGCGCCGACCAGCGCGGNATCGACCTGNTCCAGAATTGCGAGGTCACGGGGATCGACATCCAGAACGGCAAGGTCACCGGCGTTCAGACCACGCGCGGCGCGATCCGGGCCAAGAAGGTTGGGATCGTCGTCGCGGGTCGCTCTGGGCAGGTGGCCGAGATGGCCGGAATGCGCCTGCCCATCGAAAGCCATATCCTGCAGGCCTTCGTGACCGAGGGGCTGAAGCCCATCATCGACCACGTCGTCAGCTTCGGCATGGGCCATTTCTATATCAGCCAGTCCGACAAGGGCGGGTTGGTCTTTGGCGGCGATCTCGACTTCTACAGCTCTTACGCCAGCCGCGGCAACCTGCCCATGGCCGAGCACGTGATGGACGCGGCCATGACCCTGATGCCCGCCATCGGCAAGGCCAAGGTGCTGCGCAGCTGGGGCGGGATCATGGACATGACGCCCGATGGCAGCCCGATCATCGACAAGACCGGGACCGAAGGTCTCTTTATAGATTGCGGCTGGTGCTATGGCGGCTTCAAGGCGGTGCCGGGATCGGGCTTTTCCTTCGCCCATCTGATGGCCACCGGACGCCATCACGAGCCGGCGGCGAAATTCCGGCTGGACCGGTTCCGCACCGGGCGCGGCCTGATGGATGAAGAGGGCACCGGCTCTCAGCACAACCTGCATTAAGGACACGACATGCGTATCCCTTGCCCCATCTGCGGCACCCGTGACCGGCGCGAATTCTATTACCAGGGCGCGGCAGAGCTGCTGCACCGCCCGGCCCCCGATGCGGGCGACGCCGCCTGGGACGACTACCTGCACAATCGCGACAATCCCTGCGGCGAAACCCGCGACCTGTGGTTTCACGAGGCCGGTTGCGGGGCCTGGCTGGTGGTGACGCGCAACACCGCCACGCACGAGGTCATGGGCGCCGAACTGGCCGAGAAGGTGGTATCATGAGGATCGAGGGGCGCGGCCTTTACCAGACGAACACCTCGGTTCCCTTCACCTTTGACGGCGAACGGCTGACCGGGCGCGAGGGCGATACGCTCGCCGCGGCCCTGATCGCCAATGACAAGCGGGTCGTGGCGCGGTCTTTCAAGTATCACCGGCCGCGCGGCATCCTGACCGCCGGGTCCGAGGAACCCAACGCGCTGGTCACCATCGGCCATGGCCCGCAGCAGGATCCGAACGTGCGTGCCACGGTTCAGGAACTTTACGAGGGGCTGGAGGCGCGCAGCCAGAATGCGTTCCCCTCGGTCAATTTCGACCTGATGGCGGTCAATGACCTGATGTCGCCCTTCCTGGGGGCGGGGTTCTATTACAAGACGTTCATGTGGCCCAAGAGTTTTTGGGAAAAGCTTTACGAACCCATCATTCGCCGCGCCGCAGGTCTGGGTGCCCTGTCGGGCCTGACCAACGAAGACAGCTATGAGAAGGCCTATGCCTTCTGCGACGTGCTGGTGATCGGGGCGGGCCCGGCGGGGTTGATGGCGGCGCTGACCGCGGCTCGGGCCGGGGCGGATGTGATCCTTGCCGATGAAGACAGCCAGATGGGCGGCCGCCTTCTGGCCGAAACGCAAGAGGTTGACGGCAAGCCCGGCCATGTCTGGGCGGCCGAGGTCGTGGCCGAACTCGCGGCCATGGAGAACGTGCGCCTGATGCCGCGGACCGCGGTGACCGGCGCCTATGACCAGGGCACTTACGGCGCGCTGGAACGGGTGGGTCAGCACCATCCGCACCAGCCCGGCAAGCCGCTGGAATGCTTCTGGCGCATCGCCGCCAGCCGCGCGATCCTGTGTGCCGGGGCACTGGAACGGCCCGTGGCCTTTCCCAACAATGACCGCCCGGGCATCATGACCGCCGGGGCCGTGCGTGCCTATCTCAACCGCTGGGGTGTCGTGGCGGGCCGAAAGGTTGCCCTTTTCGCTAACAATGACGGGGCGCACCGGACCGCGCTGGACCTGATGGATGCGGGCATCGAGGTTGTGGCGGTGATCGACAGCCGCGCCGGGGCGCAGGCTTTGGGCGATTATCCCTTGCATGCCGGGGCGCAGGTCATCGGAACCAAGGGCCGCAAGGGGCTCGAAAGCCTGACCATCGACACCGGATCCGGCCGGGTGCGTGTTGCCGCCGATTGCCTTGCCA
>PR_CR_10_Liq_2_inCRDRAFT_1000551_pt1 | contig 10430 bp, 9 predicted proteins | sample PRCRCaboRojoPR_FD_10245 | JGI IMG/M metagenome (IMG submission 10245) | reverse complement strand
CCGTTCGAGCGTTGCGCCGAAAGGTTCTCCTCCAGCCCCAACCGGGCGAATTCCGCCCTGGCGTCGATCTTCGGCACCTCGGTCACGGGCACGCCATTATAGAGCGCGCCGAGGATCGCGATCAGACCGCGCACGATCATCGCGTCACTGTCACCGCGAAACGAGAATTCTCCCGACTCGACATGCGGCACCAACCAGACCTGGCTGGCGCAGCCCTCGACCTTGGTCGCGGGCACTTTCAACGCCTCGTCAAGCGGCTCCATCGCCTTTCCCATGTCGATCACATGCGCATAGCGATCTTCCCAGTCGTCCAGGAAATCAAAGGTTTCGACGATGTCTTCAAAGGCGTCCGTGGCCATCCCGCGCTCCTTCTTCGGTCGCCCGTGATGTAAGCTGCCTGCCCCGGCACGTCCAGTGGGCGCTTTTCACACGGGCAAAGCTGCGGTAAGCCTTTGACAGGGAATGAATTGGGGACATGACATGCGGCGCGGTTTTCTTCTGACAGCACTGATCTTGACGACCACGACGGGCTGCGCCCGTCTCGCGGACAGCCCCGTGAACCCGCTCAACTGGTTCGGCGGCGGTGGCGCCACCCAGGAGGCCGCGCCCGGCGAGGCCGAGATCCGCCCCCTCGTGCCCGCAAATCCCCGCGAAATCGTCGTGGATCAGCGTGGACCGGTGGAGACCATCACCGCGCTGTCGGTCGACCGCACGCCCTATGGCGCGCTCGTCACGGCAACCGGCCAGACCGATATCCAGGGCTATTTCAACGCCGAGCTTGTGCCGGTCTCGATCGAGGACGGAACGTTGACGCTGGAATTTCGCGCAGAGGCCCCTCCGGCCTTCACCGGCCTGGGATCACCCCGCAGCCGGCTGATCACCGTGGCTTACAGGCTGAACGCCGCCGACCTGGCCACGATCCGCACTGTCCGGGTCACGGGCGCCCAGAACAGCCGCAGCGCGCGGCCCTGACCGGACTACAAAGCCCGCGTCACCACCTTCTGACCTTGCACGACGAGGCCGATTTCCCCATCGCAGAGCCGTAGCGCATCGGCACCGAAGACCTCCTTGCGCCAACCCTTGAGCGCGGGCACATCCCGTTCCCCGGCAGCCAGCGCATCGAGATCGGCGGAACTGGCGATCAGCTTCTGCGCCACCCCCTCGCCATCGGCCTTGGCTTTCAGCAGCACGCGCAGCATGTCGGCCAGGGCCGGGTTCACCTGCAGTTTCTCGCGGCTGCGGTCGGGTTTGGGCATGTCCTCCGGATCGGTTTCCAGGCCAGCCTTGACCGCGTGCAGGATACCCTCGGCGATCTCGCCGCGCCGGGCCTCGCGCAGCAGAAGCCGCGAGCGGGACAGGTCCTTGTCCGATTGCGGTTTGGTCGAGGCCAGCTCGACCAGCGCATCATCCTTAAACACCCGGTTACGGGGCACGTTGCGCGCCTGGGCATAACCTTCGCGGAACCGCGCCAATTCCCGCACCACGGCCAGGAACTTGCCCGAATTGGTGCGTGTCTTGATGCGTTTCCACGCCTCGGCGGGATCGACCCGGTAGGTGGCGGGGTCCTGAAGCACGGCCATTTCCTCGGCCACCCATTTCTTGCGCCCCGACTGCGCGATCTGGCGGTCCAGCTCTTCGTAGATCACACGCAGATGGGTCACGTCGGCCAGCGCGTATTTCTTCTGCGCCTCGGTCAATGGGCGGCGCGACCAATCGGTGAAGCGGCTGGATTTGTCCAGCGAGGCCTTGGCGATCTTGCGCACAAGGGTTTCATAGCCCACCTGCTCGCCAAAACCGCAAACCATTGCGGCCACCTGCGTGTCGAACAATGGCTCGGGAATCAGCCCGGCATCCACGTGGAAGATTTCCAGATCCTGGCGCGCGGCATGGAACACCTTGACGACGCCATGATCCCGGAAGAGCTCGTAAAGAGGATCCAGCGACAGGCCTTCGGCCAGCGGATCGACCAGCACGGCGTTTGCATCGCCCTCGCCCGGATAGGCCAGCTGCACGAGACACAGCTTGGAATAATAGGTCCGTTCGCGCAGGAATTCGGTATCGACGGTGACGTAGGGGTGCTGGGCGGCCTCGGCGCAGAAGGCCGCGAGGTCCTCGGTCTTGGTAATGGTTTTCATGGCATTGCCTTAGCCTGTTTTTGCGAGGACCGAAAGTCAGGACAGGTGGACCGGCGTCCGGTCCCCCGCCGCGAAGCGCCGCAGCACCGCCGGGTAGAGCCGGTGTTCCTGTTCCAGCACCCGTGCGGCCAGCCGGTCGGGCGTGTCGCCGGGGCGGATCGGCACCCGCGCCTGCCCAAGGATCGGGCCGCCGTCGAGTTCCGCCGTTACCTCGTGCACACTGCACCCGGCCTCTGTATCGCCGGCCTCCAGCGCGCGGGCATGGGTATTCAGCCCCTTGTATTTGGGCAGAAGCGAGGGGTGGATATTCAGCATCTTCCCCGCGTAATGGGTAATGAAAAGCGGTGTCAGGATACGCATGAATCCGGCCAGGCACAGGATGTCAGGCGCATGAGGATCAATTGCTGAAAAAAGCGCCTTTTCAAAACCTTCTCGATCACCTTTGAAGTCCCGATGGTCCACGACCGCCGTGGGAATCCCCCTCGCCTCGGCCTTGGCCAGCCCGCCCGCGCCCGGCACGTTCGAAAGCACCAGACAGGGCCGCGCGGGATGGTCGCCCACCATGCTGTCGGCCAGCGTCACCATGTTGGACCCGCCGCCCGAAATCAGGATCGCGACCCGCTTGGTCAAAGAAGCGTGCCCCGGTAGCGGACGCCCTCGCCTTGCGTGACCCGGCCCAGCTCGACCACGGTTTCACCCTCGCCTGCCAATACTGCGGCGATGCGCTGTGCCTGATCCTCGGCCACGACGACGACCATGCCGATGCCGCTGTTGAAGGTCTTGAGCATCTCGGCCGCGTCCATCCCGCCCTGCTCGGCCAGCCACCGGAAGACCGGTGGCAGGTCCCAGGCATCGAGGTTGACCTCGGCGCCCAACCCCTCGGGCATGACGCGCGGCAGGTTCTCGGTCAGTCCGCCGCCGGTGATATGGGCGAGGCCATGTACGCCGCCGGCACGGATCGCCGCCAGCACTTGCGTCACATAAAGCCGCGTGGGCGCCAGAAGCGCCGCACCCAGTGTCCCCTCGTCCCAGGGGCAGGCATCGTCCCAGCCCAGGCCCGAGCGTTCAACGACGCGGCGCACCAGCGAATAGCCGTTGGAATGCACCCCGTTGGAGGCGAGCCCCAGCAGCACGTCGCCCTCGGCCACGTCGGCGGGCAGCGCCGCCCCCCGTTCCATCGCGCCCACGGCAAAGCCCGCAAGGTCGAAATCCCCGGCGGGATACATGCCCGGCATTTCCGCCGTCTCGCCGCCGATCAGGGCGCAGCCGCTATCCTCGCAACCCTTGGCGATGCCCTCGATCACGCGGGCGGCGGCGTCCAGCTCCAGCTTGCCGGTTGCGAAGTAATCCAGAAAGAACAGCGGCTCGGCGCCCTGGCAAACAAGGTCGTTCACGCACATGGCAACAAGGTCGATGCCGACGCCGTCCACCTCGCCGGTGTCGATGGCGATGCGCAGCTTGGTGCCCACGCCATCGGTCGCGGCCACCAGCACCGGGTCGTCATAGCCCGCCGCCTTGAGGTCGAAGAGACCGCCAAAGCCCCCCAGTCCGGCCATCACACCTGGCCGGTTGGTACGTTTTGCGGCGGGCTTGATCCGGTCGATCAGGGCGTTACCCGCATCGATATCCACCCCGGCATCCGCATAGGTCAGGCCGTTCTTCGTCATGTCCACGATCCCCCGATTGGCGTTCTGCGCTGCCGATACAGGGTTTGCCCCATGCGGGCAACTGCCGCGGCCCAGCACCACGCAGTAATCTTGACGCAGTTCGCGCCCGCGGTAATGGTGGCGGCATGCAGGGGATCTGGGACTTTCTGGTAGAGCATCTGGGGCCGACAGAAGTTCTGTCGCCCATCTACCTCGCCTGCTTCTGCCTGATCGCCTTCTGGCTCTATCTGGTGCGCAAGGAAGAAGGCAGCTTTCTCGCTTATCTCCTGCCGCGAGACATCTGGCGTCACAAGTCGATCCGGATCGACTTCGCCATGCTGATCATCAACCGGCTCATCGCCGCAGTCGGCATCACCGCGCGCCTCGCCGCGGCCCCGGCCGTGGCGGCCTGGGTCGCCCAACAGATGCCCCGCCCTTTGCTGGCCGAAGACCAGCTGACACCCCTCATGCTGGCGCTAATCGTCTTTCTGATCGGGGATTTCTTCCTCTACTGGGTGCATCGTTCCTATCACCGGATCCCGACGATCTGGCCGCTGCACGCGGTGCATCACAGCGCCTCGGTGCTGACCCCGGTGACCACCTATCGCCAGCACCCGGTCGGCTCGCTCATCACGACCGCACTGAACACCGTGGTTTTCGGGGTGCTGTTCGGGGTGATTGCGGGCGCCTATGGCCCGCATCTGACCTTCGCCGAGATTGCCGGGGCCAATGCCTTCGTCTTCCTGGCCAATGCCACGATGACGAATTTCCAGCACTCGCATATCTGGATCAGCTTCGGCCCGGTGCTGGAACGCATCTTCATCTCGCCTGCGCAACACCAGGTTCACCACTCGATCGAGCGGCGCCATTACAATCGCAATTTCGGACAGACCCTGGCCATATGGGACTGGATGTTCGGAACGCTCTACCTGATCCGGGAAAAGGAAGAGATCCGATTTGGCCTTACGGATGATGCCGATGCGCCACTGATGACGCATCGGCTTGACCACATGCTGATCGATCCCGTGCGGCGGATGTTGAGGCCGTCGCGTTAGGGACCGATCCCGGTCCTCAGAACTTCATCAGGATGTCGTCGTCGTCCTGGCTTTCCTGCGCATCGCTCGCGTTCTTGCTGCGCGATGAGGTCAGGCTGCCGGCGCCGTTCATCAGCATGACCGCCCCGACGACAAGAAGCACCAGCAAGGCGCCGGACGGATCGCTGTCCGCGCCCAATGCAGGCGGCTCGGGCGAATAGGACCACGAGCCCGCATGGGCGGCTGTGGCCATGACAGAGGCGACGGCCCCCAAGAATAATCTCTTCATCGGTTTCTCCTTCCCCAAGGGTTCCTAATGATGCCGAGATTATCAGCTTATCCCGAATGAGAAACGTTTTTCTGCAATAGCGCTCTGTTTGCATGGCCCGGTTGACGCGCGCAGCCGACGCGGTGCCTTCGTCCATAGCCGCATCCTCTTTTTCCCGGGCAACGCCCGGCTTTGCAACCCGTGGCATCGCGGGGGTTGACCTGCGTTTCTTCGCCCCCCACATCACATTAAAGTTTTCTAATGTTTGAAAGGAACGATCATGACCTCGCAATCGCCTTCTCCCGTCGTCCGCGCGTTTTTCGATCGACCGACCGGTAGCCTGCAATATGTCTTCCACGACCCCAAGACGCGGCGCGCGGCCATCGTGGACCCGGTCTGGAACTATTTCCCCGAGGCCGGCGCCGTCAGCACGCAAAGCGCCGACGAGATCCTTGCCTATGTTCAGGCCGAGGGGCTGACCGTCGAGTGGATCCTCGACACGCACCCCCATGCCGACCATTTCAGCGCTGGCCCCTACCTGAAGGAAAAGCTGGGCGCGCCCCATGGGATCGGGGAAAAGGTCACCGGTGTGCAGAAGCTGTGGCAGGAACTCTACAACCTGCCCGACCTGGCCACCGATGGCAGCCAGTGGGACCGGCTCTTTGCCGAGGGCGAGGAATTCATGGTCGGCGAGATCCCCGTGAAAGTCATGTTCTCGCCAGGGCACACGCTGGCCTCGATCACTTATGTGGCCGGGGACGCGGCCTTTGTGCATGACACCCTGATGATGCCCGCCTCCGGCACCAGCCGCGCGGATTTCCCCGGCGGCAGCACCGAGGATCTGTGGAATTCCATCCGCGCGATCCTGGACCTGCCCGGGCAGACACGGCTTTACATCGGGCATGACTACCCCGCCCCCGGCGTGGCGCCGCAATACATGGCCACGGTGGCCGAGCACCGGCTGAGCAACCGCCATGTCAAGGACGGCATCGGGAAGGCCGAATTCACCGCCACGCGTGACGCCCGCGACCAGACGCTGAAACTGCCCGCGCGGATGCTGGAAGCGCTTCAGGTCAACATCCGGGGTGGCCGTCTGCCCGAGCCCGAGGCGGATGGGCACAGCTACCTCAAGAAGCCCATCGGCCGGTTCGACCCGCGTTGATGGTCCGGTATTGACGCGCCAGCCCTTTTCGGCGTAGCGGGAGGGCTGGCGGGCCTGTAGCTCAATTGGTTAGAGCAGAGCGCTCATAACGCTTTGGTTGCGGGTTCGAGTCCTGCCGGGCCTACCACCGCCGACATTGCAAAGACGATGTTCGGCGGCCTGCGCAAGGCACGTTTGCCACCGGCAAATGCGCCGCAGCACCTCCACCTACCGCGGCAGAACGATATCAACGCGCAACCCGCCGAGTGCTTCGCTGTCATCGAGTCGCAGGGTGCCGCCGTGACTCCGGGCAATATCGGCCACGATGGCCAACCCCAGCCCGACACCCGGACCCTGATCCTGGTTGCGGGCCGGGTCCAGCCGGGTAAAGGGCCGCACCGCGTCCTCGCGCGCCCGGGGCGGAATGCCCGGCCCGTTATCCTCGACCGAGAAGCGCACCGCGCGCGGACTGACCTGCACGCTCAGCCGGGCCTTGTCGCCGTAGCGCAAAGCGTTGCCAATCAGGTTTTCCAGCGCACGCCGGATGGCCATGGGGCGCAATTGCACCTCTGCGCCGTCCCCGGTCATCTCGCCTGCGTCCACGGCCTGGTCCATACGCGCGGCATCGTCCAGCACCTGCTTGGCAAGGGCCACCGGGTCCACGGGGCTGCGCTCGTCCTCGGCCGCGCCGCGCGCATAGTCGAGGAAAGCGTCCAGCAGGCGCTCCATGTCGGCCACGTCGCGGGTCAGCGGCGCCACCTCGTCGTCATCCAGCAACCCCAATCCCAGCTTGAGCCGGGTCAGCGGTGTGCGCAGATCATGCGAAATCCCCGAGAGCATCAGCGTGCGCGCCTGGGTCTGGCGCTCCAGTCGGGCCCGCATATCGAGGAAGGCGTGACCTGCCGCGCGCACCTCGTTGGCCCCGGCCGGTGAATAGGGAATCACCCGCCCGCGCCCGTATTCGGCCGAGGCGTTGGCGAGCCGCTTGATCGGACGCAGCTGGTTGCGCAGGTAGATATAGGCGATCACCGTCATCAGCACGCCGAGAAACACCATCAAAACCAGCAATTGGTGCGGATTCGACGCCGAGACGCGCTGACGCTGGAACCCCACCGACATCTGGCCATGCTCGGTCTCGATCCACAACATGACCCGCCGATCATCAGGCAGGAGGATCGGCCCCAGGCCCGGCAGCCCCTCGCGCAGCACCCGGCGCAGGACCAGCCCGGAAAAGTCGTACCAGCGCCGCTGATCGGCCGCCGGCAGGTCGGGGTCCGGCAGGCGCACATCCAGCGCCAGGGCCGGGGCGATTCCGTCAATGGCCGCCTGTGCCCCTGCCCGGTCCGGCGCCGCGTTCACCGTGTCCGTAAGGTAGGTCAGGTCATACAGAACCGAGCGGGTCATCTGTTCGGTCACGTCCTCGAAATGGCGCTGGATGAAGGCCACCGAGATCGTCAGCTGCAAGGTGATAACCGGCAGGATCAGGATCAGGGCGGCCCGGCCATAGAGGCTGCGGGGCATGTATCGTTTGAGCCACTGGAACATCATGGGCTAAGGCTATCCCCGGCGCGCGGCGAAGGAAACGCAAGATGCAGGACGACATGGAAAAACCGCAACCGGGCAGCCCGGTGACCCTGGCCGATGAGCTGACCATGGTGCTGGCGCCGAACCCCTCGCCCATGACCCATTGGGGCACCAATACCTACCTGCTGGGCGACAGCCGCCTTGCGGTGATCGACCCCGGCCCCGACGATGCGCGCCACCTGGCCGCCCTGCGGGCCGCGATCCGCGGGCGCCCGGTGAGCCATATCCTCGTCACCCATGCCCATCTGGACCACGCGCCCCTTGCCCGCGCTTTGTCGCGCGAAACCGGCGCGCCGGTGCTGGCCTTTGGCGATGCAAGCGCCGGGCGAAGCGCGGTGATGCAGGACCTCGCAAAGTCCGGTCTTGTTGGCGGCGGAGAAGGGGTCGATACGGGGTTCTGCCCGGATGAGACGCTGGCCGACGGGGACCGGATTGCGGGCGACGGCTGGACGCTCGAGGCGCTGCACACGCCCGGCCACATGGGCAATCACCTGTGCTTTCTGTGGGAGGACAGCGCGTTCAGCGGTGATCACGTGATGGGCTGGGCCAGCTCGCTGGTCTCGCCGCCCGATGGCGACCTGACGGATTTCATGGCCGCCTGCCATCGGCTGGCAGCCACCGGGGTGACACGCCTCTGGCCCGGCCATGGCGGCCCGGTCGCCAGCGCACAGGAGCGTATCGCCGAGCTGATCGCCCATCGCAGGGCGAGAGAGACACAAATCCGCGCGGCCCTTGTCGACGCGCCCGGCACTGCCGCTGAAATCGCCGCACGGGTCTATACCGATATCCCCCCGCCCCTTCTGCCCGCCGCCGAACGCAATGTGCTGGCCCACCTGATCGACCTGAGGGAACGCGATCTGGCGCGCACCGAAACACCCCTGACGACCGCCGCGCGTTTCACCGCCACAGGATAATCCGGGCCCTTTCAAAAAACTGAAAAGAACCCTCTGGACGCGCCAGAATCCTGTTGCTATATGCGCCCTCGTGTTCCGGCGTAGCTCAGCGGTAGAGCAGTTGACTGTTAATCAATTGGTCGTAGGTTCGATCCCTACCGCCGGAGCCAAAATTCACTGACAAAATCAAGACTGCTCCGCCTATGGCGGCGGCTGCGCCATGAAATGGCCATATTTCCGCCCCGTTTTTGCCGCGCAGGTCTGCTGGGCTTGATCCACGGCCCATGAAGAGGCCGCCAGGCAGAGACCCAGAGGCAGAGCAGGTTCACGTTATGGCAAAAGACAGCACCACACGGCCAACACCGCCGTCGTCCCGCACCCCCAGCAACACCGGCACGCGGCGCAGGCCGGGGCCTCCGAAACCCGTGGTTTTCCGGGACTTCGCCAGCATCTGATCACAAGGCGCCTTTCTTGACGGATCGGCATCTGGGCCGCGTGGCCTTCTCCCTCCGCGCGCGACCCTTTGCCGATCCATTTTTTGTTTGCTTGCAGCGACCTAGCCGGAGTTTACGGGTTATGAGGCGGCCCGCTTGGCGAGAGTGCGACATCTGCGCACGGCCACCCGGATCGGACCCGGTTTTTGATCCATGTCATGAAAGCCCTGTGAGTGCGCATTTAGAATGATTCCAGTTCTTTCGAAACTGGAGTATCTTATGTCCAAAAATCCATTCCTGACCGGGGTTCTCATCGCGCTTGCCGCACCCGTTTTGGCCCAGGACGACGCCGTGCTGCGCGAAGACGCCCTGAGTTATTTCGAGCCCATCCCGATGAATCCACCCGATCTGGGCGACAACATCGTCAGCCGTGAACGCGTCGATCTTGGTGCCATGCTCTACTTCGATCCGCGCATGTCCGCGTCGGGTCTGTTCTCTTGCCAGACCTGTCATAATGTCGGCATGGGCGGCGTCGACGGGCTGGAGGTATCGATTGGTCATGGGTGGCAGAAGGGGCCACGCAACGCACCGACATCGTTCAACGCGGTCTTCAACATCGCGCAATTCTGGGATGGCCGCGCGCCCGACCTTGAAGAGCAGGCCAAGGGGCCGGTGCAAGCCGGGGTCGAGATGAACAACACCCCCGACAACGTGGTGGCCACGCTTAACTCCATGCCCGCCTATATCGAGGCGTTCGAAGAAGCGTTCCCAGGCGAGGAAGACCCTGTCACCTTCGACAATTTCGCCCGCGCGATCGAATCCTTCGAAGCGACGCTGATCACGCCCAATTCGCCTTTCGACCAGTTCCTGATGGGCAATGACAACGCCCTGAACGAGCAGGAAAAGCGCGGCCTTCTGGCCTTCATGGATACCGGCTGCGCGGCCTGTCATGCGGGCGTGAATGTCGGCGGGCAGGAATACTATCCCTTCGGCCTGATCGAAAAACCCGGTGCCGAGGTTTTGCCCGAGGGCGACCGCGGCCGCTTCGCCGTGACCGAAACCGTAAGCGACGAATACGTTTTCCGCGCCGGTCCGCTGCGCAACATCGAGCTCACCGCCCCCTATTTCCACTCCGGCGTCGTCTGGGACCTGGAAGAGGCCGTCGCGATCATGGGCACGTCGCAACTGGGCTATGAGCTGTCCGACCAGGAGGTCAGCGACATCACCGCCTTTCTGCGAACCCTGACCGGCGAACAGCCCGAGGTCGTCCACCCGGTCCTGCCGGTGCGGACGAT
>PR_CR_10_Liq_2_inCRDRAFT_1000544_pt1 | contig 10475 bp, 6 predicted proteins | sample PRCRCaboRojoPR_FD_10245 | JGI IMG/M metagenome (IMG submission 10245) | reverse complement strand
TTGACATGCCCGGTTTGGTAACTCTTAGCCAAGGTTGGCGCCTCCGCGTATTCCGCGATGGAAGGGTTATCGGCTTCGGCCATAGATAGGGTCACACCGCCACTCCACTGATCGGTAAAGCTGCGACGATAGGCCACAAAGGCACCCATCTGATCGAAGGTTTCAATGCTACCGTCGTTCGCAATGTAGCCATCGTTGAAGGCGTTAATACCCAAGTAACGGCCCAGCGCATCACCGTAGTTGGCACCGAAGCGGATATCCGCAGCGCCCATGACGTACTTACCCGACAAGCTCAGACCATAGCCCGCCACCGAGTCGTCGGTGGTGCCGTTATCGTAGGTAAGCTGACGGGCAATACCCGCCAATGACCAAGCCAAGCCGCCGTTTTTGCCGTTGTAGCGGGCCACCAAATCGGGAATACCCTCAGAGAAATCGTCGTGGGGCTCGCCATTCAAACGCGTGCGTGGATTTTCAACCGCGAACATCCAAGGCCCCGTGGTGATACGAATCATAGGCTGGCGGTTGAAGATCGTGCCTACGGGACCGACGAAGTCGAGGTTTGCAGGTAGCGTACCCACGTTAAAAAATGTGGACCAGGTTTGTCCTGCCAATAGTGATGAGTCTTCAGAGTACTGCCACTTCACGTAAGCGTGGCGCATACGGTTAGCCCAGCTATTCGATACCCGCTCGTTACCCTGACCGCCTACGGCGAAGTCCATCTCGAAATTGGTCGAGATAGTACCCACATCGGTTTGGGTGGCGGTTTTTAAGAAGAAGCGCGAGGTTTTGGCATGCAGGTTATAGGCCTGATAGCTCTCGCCCGAGCCATCGGATACGGGTATGAGCGAGGGCACCATGAAATCCTCAATCAGACCATTCTTGGGTTTGCCTTCGCTGTAGCTGGTGGCAATGGAGTCGACCTTAATAAAACCGCCGTAGCTCAGTTTGGTACCAGCAGCGGTCATGTGCGCTTCATCGGCTGAGGCGGTGTTACTGGCAATTTTTTTCTCATCGATATCCAGGCGCTCGGTGGTCACCTGAATTTGATTCTGCTGCGACTGCAGCATCTCTTTCAACATTTGCACCTGTTGCTCGAGCGCGGCAATGCGATCGTCGGTGTGATTGTCGGCGTAGGCGCCGGCAATAGGCGTCAGCGCAACAGCTAATGCCAGTGCCGAGCGATGTGACGCAGTGGTTCGTTGTTTCATCATTGTGCCCCCAAAAAATATGCTTATGGTGTTATCCGGGGTTCGTTATACGGCGTGAAAAACCCGGGGCACACTAGACTTTGGTCAAATCTGGGGCTAATTTCGACTAAAGTCGAGTGCGTAAAAGCGCTTAGCGCAACACAACAATAATGAACGTAGGATGCCCGTTGCTATGGCTTTAAACGTCTGCATTGCCGATGACCACCCACTGTTTGGGCAAGCGTTAGCGGGTGTGCTGAATAGCCGCAGCAGTGACTTTGTTATTGAGCGCTTGGCCACGGTCAGTGATTTACAGTCACGGATTAGCCGCGACGCTCCTCTCGATTTATTACTACTCGATTTACACATGCCCGGTGCGGTGGGGTTCTCAAGCCTCAGCTGGGTACGCGCCCAGCGGCCACGACTACCGGTAGTGGTGGTATCGGCCAACACCCACCCAGAAACCGTGCGCCGCGCCCTCGACCACGGTGCGGCGGCCTTCCTAAGTAAATCGACCGATGCCGATGACATAGAAACCACCGTACGCCAAGTGCTCTCGGGGGAGCGTGGACTGCACCCCCACTTAACGGTGGCGAGCAAAGGGGAAACCTTAGCGGGGCTCGACGCCGCCGAAGCCATCGCCAGCATGACGGCCCAGCAATTCCGTGTGGCATCGATGCTGGTTGAAGGTCAGCTTAACAAGCAGATTGCCTGGGAGCTGGGCGTAAAAGAAGCCACCATTAAAGCTCATCTCACCGAGATCTTTCGAAAGCTAGGGGTGAACTCAAGAACCCAAGCGGTGCTTATTTTGAACAAGCTAATGCCCGAGACCAGTGAAGATCATGATGCGCCGCCAGGTTAATGCCCATGGTTCACCAACGCCTCTATTAGCGCCCGCAGCCGATGGGACTCCAGTGGCTTCGCCATAAAGCGGAAGCCCTCATCGCGCACCGCCGCGCGCAGCTGGGCACTGTCATCGGCGCTAATGATGACCACCGGAAGTTGCCAGCCGCGGGCGGAGCAGGCACGGGCTGTTTCTAGGCCCGTTGCACCATCATCTAACTGCTGATCAATGACCAAGCATTGGGCGCCTAGCCCATTATCAATGGCTGCCAGCAAGTCTTCGGGGGTTCGGTAGCCGTGGGCGCTCATACCCATACCCACCAACACTTCGGTGATACCCGCCAACAGGGACGGGTCGTTATCGAGCACCGCAACCTTGAGCCCCGCTGACTGGCTACCCTCTCTCGCCTCTGGGGTGGTGACATCCGCACCCACAGGGGGCTTGGCTCGATCAAGCTCAAAGGCAAACACCGAACCGCGGTTGATGACCGAGTGCAGGCTGATGTGGGTGCCTAGCAGGCCAGCGTAGCGATTCACCAAGGAAAGACCCAGACCCAAACCATCGGCATCGTTGTGCCGCGAGCGGTCGAGACGCTCGAACTCGCGGAATATGCGCGCCTGATCGGCCTCTGCAATGCCGGGTCCGGTGTCGCACACCACGAACTGCACTCGCCCTGCCCGTCGGCGTACCCCCAATAGCACACGACCACTATCGGTGTACTTCACCGCATTACTGAGTAGGTTTTCGAGCAGGCGCAATGTCAGCTTTCTATCCCCGTAAACCCACGCTTGGGTGCGCATAACCCGGAAACTCAAACCCCGTTTTGCCGCCAAGCTTTGGAACTCGGCCTCTAACTCTTGAAACAGCGATGCCACCGAGAACACCTCGGGGTTAAAGGCTTGTTTGCCCGCATCGAGCCGCGCCATTTCACGCAGCTCGGCAATCATCGATTCACTGCGCCCGAGCGCCACCTCCAACTGCTGCCAGAGCGCGCCAAGCTCGGCATTATCGTTGGCGATCTCCGGCAAGCGATGGCGCAGTGTTGCTGCCAATAATCTGGCGGCGTTAATGGGCTGTAACAAATCGTGGCTGGTGGCCGCCATGAATTCCGCTTTACTGGTAAAAGCTGTACGCAACTGGCTCTCTGCCTCCGATCGACGACGCACTTCATCGCGCAGGCGCGCATTACGCTCGCTTAGGGTTTGCTCACCGGTCACTAAGCGCTGAGTCAGCTCTTGCTGGGTTTCCGTGAGACGCTGGGTCATCTCCCGGTACTCGGTAATGTCCACATAGGTGGTCACAAATCCCCCGCCGGGGATCGGCTTACCGCGGATATCAAGCACACGCCCATCGGGCATAACCCGCTCAACCTGATGAGGTGAGCCATCGCGCATGAACTGCAGGCGGCGCTCCACGTCATCATCGGGGTTATCGCTACTGCTTGCCAGAATGCCCCGCTCAGCATTGAATCGGTACACCCGCTCGATGGGACATCCCACAAATAAAAATCGTGGCGGATAATCGAACATCAGTTCATAGCGGCTATTCCAGGCCAGCAAGCGCAGGTCCGCATCAATGACCGAGACCCCGTGGGACAGGTTCTCTACCGCCGCCTCGAGGGACTCACGATTAAAGCCGTAGCCCTGCTGGGTATTGCCCAGAAGCCCGGTTAGATCGCGCAGCTCTAATTGGCGCTCGGATGCCAGGCGCCTAACAATTTGCCTGGCGGAGGTAGCACCCACCGCATTGGCCAGCACCGCCTCGGCCGCTGCCACCACAAACTGAGGTGCTCTGTCACCGGGTAACAGGCGCTGACCGTAAGCGGTCTCGAGTTCCCGCCAAAATCGGCGCAAGCCCATATCGGTGAGTAATGGAGCGACTAGATGATCGAGCTGGATAACAGGAATGGGGCTTAAGGTGACATCCAGAGGCTGAGCCGCTGACTCTCCGTTTAAAAAGACATCGGCTTGACGGCTATCGGCGGCGCTGGGGCGCAGTAGCCAACTTAACACCACGCACAGGGCGGTATTACAGCCCAAACTGAGCAGGGTTAGGTGGGCCGTACTGAGGCGCTCGCCGGGCAAAAAGGTGAGAGGCAAGATGCCATAAACCAGCCATAACAGCGCCCCCACCAGCATGCCGACCAGCACCGCCACCCCATGGGCGCGCTGCCAATAGAGCCCCAACAATAATGCCGGTGCCAACTGGGCGGAGCCCACAAACGACAAAAATCCAATTTGACTTAAACCCGGTAATGACGACATACCGGCGGCCAATAGCCAGGCACCAATGGAAATGACAAAAACCGTGATTTGCCGAGACCGACGCAACAGCGAGCCCAAGTTCAGCAACACGCGCGATCGAGCCATGGACACCCGATAAATAAGCGGTGTCACCAACTCATTAGTCACCATAATAGACACGGACACCGTGGCCACCAGCACCATACCCGTGGCTGCGGAAATACCCCCAAGAAACGCTGCGGCCACGCCCCAACCACTGCCCAAGGCCATGGGTAATACTTGCACATAGGTGTCTGCGGACACCGTGGCATCCCCAGCGAACAGCAGTGCCCCCGCCGCCGAGATGGGCACCGCCAATACCAAGAACAACAGTAAATACCCCGGAAAGAACCAACGGGCCATGCGGGTATGACCAATGTTTTCAACCTCGACCACCATCACATGGAACTGCCTGGGTAAGCACAATATGGCCAGGGCACTCACCAATAGCTCTGCCGCAAAATTAGCGTTTAGGGAAGCGCTAGATAACGAGGGAATTGCCGCTAAACCCTGTGGCGTAGAGCCCAACCACTGAAGCGCCAGTACCGCTATACCGGCGAAGGCCAGCAGCTTTACCACTGACTCTACCGCCATGGCATGCATCAGTCCGCGCTGGCGCTCAGAGCCATCGAGGCGGCGCACCCCAAACAAAATAGCAAATAGCGCAAGCCCCACCGCCACCAGTAGGGTCACGTTGTCGGACGAGGTATCGGGGGCCAGTACTTCGCCGGTATTCACAACCGTCCAAATTTGCTGCAGGGCCCGAAACTGGAGCGCTAAATAGGGTAGCACCGCCAACAAACAAATGAGCGCCACCACCGTGCCAACGGCACGCCGCTTACCGTAACGGGCACCCAAAAAGTCGGCGATGGAGGTGACTTTTTGCCGGTGCCCCATCTTCACCAAGCGGCTCACCACGGGGCGGAACAGCACCAGTAGCAGAATGGGCCCTAGATAAATGGGGGTATGACTCCAGGGGCTAGAGGCCATTGACCCTACCGCACCATAGAAGGTCCAGCTGGAGCAAAACACAGCCAGGGTAAGGGCATAGACCAAGCTTGCCGCCCTTTGACTCAGCTCGGTCTGCCGCTCTTGATAACTGGCCACGGCAAAGAGGCCGGTCACGTAAACCAGCGCAATCATCAATAACACGGTAGGTGTCATAGCTCGCGTGGTCCCCCCCAGCGCCAGCAAACAGCAGCGTTAACGCTACCATAACCCGCGGTTAAACGAGCTAGGACTATTGATCATATCAATGCCCACCAAATGTAGACTTTGGTAGCGTTGATTATCGGCAGGCAATCTCTACCATCGGCATACACTTTCCGATAAAAGCACGGAGTCTTGCCCATGTCCGACCACGGAACCTTCCCAGTGCCCGCGAGCTTCGCCGACGCGCACATCTCCAAAGAGCTGTATGACACCTGGTACAAAGAGTCCCTCGACGACCCCGCCGCATTCTGGTCGGCCCGCGCCAAAGAATTCCTGACCTGGGATAAAGAGTGGGATCAGGTTACCGACAATGACATCAGCCAAGGCAAAGCCAATTGGTTTGTGGGCGGCAAGCTGAATGTATCGGTGAATTGTATCGATCGGCATTTACCCGAGCGCGCCGATCAAACCGCTTTTATTTGGGAAGGTGACAACACCGAAGAAGACCTGCGAGTCAGCTACGCCGAACTGAAAGACAAGGTGTGTCGTCTAGCTAACGTCATGCGGGCCCGTGGCGTGAAGAAGGGCGATCGGGTGTGTATTTACCTGCCCATGATTCCCGAGGCGTCCTACGCCATGCTGGCCTGCGCCCGTATCGGTGCTATTCACTCGGTGGTGTTTGGTGGCTTCTCACCCGAGGCCCTGCAAAGCCGCATTAATGATGCCGACTGTAAGTTAGTGATCACGTCTGATGAAAGCGTTCGCGGCGGAAAGCATATTCCATTGAAAGCCAACGTCGACAAGGCAATGGATGAATGCCCCGGTGTTAATACGGTGATAGTCGTACAGCGCACCGGCGGCGATGTGGCCTGGACCAGTGGCCGCGACGTGTGGTACCACGAAGCCACCGCAGCCGCTGATAGCGAGTGCGAACCCGAAAGCATGGATGCGGAAGACCCGCTGTTCATCCTTTACACCTCGGGCTCTACCGGCAAACCCAAAGGGGTCATGCACTGCACCGGTGGCTACCTGTTGCAAGCGGCCATGACCTTCAAATACGTGTTCGATTACCGAGAAGGTGAAACCTGGTGGTGTACCGCCGATGTAGGCTGGGTAACCGGGCACACCTACATTGTGTATGGCCCCCTCGCCAACGGTGCCACTTCATTGATGTTCGAGGGCGTACCGACCTACCCCGATGGCGGACGCTTCTGGCAAGTGGTCGACAAATATCAGGTCAACTCATTCTTCACCGCCCCTACGGCCATTCGTGCCCTGTTGGCCATGGGCGATGACCTGGTGAAGAAGTACTCGCGCAAGAGCCTGCGGGTGCTGGGCTCGGTGGGTGAGCCTATCAATTTTGAAGCCTGGGAGTGGTATCACAACGTGGTAGGCGAAGGCCGATGCCCCATTGTGGATACCTGGTGGCAGACGGAAACCGGCGGCATCATGATTACCGCCCTACCCGGTGCACACACGCTGAAGCCCTGTCACGCTAGTTTCCCCTTCTTTGGAGTAGAGCCTGCGCTACTTGATGAAAAGGGCAACGAGATTGAGGGCGCAGCCGAGGGTTACCTGGTGCTAAAGCGCTCGTGGCCGGGGCAAATCCGCACTGTATACGGTGATCACCAGCGTATGCTGGACACCTACTTCAACACCTACAACGGTTACTACTTTACCGGTGACGGTGCGCTACGGGACGAGGACGGCTACATCCGCATTACCGGACGGGTCGATGACGTGTTGAACGTTTCGGGTCACCGAATGGGAACCGCGGAAATTGAAGATGCCCTCGATGAGCATCCACAAATTGCCGAAGCCGCCGTGGTGGGCTTCCCCCACGATATTAAAGGCCAGGGTATCTATGCCTATGTCACCCCCATGGCCGGGGTTGAGCCTACTGACGAGCTGAAGAAAGAGCTCATTAAACTGTGCGTGCAAGAGATTGGCCCCATCGCCAAACCCGATGTCATCCAGTGGGCGGTAGGTCTGCCTAAGACCCGTTCGGGCAAAATTATGCGCCGCATTCTTCGCAAGATTGCCGAGAACGAACTGGGCAGCTTGGGTGATACCTCTACCCTTGCAGACCCATCGGTAGTTGATGACTTGGTGGCAAATCGCGCTAATCAGTAACCGCTCAAGAACGACTAGAGGCCGATGAATACTTACTAGTCATTTCTCACGCATTTTGTACCCCGCCGCGGTCGCCACCGCCGCGGGGTTTTTTATTACCAATATCGGGAATGAATCTCACTTCGGCAGGGACTAGAGCTAGGGCTAGACCTAATTCAGTCATCGTCCGCTAGAACCTATCACTCATCGAAAAATACGATCGAATTTTTTGTTATTTCCTCAAGTCTGAATCCGCCTTTAGTCAGTATCATTACCCGACCACACATGTCGTGTGGACATTGTAATTGTGTACACACCCAAGAACGGAGAACAAAACATGGAACTGAAAGGTAGCCAGACCGAACAGAACCTGAAAGACGCCTTTGCCGGCGAATCACAAGCTAACCGTCGTTACCTCTACTTCGCCTCTAAAGCGGACGTTGAAGGCTACAACGACGTTGCTGCCGTCTTCCGCTCAACGGCAGAAGGCGAGACCGGTCACGCTCACGGCCACCTCGAGTACTTGGAAGCAGTAGGCGATCCGGCCACTGGTCTGCCTATGGGTGATACCAAGAAGAACTTGGAAGCGTCAATTGCTGGCGAGACCCACGAGTACACCGATATGTACCCCGGTATGGCTAAGACCGCACGCGATGAAGGCTTCGACGAAATCGCTGACTGGTTCGAAACCCTGGCGAAAGCCGAGCGTAGCCACGCTAACAAGTTCCAGAAGACGCTGGACAACCTCGACGCCTAATTAGGCATCGGTCGTTACCCGGCCCTTTGCCGGGTAACGTGCTCTCTTTGGTGCAGGGTCAGGCTTACGCTGAATGAACCGAATAAAAAAGCTCCCTACCCGAAAATTGTGCCCGAAAGAAAGAGTCACTCACTTCCCCACCAACGCCACATAGTAATACCCCAACATCACCTGACACAGGGACCCATGCCATGAGAGAAGGCAGCCTGGAAGCGCCAACCCGCCACCCTATCGACTGGAAGTCGCCCGATTACTGGGATAAAGACAAGCTAGAGGCGGAACTAGAGCGGGTTTATGACATCTGCCACGGCTGCCGACGCTGTGTGAGCTTGTGTGACTCGTTCCCCACCCTGTTCGATCTTATTGATGAATCGGAAACCTTCGAAGTTGACGGTGTCGACAAGGCCGATTATCAGAAGGTGGTGGACCAGTGTTACCTATGTGACTTGTGCTATTTGACCAAGTGCCCCTACGTACCACCCCACGATTTCAATGTGGACTTCCCGCACCTCATGCTGCAGGCGAAGGCGCAAAAATTTAAGCGCGAGGGCGCCAGTTTCCGTGACCGCACCCTCACCAGTACCGACAAGGTCTTTGGCATGACTGCCATACCGCTGGTTGATATCACTGCCAACGCGCTGAACAACAACAAGGGCTTCCGCAAAGTGCTGGAAAGCCAAATGGATATTCACCATGAGGCGCCGCTACCGCCCATTCACAGCAACACGCTGCGCAAGCGCGCCAAGTCCTTGGTGAAAACCATTACCCCTGAACCCGCAGGGGAAACCAAAGGCAAGGTAGCCCTATATGCCACCTGCTATGGCAACTACAACAGCCCTGAAATCGGCGAAGACTTCATCAAGGTGTTCCAGCACAACGGCATTCACATCGACATGGTGCCTAAGGAAGCCTGCTGCGGTATGCCCAAACTAGAACTGGGCGATTTGGACACCGTCGATGCCCTGAAGCAAAAGAATATTCCCGTGCTCGCCAAGCTAGTCGACGAAGGCTATGACCTGGTTGCGCCCATCCCTTCCTGCGTGCTCATGTACAAGCAGGAATTGCCACTCATGTACCCCGATGACTTAGACGTGCGCAAGGTGCAGCAGGCATTTTATGACCCCTTCGAGTACTTGTGGTTACGACACAAAGCGGGGCTTTTGAATACCGAGTTCCAACAGCCCATTGGCAATGTGGCCTATCAGGTGGCATGCCATCAGCGGGTGCAGAATATTGGTCTTAAAACCCGCGATGTCTTAAACCTTATTCAGGAATCGAACGTGGTTGCCCACGAGCGCTGCTCAGGCCACGACGGCACCTATGCGGTTAAAAAAGAGACCCGCGGCAAGTCCGTTAAAATTGCTAAACCCACGGTGCGCAAAGTAGATGAGCAGAACCCCGATCACTTCATCTCCGATTGCCCCATGGCGGGCACGCAAATTGCTCACCTTGCCCAAAATGTGGACAAGGCAGAGCACCCAATGACATTGCTTCGAATGGCCTACGGCCTGAATTAATTAAGGAGACAACCATGGCACAACCGCTTACCCGTGAAGATCTCTGGTCGTTAGAAGAGTACGCCCAGCGACGTGAAGCATTCCGCTCAGAGGTCATGGCACACAAGAAGACTCGCCAGTTGGCGCTGGGTGAAAATGCGCGGCTGTACTTCGAAGACACCACCACCATCCGATACCAAATTCAAGAAATGCTGCGCATTGAGAAGATCTTCGAATCGGACGGTATCGAAGACGAACTATCAGCTTACAACCCACTCATTCCCGATGGCAGCAACTGGAAAGCCACACTGATGATTGAGTTTGGCGACCCTGCGGAGCGGGCCGTGCGTCTAGCAGAGATGATTGGTTTAGAGCGCTCTATCTTTCTAGAAATTGAAGGGTTTGGCCGCGTCACCGTGATTGCCGATGAAGATCTAGAGCGTGAGACCGAGAACAAGACCTCAGCGGTGCACTTCATGCGCTTTGAGTTAACGGCTCAGCAAATTGAAGCGCTGAAGCACGGGGCTACCCTACTTGCGGGTATCGAGCACCCCGCCTATAACATCGCACCCTTTGCGGTCGATGAGGCTATCCGTGCGTCATTGTGTAACGATTTGGAAGTGACGACTCACTGATACGGCGGGG
>PR_CR_10_Liq_2_inCRDRAFT_1000543_pt1 | contig 10476 bp, 10 predicted proteins | sample PRCRCaboRojoPR_FD_10245 | JGI IMG/M metagenome (IMG submission 10245) | reverse complement strand
GGGAGCCGGTGGCCGCGGGCATGGCCCGGGCCGACGCGCTGCTGTCGATCGGCGGGCCGGACGCACAGGCACGCTTCGCCGGCGACTGGGGCCGGGCGGTCGCGGTTCCACACCTGCACGGGCAGCTCGTGCCGCTGCGAACCGGGATGGACTGGGACGGGCTGCGCGTGCTGGCCTTCGCCGGGATCGGCCATCCCGAGAAGTTCTTTGCCACGCTGCGCGGGCTCGGGGCCGAATTGATCCGCACCGTGGCGCTCGACGATCACCAGGCCCTGACGGCGGGCCTGATGGCGCGCCTGGACTCCGAGGCGAAGCTTCGCAACGCCCAGCTGGTCACGACGGAAAAGGACGCCGTGCGCCTGCCCGCCAGCTTTCGCCAGAAGGTGTTGACCCTGCCCGTGCGCCTGGAGATCACCGACTGGGAGCCGCTCGATGCCCTCCTGGAAAAGGCCGGGATCAGCGGGATCTAGCGTTTCCGCCGCCGCCCCGGTGTCCTGGAGTGAAACTCCGGCGGGCGTTTCGCCACCCAGCGGATGAACCTGGCCAGCCGCGGATGGGCGCGGAGCGCTGCAATCGTGTTGTAATCCCGGGCCAGCTCGGCCTCGGTCAGCGTGGCGTGAATCTCGTTGTGGCAGATCTGGTGCAGCGCCACCACGGGCCCGTGCTTGCCGCCCTTCAGCCTGGGAACGAGGTGGTGCAGCGACCGGCGCGCGCCGGGCGTGATCGGGCGGCCGCAAAGCGGGCAGACGGGATCTTGCGGCGCCGCGTCGGACATCAACGCCTCCTTGCCAAGCGGGGACGGTGGTGAAAGAGGATGGAGCCATGGTTGGCAATCGACAAGAGCGCGGCGCGCGGACCGCGGCAATGGTGATCGGGGCGGGGCCGGCCGGGCTCATGGCCGCCGAGGCCCTCGCCGATGCCGGGATGGCCGTGACCGTGGCCGAGGCCAAACCGTCGCCCGCGCGGAAATTCCTGATGGCCGGCAAATCAGGACTGAACCTGACCAAGCAAGAGCCGGCGCCCCGCTTCCGCGCCGCCTATGCAGAGGCGGCGGGCTGGCTCGCGCCGATGCTCGACGCCTGCGGCCCCGAGGCGGTGCAGGACTGGGCGCGGCAGCTGGGCCAGGAGGTCTTTACCGGTTCGTCCGGGCGCGTGTTCCCGACGGCCATGAAGGCCTCGCCGCTGCTGCGCGCCTGGCTCGCACGGCTGGCGGACAAGGGCGTCACCCTGCGCACCCGCTGGCGCTGGACCGGCTTGGAGGGCGACGCGCTGGCCTTCACGACCCCGGGCGGGCACCGCGTGCTGCGGCCCGCCGTCACCGTGCTTGCGCTGGGCGGGGCCAGCTGGGCGCGGCTCGGGTCGGACGGCGCCTGGGCGCCCTGGCTTTCCGAAAAGGGCGTCGGGATCGCGCCTTTCCGCCCCGCCAACATGGGGATCTCGGTCCGGTGGTCCGCGCATATGCGCCCCCATTTCGGCCTGCCGGTCAAGGCCACGGCCTTGCGCGCCGGCCGCGTGACCCGGCGGGGCGAATACGTGATCTCCGAACGTGGTCTCGAGGGGGGCGGAATCTACGCCGTCAGCCGCGCGCTGCGCGACGGTGCCGCGCTTGCGATCGATCTCGCCCCGGATCTCGCGGTGGAAGAGGCCGCGCACCGGCTGTCACGCGGCGCGGCAAGTCGAGCCTTGCCAATCATCTGCGCAAGGCGCTTGGCCTGGCCCCGGCGAAACGGGCGCTCCTGATGGAGTTCGGACGTCCGCTGCCGGACGATCCCGCCGCGCTTGCGCGGTTGATCAAGGCGCTGCCGGTCGCGCATGACGGGNCGCGCCCGATGGACGAGGCGATTTCCACCGCGGGCGGCGTGCGCGCGGACTCGGTGGATCCGGGCCTGATGCTACACGCCCTGCCCGGCGTCTTCGTCGCGGGCGAGATGCTGGACTGGGAAGCGCCCACCGGGGGGTACCTGCTGACCGGCTGTTTCGCCACCGGCCTCTGGGCCGGGCGACACGCGGCCGCCTGGGCGCTCAGCCCCGGCCGTGCGGAACCGTCCAGTCGATGACCGGGCCTGCCGGCACGATGCCGAGCGGGTTGCGCAACTCCGACGGTGAGAAGTAGCCGCGCTTGTAGATGTCGAAATCCACCGTCCCGGCGACACCGGGCATCTGGTAGATCTCGCGCGCGTAGCCCCAGAGGTTCGGATAGTCCGACACCCGCCGGATATTGCACTTGAACGCGTAGTGATAGGCCACGTCGAAGCGCGCCAGCGTCGGAAAGAGCCTGAGATCGGCCTCGGTGAAGCGGTCGCCGGTCAGGTAGCGGGTCCGCCCCAGCTGCGCCTCGACCCGGTCGAGCGTGTCGAACACCTCGGCCACGGCGGCATCATAGGCCGCCTGCGTGCGGGCGAAACCGGCCCGGTAGACCCCGTTGTTGAGGGTCGGATAAATCAGCGCGTTCCAGGCATCGATATCCGCGGCGAGGTCATCCGGGCGCAGCGACGGGCCGCCATCGAAGGCGGCGTCGAGCATCTGCACGATATCCGCCGACTCGTTCGAGACGATCCGCCCCGACTCGCGGTCCCAGAGAACGGGCACCGTGACCCGGCCGGTATAGGGTTGATCGTGGCGCGCATAGACCTCGTGCAGCGCCCGCGCACCCATCAAGGGATCCGCATAGGGCCCGTCGTCGTCGAAGACCCAGCCATCCTCGGTCCGGCGCGGACGGGCGAAGGAGACGGTGATCGCGTCCTCCAGCCATTTTATCATCCGCGTCAGGAACGCCCGGTGCGCCCAGGGGCAGTTCCAGGCAAGATACAGGTGATAGCGCCCGGGATCGGGGGTGAACCCGCCCGCGCCCGTCGGGCCGGCGCGCCCGTCGCGCGTGATCCAGTTGCGGATCGTGCTGTCCGCACGGCGAAACGCGCCCTGCGCCGTCGTATCCGGTCCGGGGTCTTCCGCATGATAGACCCCGTCTATCATAAGGCCCATGTGCCCTCCTTTCGGACATGACCCTAGGGCACCGGCGCCCCAAGGCTACCCGTCAATAACCCGCTTGAACGCGGAACGTTCCCACATGCGCGCCAGAAACGCGTTCAGACCGGGTGATTCGATTTCGAAATTGGCCCGCGCCGCCCAGCGGCCGCAATGGGCCAGGAGGATATCCGGCACGGTCATCTCCGCGCCCATCAGGAAGGGCCCGTCGCCAAGCCGCTCGGCGATCCGCGCCACGCCGCGGCCGAACTCCCACCGGAGACTGTCCAGCACCTCTGGCACGCGCTTTTCCACGGGCAGGACGAAACTGTGCCGCGCCGCCATCCAGATCACCGCCTCGATCTCGTCGAGTATGCGCAAGGTCAGCGCGTCCTGCAGACCGCGCTCCACCGTGCCGGCGGGATAGGTCAGCGCGCCATGGCGGTCGGCGAGGAACGTCATGATGGCCAGGCTGTCGGTCATCACCACCCCGTCCACCAGCAGGATCGGGATCTTTCCGCTGGAATCGAGCGCGCGCACGGCCGCGCTGTGGGGGGCTTCGGGACGATGCTCGTACTCCAGCCCCAGCTCTTCCAAAAGCCAGAGCACACGGAACGCGCGACTCGCGGTCGCGCCGATGACGACATACATCGGCTACTCCCAAAACTCGTTACGCAGGTCACAACAAACGAGTCGGATCCTAGCCGATTTTTCCGGGAGTCACCCGTTCTCTAGCGTCCCGCCAGCATGGCAAGCCGGATCAGGGTCCGTTCGAGCATCGCCATCTGCGGGACCGGCCGCGCGGAGCGGAGCGCGAGATCGGTCTCGACCAGCAGGTGCAGCGCCTCTTCGAGCCGCCGCATTCCCCAGCGCCCGGCCTGCCGCGCCAGCCGGTCCCGCCGCGGCCCGAAGACCGGGGGCCGCGCGCGGGCGAGTCCGGCCTCCGGTCCCTTCGGATCAGCCGCGGCGGCGTGCAGCCGCCGGAAGTGCCGCGTCGCGCCGATCACGATGGAGATCGGCGTCACCCCCTGCCCCTCGAGGCGCTGCATCATCGGGCCAAGCTCGGCCACGCGGCCCTCGGCCACGACGTCGAGCGTCTCGTCCAGCCCGGCCTCGGTCGTCGCGGGGGCGCAGGCCGCGACGTCGGCGCTGGCGACGGGGGCCGGATCGCCGTGCTTGTAGAGCGCCAGTTTCTCGAGGGTCTGGCGGAAATCACCCGGATCGAGGCTGCGCGCCAGCGCCGTCAGGTCGGTCATGGCGTCCGGCGCGATATCGGCAAGGCCCGCCTTGCCCAGCGCCGCCTCGATCTCTTCGCGCGACGGCGGATCGGCGTAGATCGCCGCCGCATAGGCGTTCTTGTGGCCCTCGAAGAGCTTGCGCAGCGCCGAACGCGCGTTGAGCTGTCCGGCCGTGACGACGATGCAGGCATCTCCCTCGCGCCAGTCGTCCAGGGCGGCGCCGATCACCTTGGCCAGCCCGTCGCCGGCCTCTTCGACGAAGGCCACGCGCTGGCCGGGGAAAAACCCCTGCGCCTTGACCGCATCGGACAGCATCGCCGGGTCGCGGCGCAGATCCGCGGCCGGGATCCGCGCAAGCCGCATCTCGGCCTCGCCCTCGGGACCGATCAGGGCCTCGATCACCTCCTGGCGGCGCANTGCCACGCGCATCGTGTCGGGGCCGTGGATCAGCAACCCGGCGCGCGATGGGTCGGGTTTGGTGAAATAGCGCAGCGCGTCGCGGCTCGAGAGCTTCATGTCCGCCAGTCCGGGGCGCTTGCGAGCAGCCGGGTGACGATCTGGTCGGCGAGCGCGCGCATCAGCCGGTCATAGGCGTCGCGCTCGGCCGCCAGCGTGCCCACGGTGGACCCGGTGGCGCTGTAAGAGGTGAAATTCTCGACCGTGCCTTCGGTCAGCACGACGTCGCGCGCCGCGTCGCGCAGGGCGAAACGGGCGACGCCGGCCAGGTTGAAGCGGCCGATCTCGTTGGTGGTCGTGATCGCGATGCCTTCGCTTTCCGTCTCGACGCTGACGGCCAGCGCGTAAGGTGCCGCCGCCCCGGCCCGGCCCAGCCGTTCCTGGAGCCGCCCCACCAGTGCGAAGCCGCGTTCCGTCCCGGCGGGATCGACGGCGATCTGCCCCATGAGCCCGGCGGCCGGCCCCGCGGGCCCGTAGACCGGGCGGAAGCCACAGCCCGCCAGCGGCAGCGCGGCCAGCCCGAGAACAAAGGTCCGGCGGTCAGATGACGACATTGACGATGCGTCCCGGCACGACGATCAGCTTCTTGGGGGCCGCTCCGGCGAGGACCCTCTGGACAGCTTCATCCGCCAGGACGCGCTTTTCAACCTCTTCCTTGGCCATGTCCTTGGGCACCTGGATCTCGGACCGGCGCTTGCCGTTCACCTGGATCGGCAGCGTCACCGTGTCCTCGACCAGCATCGCCGGGTCGGCCACCGGCCAGGCGGCCTCGGCCACCAGGCCCGCGCCGCCGAGCATCGCCCAGATGTCCTCGGCCAGGTGGGGGGTCATCGGCGCCATCAACTGGGCCAGCACACGCAAGGCCGCGCGCCGGGTCTCGGCGCCGGCCTTGGACTTCGCCACGGTGTTGGTGAACTCGTAGAGTTTCGCGACCGCCTTGTTGAAGGCGAAGCCCTCGATGCCGCGCGTCACCTCGTCGATGGTGCGGTGCATCGCCCGGGTAAGGGCCTCGTCCGCCGCGCCGTCCGCGGGGGCGGTGTCGGCGCGCGCCTCGTCGGCGAGCCGCCAGACGCGGCTCAGATGCTTCCACGCGGCCTCGGCACCGGCGGCGGTCCATTCCACGTCGCGCTCGGGCGGGCTGTCGGACAGCATGAACCAGCGCGCGGTGTCAGCGCCGAAGTCGCGGATGATGTTGACCGGGTCGACGACGTTCTTCTTCGACTTCGACATCTTGGCCGAGGGGATCACCTCGACCGGCTCGCCCGTCGCGCCGAGGCGCGCGCCGCTCTCGGTCCACTCGATATCGCCCGGCAGGTGATAGACGGGCCGGTCGCGATCGTCGCGGGTGACGTAGATCTCGTGCGTGACCATGCCCTGGGTGAAGAGCGCGTCGAAGGGCTCGGTCGCCTTTTTCGGCAGGTGCCCCGTCAGATGCATCGCGCGGGCGAAGAACCGCGAGTAGAGCAGGTGCAGGATCGCGTGCTCGATCCCGCCGATATACTGGTCGACATTCATCCAGTACTCGGCATCGGCCATGGTCGTCGGCGTCTCGGCCCGCGGCGCTGTGAAGCGGGCAAAATACCAGGACGAGTCGACGAAGGTGTCCATCGTGTCCGTCTCGCGCCGGGCCGGCTTGCCGCAAGACGGGCAGGCCACGTCGCGCCAGGTCGGGTGCCGGTCGAGCGGGTTGCCCGGCTTGTCGAAGCTGACGTCCCTCGGCAGTTCGACCGGCAGGTTTTCCTTTTTCTCGGGGACGACGCCGCAGGTCTCGCAATGGACGACCGGGATCGGGCATCCCCAGTAGCGCTGGCGCGAGATGCCCCAGTCGCGCAGACGGTAGTTGACCACGCCCTTGCCCACGCCGCGCGCCTCGCACTGGTCGATGGCAGCCTCGACGGCGTCCTCGCCGGTCTGCACCGCGTCGCCGGCAAAGCCCTTAACATAGCGGACTTTCTCGGTCTTGGGCGGCACGAAGGCCGTGTCGTCCACCGACTCGTCCGAATCGACCGGCTGGAAGACGTCGATCACGTCCAGCCCGTATTTCCGGGCGAAATCCAGGTCGCGCTGGTCATGGGCCGGGCAGCCGAAAATCGCGCCGGTGCCGTAATCCATCAGGATGAAGTTCGCGATGTAGACCGGCATTTCCCACGCCGGGTCGAAAGGATGCTTCACGCGGAGCCCGGTGGCGAAACCCTTCTTCTCGGCCGTCTCGAGAGCCTCTTCCGACGTGCCCATCTTGCGGCATTCGGCGTTGAAGGCGGCGATGTCCGGATTGTCGGCCTCGAGCCGCTTGGCCAGCGGATGATCCGGCGAGATCGCCGCGAAGCTCGCGCCCAGCAGCGTGTCGGGGCGGGTCGTGTAGACCTCCAGCGTCCCGAAGCCCTCGGGTGCGCCTACCGTCTCGAAGCCGAATTGCAGCCCGCGCGAGCGCCCGATCCAGTTGCGCTGCATCAGCCGGACCTTCTCGGGCCATTTTTCGAGCCCGTCGAGCGCCTCCAGCAGCTCCTCGGAAAAATCCGAGATGCGGAAGAACCACTGCGTCAGCTCGCGCCGTTCCACCGGCGCGCCGGACCGCCAGCCTTTGCCGTCGATCACCTGCTCGTTGGCCAGCACGGTCATGTCCACCGGGTCCCAGTTGACGGTGGCCGCCTTGCGGTAGACGAGGCCCTTGTCCAGCATGTCGATGAACATCGCCTGCTGCTGGCCGTAATACTCGGCATCGCAGGTGGCGAATTCGCGGCTCCAGTCGATCGAGAGGCCCATCGGCTTCAACTGGTCGCGCATGTCGGCGATGTTGCCATAGGTCCATTCCGCGGGATGGCCGCCCTGCTCCATCGCGGCGTTCTCGGCCGGCATCCCGAAGGCGTCCCAGCCCATCGGGTGCAGCACGTTGAAGCCCTGCGCGGCCTTGTAGCGCGCGATGACGTCGCCCATGGTGTAGTTGCGCACATGGCCCATGTGGATCCGCCCCGAGGGGTAGGGGAACATCTCCAGCACGTAGTATTTCGGACGGTTCTCGTCGCGTTCGGCGCGGAACACGCCGGCCTCATCCCAGGCGGACTGCCATTTCGGCTCCACCGCCGAAGCGTCGTAGCGAGACATCTGTACCTTCCTTCAACGACTGCGCCGGGCACGAACGGCCCGGCGCGTGTTTAATGCGGGTTCGGGGGCAAGGTCTAGGCTCCGAGGCCAGAATCCGGGCCGGTCGGGTCAGAGATTGCTGTCCTGGACGCGCAGCTGGCGGGCGCGGGTGAGGATCGCGTCTTCGACCGCGCGCACGGTGTCGCGGCTGGCCGGACCCGCGCGCGAGACCAGCGCCACCTTGAGCGAGCGCGCATCGAGCGCCGGGTCCTGCACGTAGACGGTGGCGCGGTAGGCGCGGCCGCCGCCCGCGGGCTGGCCCCAGCCCATCACGATCACGCCGGAAAACGGATCNGCGGCCTCGATCGGCATGAAATCGAGGATCTCGAGCGAGGCGCGCCAAAGATAGCGGTTCACTTCGACGGTGACGTTCGGATCATCCTGGTCGGTGAAGAGATCCCAGATCGTCTCGCGGTCGCTTTCGCGCATCTCGCGGGCGGGGTTCGTCTGCTCGGCGGCCCGGGCGCGCTGACGCTCCTGGGCCTCGGGATCGCTGCCGCCGCTGAACGGCCAGCTGCCACCGCCGCCGCAGCCGGCGAGGACGACCGCCATCGAGAGGAACAAGCCGGCCTTCAGTCCCGTGGAGAATGTCATGTCGTCTGGTCCCCGCGCCCCTGATCCTTTGGGGTTGTGTAGCGAAGCACCCGAAGCGGGACAAGTTTTTTCACCGCAGGCAAAGGGCTTCGCGCGCGCGGGGGCGGTGTGGCAAAGCTGCATCAACTCCCGCCAGTTCGCTCCGCGGCTTCGGCCTGTTCATTGCAATTCAGGGGCCAAAGCGAGATAGGAAAGCATACTCAATTCGGATTCCTCGGATTGAGGTGCACCTTTGAATGTAAACGAGGGAATAATCATGAAGAAGCTTCTCCTTGCTTCCTCCGCGCTCGTCGCCTCCGCTGGCGTCGCTTCCGCGGAAATCTCCTGGTCCGGCTACGCCGAGATGGGTATCGGCGGCGGCACCAACCAGGATGCCGAGTTCATCCAGGACATCGCCCTGACCTTCTCGATGTCGGGCATGACCGACAACGGGATCGAGTTCGGCGCGTCGTCGGATCTCGACGAGGGTAACGGTCAGGACCAAGTCAACGGTGGTTGGAACTTGGACAACGAGTCGGTGTTCATCTCGGGCGCCTTCGGCACCCTGACGATGGGCGAAATCGACGGCGCCATGGACTGGGCGCTGACCGAAGCCGCCGTCGGCAACCCGGGCTCGCTCAACGACGACGAAACCGCGCATGCCGGCTACATGGGGTCCTACCTGGACGGTCAGTACGACAACCAGATTGTCCGTTACGACTACACCATGGGCGACTTCGGCTTCGCGCTGTCGGCCGAGATGGACGAAACCGACGCCCGTGACCCGGGCATGGCGATCGGTGCCAAGTACAGCATGGCGCTGGGCATGGGCTCGCTCGACCTCGCCGCCGGTTACCAGCAGACCGACGGCACCACCGCTGACGGTTTCCTGGACACAATCGTCGTTCCGGCTGGTCAGGACGTCACGGTCGCCGGTATCAGCGCCGTCATGGCCATGGACAACGGGCTGACCGTTGGTGTCGAGTACACCGACTGGGAATTCGGCAACGTGGTTGACGCCACCCACACCGGCATCGGCGTCGGTTACACCATGGACGCCATCACGCTGCACGCCAACTGGGGTCAGTATGACGTCGACGGCGCTGGCGACATCACCGGCTACGGCCTGGCGGCTGCCTACGACCTGGGTGGTGGTGCTGCGCTGCACCTCGCCTATGGCGACTCCGACGACGACGTCAACGGCGTCGAGAGCGACAGCTGGTCCTTCGGCCTGTCGATGAGCTTCTAATCACCTCCCGGTGATTTGAACGGGGAAGAGCGGGCTTCGGCCCGCTCTTTTCTTTTCCGGCCTGCTTCCGCCCGTCCCAAATTGACACCGGCGCGGATGCGCCATACCCCATGGTTTCCCGCTCGCCTACCGGAGACCGCCCATGCCGCTTTCCGACATCCAGGACCGCATCCGCAAGGCCGAGGACAAGGCCGGCCGCGTGCCCGGCTCGACCCGGCTGGTCGCCATCTCCAAGAAACAGCCGCCCGAACGGGTCGAGGCCGTGCTGGAGGAGGGCCACCGGCTCTTCGGCGAGAACCGCGTGCAGGAGGCCGCCGCCAAGTGGCCCGCATGGAAAGCGCGTTTCAAGGAGGTCGAACTGCACCTCGTCGGGCCGCTCCAGACCAACAAGATCAAGCAGGCCTTCGACCTGTTCGACGCGATCCACTCGCTGGACCGGCCCAAGCTCGCCCGCAAGATCGCCGCCGAGGCGGAGGCGCGCGGCCACTGCCCGACGCTCTTCATCCAGGTCAATACCGGCGAGGAAGAGCAGAAAGCCGGGGTCCTGCCGCAGGATGCCGACGCCTTCATCGCGGAATGCCGCGAGATGGGGCTGGAGATCGCGGGGCTCATGTGCATCCCGCCCGTGGACGAGGAGCCGTCGCTCCACTTCGCGCTCCTGGCAAAGATCGCGGCGCGCAACGGGCTCGAAAGCCTGTCGATGGGGATGAGCGGCGATTTCGAGAAGGCCATCGCCCAGGGCGCCACCCATGTGCGGGTCGGCAGCGCGATCTTCGGCGACCGCGATTACGGCTGAGGCACGATCAGCCGGGCGCCGTAGTCCAGCCGGTTCACGATCCAGACCAGGTCGCGCCG
>PR_CR_10_Liq_2_inCRDRAFT_1000542_pt1 | contig 10487 bp, 12 predicted proteins | sample PRCRCaboRojoPR_FD_10245 | JGI IMG/M metagenome (IMG submission 10245) | reverse complement strand
CAGCCCGCCGCGCTGACCACGCCCCATGACAGCAACCGGATCGACCGGCTTCTGACCCTCATCGCGCGGGCCGAGGCGGGGCCGGCCAATTACGACGCCGTGCAGCATGGCGCGCGTATCCTCCCGCCAGGGCCGCCCACCGCGCTGACCCTGGCCGAGATCGACGCCTGGATCGACGCCACCCCCGGCCAGCCCCACGCGATCGGGCGCTACCAGTTCATACCGGCGACCCTGCGTCGCCTGGTCCGGGCGGAGGGGTTGCCCGCCCAGACCCGTTTTACGCCCGATGTGCAGGACCGGCTGGCCATCGTCCTGTTGGAAGAGGCGGGGTTGAAGGATTTCGAATCCGGCACTCTGCCCCGGGCCCGGTTCATGCACAGCCTCGCCCGCATCTGGGCCGGCCTGCCCTTGCCCAACGGGCGGTCCTATTACCACGGCTATGCGGGCAACAAGGCCACGATGAGCTGGGCCACTTTCGACGGGTCGTTGCGCGCGATCTGGCCCGATGCGGGGTAGCAAAAGAAACCCCCGCCGGTCTCCCGGCGGGGGTTTCCTTATTCTCGACTATGTGCGGCCGCAATTGACTGCGTCAATCGTTTACCCGCACCGAAGGATTGGTTCTACCAGTCCTCGCGAACGACTGTCCGGGTCTTGACCGGCAGCTTCATCGCGGCAAGGCGCAGGGCCTCGCGGGCAACGGTTTCGCTGACGCCGTCGATCTCGAACATCACGCGGCCGGGCTTCACTTTGCAGACCCAACGGTCAACAGAGCCTTTACCCTTACCCATACGCACTTCGATGGGCTTGGCGGTCACGGGGGTGTCCGGGAAGATACGGATCCAAACGCGGCCCTGGCGCTTCATGTGACGCGTCATGGCACGACGTGCGGCTTCGATCTGACGGGCGCTGACGCGCTCGGGCTCGACCGCCTTGAGGCCATAGGTGCCGAAGTTCAGGTCGGACCCGCCCTTCGCCTCGCCACGAATGCGGCCCTTGTGCATCTTGCGGAATTTTGTGCGCTTTGGCTGAAGCATGGTTCAGTCCTCCTTAGCGACGGCCGCCGGCGCCGCGCGGGGCGGGGCCATCTTGCAGCTCTTGTTGCTTGCGATCGCGCGCGGACGGGTCGTGCTCCATGATCTCGCCTTTGAAGATCCAGACCTTGATCCCGATGATGCCGTAAGGCGTCATGGCTTCGCTNTGCGCGTAGTCGATNTCGGCCCGCAGGGTGTGCAGGGGCACGCGNCCCTCGCGGTACCATTCGGTCCGGGCGATCTCGGCGCCGCCAAGGCGGCCAGCCAGGTTCACACGGATGCCGAGGGCGCCCATACGCATGGCGTTCTGCACGGCCCGCTTCATGGCGCGACGGAACGAAACACGACGTTCCAGCTGCTGGGCGATGCTTTCGCCGACCAGCTGGGCGTCAAGCTCGGGCTTGCGCACTTCGACGATGTTCAGGTGCAGTTCGCTGTCGGTCATCGCGGCGATTTTCTTGCGCAGCGTTTCGATATCCGCGCCTTTCTTGCCGATGATGACGCCGGGGCGCGCAGTGTGGATCGTGACGCGGCACTTCTTGTGCGGACGTTCGATGATCACACGGGCAACACCGGCCTGCTTGCACTCTTCCTTGATGAAATCACGGATCTTGAGGTCTTCGAGAAGAAGATCACCGTAATCCTTGGTGTCGGCATACCAGCGGCTGTCCCAGGTGCGGTTGACCTGGAGGCGCATTCCGACGGGATTGACTTTGTTACCCATTAGGCTTGCTCCTCAACTTGACGCACCTTGATGGTGATTTCCGCGAACGGCTTCAGGATGCGGCCAAACCGGCCACGAGCCCGCGGACGACCGCGCTTCATGGTCAGGTTCTTGCCGACATAAGCCTCGGCCACGACCAGTTCGTCGACGTCGAGATTGTGGTTGTTCTCGGCGTTGGCGATGGCGGACTGAAGGCATTTCTTGACGTCCTGGGCGACACGCTTCTTGGAGAAGGTCAGGTCGTTCAGGGCGGTTTCCACCTTCTTGCCGCGGATCATGCCGGCGACGAGGTTGAGTTTCTGCGGGCTGGTGCGAAGCATGCGGGTTTTCGCCATTGCTTCGTTTTCTGCCACGCGGCGGGGGTTTTTATCCTTGCCCATGACTTACTTCCGCTTCGCTTTCTTGTCGGCAGCGTGCCCGTAGTAGGTACGGGTCGGCGAATATTCACCGAATTTCTGACCGATCATGTCCTCGGTTACGTTCACGGGAACGTGCTTGTGGCCGTTATAGACGCCGAACGTCAGACCCACGAATTGGGGCAGGATCGTCGAGCGGCGCGACCAGATCTTGATCACATCGTTGCGGCCGCTTTCGCGCGCAGCTTCGGCTTTCTTGAGCACGAAGCTGTCGACAAACGGGCCTTTCCATACAGAGCGAGCCATATCTTAGCGCCCTTTCTTCTTGGCGTGACGCGAGCGGATGATCAGCTTCTGCGACGCCTTGTTCTTGTTGCGTGTACGCTTGCCCTTGGTGGGCTTGCCCCACGGCGAAACGGGGTGACGACCACCAGAGGTCCGGCCTTCACCACCACCGTGAGGGTGATCGATCGGGTTCATGACGACACCACGGACCGACGGACGCTTGCCCATGTGGCGGGTGCGACCGGCCTTGCCGAAGTTCTGGTTGGAGTTGTCCGGGTTCGACACCGCGCCGACCGTGGCCATGCATTCCTGGCGCACCATGCGCAGTTCGCCCGAAGACAGGCGGATCTGGGCATAGCCACCGTCACGGCCGACGAATTGGGCATAGGTGCCCGCGGCGCGTGCGATCTGGCCGCCCTTGCCGGGCTTCAGCTCGATGTTGTGGACGATTGTACCGATGGGCATGCCGCTGAAGGGCATGGCGTTGCCGGGCTTGATGTCGGCCTTGGCGCTGGCGACCACCTTGTCGCCAACAGCCAGACGCTGCGGTGCAAGGATATAGGCCTGTTCGCCATCGGTGTATTGAATCAGGGCGATGAAGGCGGTGCGGTTCGGGTCATATTCGATACGCACAACGACGGCTTCGACGTCGGTCTTGGTGCGCTTGAAGTCCACGATCCGGTAGAGGCGCTTTGCCCCACCGCCGCGACGACGCGCGGTAATCCGTCCGGTGTTGTTCCGACCGCCATTCTTCGTCAGGCCCTCGGTGAGGGACTTGACAGGGCGACCTTTCCAAAGCTCCGAACGGTCGATCAGAACCAGCCCACGCTGGCCCGGCGTCGTCGGTTTATACGACTTGAGTGCCATGTTTACTGTCTTTCCGTTGCTTTGCGGCCTGGTCAAAGGCCTATGTGGTGAAGGGCCCCGAAGGTCCCCGGTTCGAGTTGGGCGAAACAGGCCCGTTACATGAAAAGGCCAAGCCCCGGACGAATCCGGGGCTTGACGGATGGTGCTACCTATTAAAGGCCGGTGCTCACGTCAATGGTGTTGCCCTCTTCGAGGGTGACGTAGGCTTTCTTGACATCCTTGCGGGTGCCCAGCTGGCCGCGGAAGCGCTTGACCTTGCCCTTGGTGATGGTGGTGTTGACCGCCTTCACCTTCACACCAAACAGGCTTTCGACGGCCTCTTTGATCTGCGGCTTGTTCGCGTCGATCGCCACTTCGAAAACCACGGCATTGGCTTCGGAAGCCATGGTGGATTTCTCGGTGATGACCGGCTTGCGGATCACGTCGTAATGTTCTGCCTTGGCACTCATTTCAGTCGAGCCTCCAGAGCTTCGACACCCGCCTTGGTCAGGACAAGCGTATCCGACTTGAGGATGTCGTAGACGTTGGCACCCATCGAGGGCAGCACGTCCAGGTTGGCGATGTTGCGGGCAGCCTTGGCGAACCCTTCATTCACCTCGGCCCCGTCGATGACCAGCGCGCGCTTCCAGCCAAGGGCGTTCACCTGCTTGGCCAGCGCCGCGGTCTTGCCGTCGGCTTCGGCGTTCTCGATCACGACCAGTTCGCCGGCCTTCACCTTGGCGGACAGGGCGTGCTTGAGACCCAGCTTGCGGAACTTCTTGGTCAGCTCGTGGCCGTGGCTACGCGGGGTCGGTCCCTTGTAGATACCGCCCTTGCGGAAGATCGGTGCGTTGCGGTCACCGTGGCGTGCGCCGCCGGTGCCCTTCTGGCGATAGATCTTCTTGGTCGAGTAGCTGGTTTCCGAGCGGGTCTTGACCTTGTGAGTGCCGGCCTGGGCGTTGTTACGCTGCCAGCGGACCACGCGGTGCAGGATGTCGGCACGCGGTTCCAGGCCGAAGACGTCGTCAGACAGCTCCACGGAGCCGGCCTTCTTGCCGTCCAGTTTGATCGCATCAGCTTTCATCGGATTCGCCTCCTTCCGGCGCGGACTCTTCGGCTTCGGCGGCCTCCATCGCAGCCTGCTCTGCCTCGGCAGCGGCCTTGGCGGCGGCTTCCTCTTCGGCAGCAGCCTGTGCAGCGGCTTCCTCGGCCAGACGTTCGGCTTCCTCGGCGGCGGATTTCAGAGCGGCCGGGTAGATCACGTTTTCAGGGATCGGCTTCTTGACCGCATCCTTGATGGTGACCCAGCTACCCTTGGAACCCGGCACCGCGCCCTTGACCATGATCAGGCCACGGTCGGCATCGGTGCGGACCACCTGCAGGTTCTGCGTGGTGACCTTGGCGGCCCCCATGTGGCCGGCCATCTTCTTGCCCTTGAACACCTTGCCGGGGTCCTGACACTGGCCGGTGGAGCCGTGCGAGCGGTGGCTGATCGACACACCGTGCGTGGCGCGCAGGCCGCCGAAATTGTGCCGCTTCATGGCACCGGCAAAGCCTTTACCGATCGACGTGCCGCTGACATCGACGAACTGGCCCTCGAAGTAGTGGCTGGCGATGATTTCCTCGCCGACATTGATCAGGTTTTCCGGATCGACGCGGAATTCCGCGACTTTCCGCTTCGGCTCGACCTTCGCCTTGGCGAAGTGACCGCGCATCGGCGCGGAGGTCCGCTTGGCCTTGGCCGTACCGGCGCCAAGCTGAACGGCGCTGTAGCCATCCTTTTCGGCGGTCCGTTGGGCCACGACCTGCAGCTTGTCGAGTTGGAGAACGGTCACAGGAATCTGCCGACCGTCTTCCTGGAAGATACGGGTCATCCCGACCTTCTTTGCGATAACACCAGAGCGCAACATATCCGATTGCCCCCCTTAAACCTTGATCTCGACATCCACGCCGGCCGCGAGGTCGAGCTTCATCAGCGCGTCCACGGTCTGCGGGGTCGGGTCCACGATGTCGAGCAGACGCTTATGCGTACGGATCTCGAACTGGTCGCGGGATTTCTTGTCAACGTGAGGTCCACGCAGAACGGTGAACTTCTCGATCTTGTTCGGAAGCGGGATCGGACCCCGAACCGACGCACCGGTGCGCTTGGCCGTGTTNACGATTTCCTGGGTGCTGGCNTCCAGCACGCGGTAATCGAAGGCCTTGAGCCGGATGCGGATATTTTGGCTAGCGATTGCCATTTTTCGCGCCCTCTTAGGCTGAGGATTGAGAGGTGGAGCTCACGGGATTGCGCCCCCACGTCGAACCCTGAATTGCAGGGGGGTGGGCATTGCGGCCCACCCCGTTGGTCAAACGTCCGCCTTGATCAGTCGATGATCTTGGAGACGACGCCGGAGCCGACGGTGCGGCCGCCTTCGCGGATGGCGAAGCGGAGGCCTTCTTCCATGGCGATCGGCGCGATCAGTTCGGCGGTGAACTTCAGGTTGTCGCCCGGCATCACCATCTCGGTGCCGCTGGGAAGCTCAACCGTGCCGGTCACGTCCGTCGTGCGGAAGTAGAACTGCGGGCGGTAGTTCGCGAAGAACGGCGTGTGACGGCCGCCCTCTTCCTTGGTCAGGATGTAGACCTCGGCCTCGAACTTGGTGTGCGGGGTCACGGAGCCCGGCTTGCACAGCACCTGGCCGCGCTCGACACCGTCACGGTCAACACCACGCAGCAGCGCGCCGATGTTGTCGCCAGCTTCGCCGCGGTCCAGCAGCTTGCGGAACATCTCGACGCCCGTGCAGGTCGTCTTCTTGGTGTCGCGGATGCCGACGATCTCGATCTCGTCGCCAACGTTGATCACGCCACGCTCGACACGACCGGTCACAACCGTGCCGCGGCCCGAGATCGAGAACACGTCCTCGATCGGCATCAGGAACGGCTGGTCGATCGCACGCTCGGGGGCCGGGATGTATTCGTCAACGGCCGCCATCAGTTCGCGGATCTTGTTCTCGCCGATTTCCGGGTCACGGCCTTCCATCGCAGCCAGCGCCGAGCCGGCGATGATCGGGATATCGTCGCCCGGGAAGTCGTACTCGGACAGAAGTTCGCGCACTTCCATCTCGACCAGTTCCAGAAGCTCCTCGTCGTCGACCTGGTCGACCTTGTTGAGGAATACCACCAGCGCAGGCACGCCGACCTGGCGGGCCAGCAGGATGTGCTCGCGCGTCTGCGGCATCGGGCCGTCAGCCGCGTTCACAACCAGGATGCCGCCGTCCATCTGGGCCGCACCCGTGATCATGTTCTTCACGTAGTCGGCGTGGCCCGGGCAGTCCACGTGCGCGTAGTGGCGGTTCTCGGTCTCGTACTCAACGTGCGCCGTCGAGATCGTGATCCCGCGGGCCTTCTCTTCCGGCGCACCGTCAATCTGGTCATACGCCTGAAAATCGCCGAAATACTTCGTAATCGCGGCCGTCAACGTCGTCTTGCCGTGGTCAACGTGACCAATCGTGCCGATGTTCACGTGCTCTTTAGAACGATCAAACTTTTCCTTTGCCATGGTGCGCGGCGCCTTGTCGTTTCGGGGGCCTTGGCAGAATGCATCAGCGGCCCGGGTTTACATCGCGGGCCGTTTATTTCCTTCACCGGGGAAAATCAAGCGCGACTTGCGCCGCGCCGAAGCCCGATCAATTGGTCGCTGGCGGGCTTTGATCGGGCAGGATCGCGTCGGGATCATCGACCAGAACGTTGCCCTCGACGATGGTTTCGTCCTCGGGCAGGACTTCAGGCGTCCCGCCGAACCACTCCGCGTTTTCTCGCATGGTCCGCTCGATGGCGCGGGCCGCGTTGAACGCCAGCCCTTCGAGCTGTTCCTCGCGGGACTTCGACAGGCCCGACCCGAGGAACGGGATCGAACAGCACGGTTCGAACACGGTCAGCTGGATCGGTTCTTCGTTCAACTTGGTCTGGGTCGCGTCCTCGAAGAAGTTCACGGTGATGATCAGGACCGATTTCGGCGAATATACCAGGGGAATTCCAGGCGCGGCCAACACGTAGCCTTCGATGGCCACGCCGATATGGTAGTAGGCATCGCCCGGGAAGCGGGTTTCGTTGAACCGGTCCGCTACGGCCTGACGCATCGCGGCATTCCATTCCTCGGCGGTTGCCTTGCGAGAAAACGGCCCGCGTTCGGGATCGGGCGTCACGGCGATGTTGTGGCCCAGGCGGAACTGACCAATCGGTTCGGGTGAGACAGTCAGGTCGTCACGAACCCCGCCACAGGCGGTCAGAACCAGCAGGCCGAACAGGCCGATCACCAAACGCATCGCAAATCCCCCTCGCGTCATCTACCCGACATGACTAGCTCAGCCGGGCCGGTCACGCAATCGGCGCGCGATCTGTCAGCGGAAACGGTTGTCGCGGGGAAAGCCATGCGGCGGTTGCTTGCCGACGCCGGCCCGTTTGCCGAGCCACGGCCCCAGGTCACGTTCGGTGCGGGTATTGCCCCCGCCCATGGTCCAGCTGAGCCCGTCTTCCCAGGCGAATGTGGTGATGTCGGCAAGGCCGCCATCGAGTTCCAGCACGCCCTGCCGGCCGCGCGCCTGCTTGTATTTCTGAAGCCTGACGCCCTTGCCCCGGCCCATCTCGGGTATTTCGGCCAGCGGAAAGACGAGGAACTTCCGGTTCTCCGACACGATCGCCACATGGTCCCCTGCGACGCGCCGCACGGCGGCAGCGACAACATCTTCCTTGACGTTCAGCACCTGTTTGCCCGCCCGGGTCTGGGCCACCACGTCGTTTTCAGGCACGACGAACCCGTCTCCGGCACTGGAGGCAACCAGCAGTTTTTCGCCGGGGCGATGCACGATCAGGTCGACGATGCTGCATTCGTTGGGCAGGTCCACCATCAGCCGCACAGGTTCACCCATGCCGCGCCCGCCGGGCAGATTGGCCGCCGACAGGGTGTAGAACCGCCCGTTGCTGCCGAAGACGAGCAGACGGTCGGTGGTTTCCGCATGAAAGATGAAGCGCGGCCCGTCGCCATCCTTGAATTTCAACTCGCGGTTCAGGTCGATGTGACCCGAAAGTGCGCGAATCCAGCCCATCTGGGAACAGACAACGGTGATGGGCTCGCGGTCGATCATGGCCTCCAGCGGCACATCCTCGACTTCCCCTGCCTCGGCAAAACCGGTGCGTCGTGCGCCGCCCTCGGACTTGGCGCCGAATTCCCTGCGGACCTCCTTGAGCTGTTCGCCGATGCGATCCCATTGCAGGCTTTCATCGTCCAGCAGGTCCTCGATTTCGGCGCGCTCAATCATCAACTCGTCGCGCTCGCGGATCAGGGCCTCTTCCTCAAGCCGCCGCAGACTGCGCAGACGCATGTTCAGGATCGCCTCGGCCTGCACGTCCGACAGGCCGTTTTCGCGGCCCGCATAGCTTGAGGGCACCTTGCGCTCGCTTTCGCCGTCGGCAAAACCGGGAGCGATGGCGGCCTCGTCCACGATCAGGGACAGGCTGGCCACATCGACGCCGATAAGCGGAGAGACATAGTCCGCCTCGGATGTGGCCCGCCGGATCGTGTCCTGATGCGGGCGGCTCCAGTCTTCGTACATCAGCGCCGCCTTGGGATCGTCGTCATAGCGGATGATGTCGATCACACGGTCAAGGTTGAGGAAGGCGGTGATNAGGCCTGACAGGACCTCGAGCCGGTTGTCGATCTTGTCCAGCCGATACTGGCTGCGCCGCAAGAGCACCTCGCGCCGATGATCGAGAAAGGCGCGCAGAACCTCCTTGAGGCTGCAGACNTTCGGCGTCAGCCCGTCGATCAGCACGTTCATGTTCAGGCTGAACCGCGTTTCGAGGTCGGAGTTGCGGAACAGCATGCCCATCAGAACCTCGGCTTCGACATTCTTCGAGCGCGGTTCCAGAACGATCCGGATATCGTCGGCGCTTTCGTCGCGCACATCGGCCAGGATCGGCACCTTCTTGGTCTGGATCAGCTCGGCCAGTTTCTCGATCAGCTTGGATTTCTGAACCTGGTAGGGGATCTCTGTGACAACAATCTGCCACTGGCCGCGACCAAGTTCCTCGATCTCCCAGCGCGCCCTAAGGCGGAACCCGCCCTTGCCGGTGCGGTAGGTCTCGGCCATGCTTTCCGGCGGTTCGACGATGACGCCGCCGGTGGGGAAATCCGGCCCCTTGATATAGTTGAGCAGCGTGTCGTCGCGGGCATCCGGGGTCTTGATCAGGTGCAGGCAGGCCGCGATGACCTCGTCGAGGTTGTGCGGCGGAATATTCGTCGCCATCCCCACGGCAATGCCACTGGCGCCATTGGCCAGCAGATTGGGAAACGCCGCGGGCAGCACCACAGGCTCGCGCAGGGTGCCATCATAATTCTCCCGGAAATCGACCGCGTTTTCCGACAGCCCTTCCAGAAGGGCTTCGGCGGCCTTGGTCATCCGCGCCTCGGTGTAGCGGCTGGCCGCCGGATTATCACCGTCGATATTGCCGAAATTGCCCTGCCCGTCGACGAGCGGATAGCGCACCGCGAAATCCTGCGCCAGGCGCGCCATGGCATCATAGATCGCCGCGTCCCCATGCGGGTGGTAGTTGCCCATCACGTCGCCGCTGATCTTCGCGGATTTGCGGAACCCGCCGGTGGCCGACAGCTTCAGTTCCCGCATGGCAAAGAGGATTCGCCGGTGAACCGGCTTCAACCCGTCACGTGCATCGGGCAGGGCCCGGTGCATGATGGTCGACAACGCATAGGTCAGATAGCGTTCGCCAATGGCGCGGCGCAGCGGCTCGGCCAGTTCCATGAGGTCCATGTTGGGGTCTGTCGTCTCGTCGGACATAAATGCTGTGTAGCCAAGCCCGCGCGCGCCGTAAATCGCCAATCGCGCATTCGGCGCGGCGAAATTCCCCGCAATGATGACTCGCCGGATTTCGGAACCCGCGCTATGATACTGACGTTGTTTGCGTATCCAGAGATCTCCGGGGGGATCAGGTATGAAAACCTATGTCTGGCTGTCCTTCGCCTTCATGGGCTGGGCCTATTATGAAATCTCCGGCGGGGCTGATTTCCAACCGCAAGAGCGCGACGCCAAGGCCGACGCACCCACCGAAGAGGCGGAACCGTCGGTGATCGCGACCCGTGCCGATACGTCGGCTCTTTCGGCGATCGCCCCCTCCGACGGCGACGCCGCGCCCTCCGTGACGCCGGCCGCCTATGCCGCGCCACAACCGCAGCCCGCCGCCGCTCTC
>PR_CR_10_Liq_2_inCRDRAFT_1000540_pt1 | contig 10510 bp, 10 predicted proteins | sample PRCRCaboRojoPR_FD_10245 | JGI IMG/M metagenome (IMG submission 10245) | reverse complement strand
GGTCCGGCTCGTCGCGCAACAGGTTGTGCAGGCCCGCGGCAAGGTCAAAGCCTTCCTCCAGCGCGGTGACCAGAACCTTCTTCCACTCCTTGGAAATCACACCGCCCCGGTTGGCCACGCCAATCACCAGCGTCTTGGCCCCCGCGGCCTTGGCCTCGGCCAAGGTCATATCCGTCAAGCCCAGATCGGCGCCACAGCCCTCAAGCCGCAACTGCCCCACGGCATTCTCGGGTCGCCAATCCCGGATACCGATGGCCACTTTAGCGGCCAGCATATCGGGCGCATCACCCAAGAACAGCAGATAAGGGGTCTCGATCATCGACATGGCAGCACCTCTCGCAGGGGAATCAATGTTTCATGGCAGTTTGCGATGCAAATGCTGCGAAATCCTACGGAAATCCCACACAGGCGCAAGAATGGCGCAAATATCTGCTAAAAGTTTTGGCTCATTGCGAAGTTTCTTCCATTTCTTCGGCCAAAACCTCGGCTTGCAACATCCCCGGTTGCGCCATGCCGATCACACCAGTCGGCACCACCTCGCCGGTTTCTTCCGGCGCCTCGCTGCGCACACGCCGCGCCAGCGCAATCAGGGCCACAACAAGCCCAACCGCCACCACGACCATGGGCAAGCCCTTGCCGCCCGCCATGGGCACCACGTTCGGCCCGATCAGGATGCCTGCCACCTGCCCAAGCTGCATCAAAAACGCCATCGTGCCGCTGGCTGGCACGATCTGCCCGGCACTCAACTGGTCATTGGCGTGGGCGGCAAGAATCGAATAAACCGGCAGGGTCGCCGCCCCGATCACGGCAAAACCCACCACGATATGCCCCGGCGCGCTGTCCAAAACCATCCACATGGCCGCCAAGGCACTCACCCCGGCAAGGCCGATCACCACGTAACGTCGGTCCATCTGGTCCGAGATCCAACCCACCGGGTACTGCACCACCGCCGCCGCGATCATCGCCACCACCAAAACGCCCGAGGCCTGTGCCTCACTGAAGCCCGCCTGCAAAGCGTAAAGCGGCAAGGCGATGAACCACGCCGAAACCCCCGTCGCCATCACCACGATNCCCAACACCGCCACCGGCGAAACCTTGTAAAGCCGCTTNACCGGCATCCTGTCGGGCACCGTGTAATCCGGTGCGCGCACGCCCGACAAAAGCAGCGGCACAATCGCCACCGACAACAGGATCGACGACAACCCAAACAACAGCGTCCCCGACGGGTCGGGAATACCCACCATGGCCGTCCCNAGGGCCGGACCCGCCGATTGAATGATGAAATAGACCGACAAGACCTGCGCCCGGATGCGGTTCTCCGCCTTGGCGTTCAGCCAAGACTCGCTAATCACGTAAAGCCCCGGAAAACAGAACCCCGCCAAAAGGCGCATCGCGCTCCAACTGTAAGGGTCACTGGTCAGAAGGTGGGCAATCGCCGCCACCGACACCATCGAGGCCAGCGCCGAAAACACCCGGATATGCCCCACCTTCTCGATCAACCTTGGCGTCAGGATGGTGCCCGCCAAGGCCCCCAATGGGTAACAGGCCTGCATGATCGAAATCGACAATTCGGAAAAGCCAAGGGTGCTGGCCCGGATCGTCAACAGCGTCACCAACAGCCCGTTGGCCACCATCAGCATCAGCATCCCCAGAAACAGGGGCCAATTGTCAATCAAAGCACGTCGCATACCCCATGGCTGCCACGCTTGGAAAGGCCGCGCGCTTCTGTTCCCGACGAAAAATGGTCGCATCGAAACCAGTTTGCGCAAAGAAGGCCGCAAGGCCTGATGAGCGCGCGGCCTGTTAATCCGCTGCACTGCCGCATTCGGCACCGACGGAATACCGACGCAATACCGACGTTTTGCCGACCGGGGTTCTTTCGTGATTTCAGGGCGTTAACCGCGATTCGGCACAGAGTGCCAACTGACACGATGCTGCACTGCGTCACAAAACCGGGTTGCAGGTAGGTATGCAATTATATACCGCTGACGCGACCGTTCTTGAAACTTTTGAAAAGGTGTCCGAGATGAGCTTCCGCCTCCAACCCCCCGCCCCCGCACGCCCCAACCGCTGTCAGTTGTTCGGCCCGGGCTCGAACACCAAGCTGTTCGAGAAAATGGCCGCCAGCGCCGCCGATGTGATCAACATCGACCTCGAAGATTCCGTCGCCCCTTCCGACAAGGACGTGGCCCGCGAAAACACCATTCAGGCCATCAACGATGTCGACTGGGGCAACAAGTACCTCAGCGTCCGGATCAACGGCCTCGATACCCCGTTCTGGTACCGCGATGTGGTTGACCTGCTTGAAAAAGCTGGCGACCGCCTTGATCAGATCATGATCCCCAAAGCCGGCTGCGCCGAAGACATTTATGCCGTCGACGCACTGGTGACCGCGATTGAGGCCGCAAAAGGCCGCTCCAAGCGGATCAGCTTCGAGGCGATCATCGAATCCGCCGCTGGCATTGCCCACGTCGAAGCCATCGCCGCCGCCAGCCCCCGGATGCAGGCCTTGAGCCTCGGTGCGGCGGATTTCGCCGCCTCCATGGGCATGTCCACTACTGGAATCGGCGGCACGCAGGAAAACTACTACATGATCCGCGAGGGCGAGAAATACTGGTCCGACCCGTGGCACTGGGCGCAAACCGCCATCGTCGCCGCCTGCCGCACCCATGGACTGCTACCGGTCGATGGCCCTTTCGGCGACTTCTCGGACGATGACGGTTTCCGCGCCCAGGCGCTGCGCTCCGCCACCCTCGGAATGGTTGGCAAATGGGCCATCCACCCCAAGCAGATCGCCCTTGCGAACGAGGTCTTCACCCCCACCACCGAGGCCGTGCAAGAGGCTCGCGAAATCCTGCAAGCCATGGAAGAGGCCAAGGCCCGTGGCGAAGGGGCAACCACCTACAAAGGCCGCCTTGTCGATATCGCCTCGATCAAGCAGGCCGAGGTGATCGTCAAACAGGCCGAGATGATAGAGGCCATGTAAGCCGCTGCAATAGCACATGAAAAACCCCGGCGGCCCAAGGCTCACCGGGGTTTTCTTTTCTCTATCGCCCAGATCAAGCCGCCGTCGGCAGGATCACGATCTCGACCCGGCGGTTCTGGCGCTTGCCTTCCTCGGTCAGGTTGGAGGCCACCGGCTGGTTCTCACCCCTGCCATAAGTCTGGATGCGCTCAAAGGCCACACCACCATCCATCAGCACATCCGCCACGGCGTTCGCCCGCCGCTCGGAAAGCGCTTGGTTATAGTTGGCCGAGCCCGTGTTGTCGGTATGGCCAACCACCTGCACCGTAGAATCCGGATAAGACCGCAGATTATCCGCCACCGTCAGCAGATCAGACCGCAGCCCCGGATAAACCGTGGAGCTGTCCACGTCGAACAGGATATCCTGCGGCATGGTGACGATCAGGCGGTCACCCGTGTTGGTGATCTGCACATCGTCGTTGTCCAACTGTTGGCGCAGCTCGGCCTCTTGCCGGTCCAGCGCATTGCCGACGGCCGCGCCACCCGCAGCGCCCACAGCGCCACCAATCACCGCGCCCTTGGCCTTGTCATCGCTGACCAAGGCGCCAAGCCCTGCCCCGATCACACCACCAAGCACCGCACCACCTTTCGTGTTCTGGCGCGGATCGTCGCCCACCCGCGCCGGATCAGTACAAGCCGTCACCGCCAGAAGGGACAGACCCGAAAGGGCCAGAATAGTCTTTTTCGCTCGCATCGTATTTGCCTCGTGAAATGATGCCCAAACGCTCGGGCTTAAGGGCAAAATAAGCAACCGCCGCGCATTCCCCAAGCTGAATCAACGGGGAAATCGGCGGCATTTCGCGCATACTGACCCGGCCTAGGCCTCAGCCCGGGCACTTTCCCAAGCCAATATGGCCCGTTTGACCGGCAAACCCCAATGATAGCCGCCCAAGGCCCCCGACTTGCGCAGGGCCCGGTGGCACGGGATCAGGAAGCTGACCGGATTGCGCCCAACGGCGGTGCCCACGGCGCGCACAGCGCGCGGGTTGCCGATAGCCTGCGCGATATCGGAGTAGGTGGTCACATGCCCCGATGGGATTTGCAGCAAGGCTTCCCACACCTTGATCTGGAAGGGCGCACCGATCATGTGCAGCACCGCTTCGCCGCGGCCCGCAAAGGCGGCCTCGACCCATGGGGCAATTGCCTCGGGCAGCTCTTCGAACCGCGCCCCGGGCCAGCGTCCGGACATATCCTCCCATGTCCAATCGCGGCCGAATTCGCCCGTAAAGGCAAGGCCACACAACCCGCGATCTGTCCCCATGGCCAATGCCTCGCCAAAAGGACTGTCGAACCAACCATAGCGAATGGTCAGGCCCGCACCGCCCCGGGCATACTCGCCGGGGCTCATCGCCTCCCACCGCAGGAACAGGTCATGCAATCGCCCGGTCCCCGACAGCCCCGCCTCATGCGCCGCCTCGAGAACCGTGTGCCGTTCGGCCAACAACGCCTTGGCATGACCAAGCCGCAGATATTGCTGATACCGCTTGGGCGAAACACCCACCCAAGCCGAAAACACCCGCTGGAAATGCGCCGGGCTCATATCCATCCGTGCCGACAACGCCTCAAGCGACAGCGGCGCCTCCGCCTCATCCATCAGATCAAGCGCCCGGCGCATGACGTTATAATGATAGGTTTGCTCTGATCCAGCTTCTGACATCGCGGGTCCTCATGTCTGTTGACCATCAGATTAAGCGCCCCACGCCCCCACTGCGACCCGAATGTTGCGCATCCTCACCTTTCGGGGCATATGGGTCGCCATGGCAAAGCAGCTTGATTACCACACGATCCGCGAGATCTTCACCCGCTTTCACGCGGCCGAACCCGAACCCAAAGGCGAGTTGGAGCACGTCAACGCCTATACGCTTGTCGTGGCCGTTGCCCTATCGGCACAGGCCACCGATGCTGGCGTCAACCGCGCCACGCGCGAGCTGTTCAAAGTCGCTGATACCCCGCAGAAAATGCTGGATTTGGGCGAGGACGGCCTGATCGAGCATATCAAAACCATCGGCCTTTACCGCAACAAGGCCAAGAACGTGATGAAGCTGTCGAGGATCCTTGTCGAGGAATACGACGGCATCGTTCCCAACTCTCGCGCCGCCCTGCAATCGCTTCCCGGCGTCGGCCGGAAAACCGCCAATGTGGTGCTGAACATGTGGTGGCACTACCCGGCGCAGGCAGTCGATACCCATATCTTCCGCGTCGGCAACCGCACCGGCATCTGCCCCGGCAAGAACGTCGATGCGGTGGAACGCGCCATCGAAGACAATGTGCCGGTGGATTTCCAACAACACGCCCACCATTGGCTTATCCTGCACGGGCGCTATCACTGTAAGGCCCGCAAACCGATGTGCCCTACCTGCATCATCCGCGAGTTCTGCCAATTCGAGGAAAAAACCATATGACGAAATACCAAGCCGTCGGCATCGGCAACGCCGTGGTCGACGTGATCTCCCAAGCCGACGACCATTTCCTGACCCGCATGGGTATCGACAAGGGCGTCATGCAATTGGTCGAACAAGAACGCGGTGAGTTCCTGTTCGACCAAATGCAAGACCGCACCCAGATGCCCGGCGGCTCGGTCGCCAATACCATCGCGGGGCTGGGGGCCTTGGGCCTTAAAACAGGCTTTATCGGCCGCGTGCATGATGATGAACTGGGTCATTACTACGCCAATGCCATGACCGACGAGGGTATTGATTTTGTCAATTCGCCCGTGCCCAACGGCGAACTGCCCACCTCGCGCTGCATGATCTTCGTGTCGCCCGATGGCGAACGCTCGATGAACACCTACCTCGGTATTTCGTCAGAGCTTGGCCCGGATGACGTCGACGATGATGTGGCCGGTGCGGCGGAACTGCTGTTCCTCGAAGGCTACCTCTTCGACAAACCCAAGGGCAAAGACGCCTTCCAAGCCGCCGCGCGTGCCTGCCGCGCAGGTGGCGGCAAAGCGGGGATTTCCCTGTCTGACCCCTTCTGCGTTGATCGCCATCGCGGCGATTTCCGCAAGCTGCTAGGCGAGCTGGATTTCGTCTTGGGCAACGAACACGAATGGAAATCGCTCTTTGAAACCGATGATCTGGGCGCAGCACTCGAACAAGCCGCCAGCGAAAGCGGCCTCATCGTCTGCACGCGGTCTGGCCACGACGTGGTGATCACCGAAGGTGACGACAGTATCAGTGTCCCGGTCAGCCCCATCGCCCCGCTCGACACCACCGGCGCGGGCGATCAATTCGCCGCCGGGTTCCTGTTTGGCATGGCCAGCGGCGCGCCATTGGACGTAGCCGGGCGCATGGGCTGCATCGCCGCGGGTGAGGTCATCACCCACTACGGCGCAAGGCCACAAGCGGATGTGAAGGCACTTTTTGCCGCCGAAGGCCTGATCTGAGGACCTAGCCGAACTTGCCTTCGATGAACCGCCGGGCCTCGTCACTGCGCGCGGCGGTAAATATCTGCTCAGTCGGCCCGACCTCCAATAGGCGCCCCAAGTGGAAATATGCCACGCGGTCGGCGACGCGGCGCGCCTCCATCATCGAGTGGGTGACCACCACGATGGCATGATCGGGCTTCAGATCGACCATCAACTCCTCGACCTTGGCGGTCGCGATCGGGTCAATCGACCCGGTCGGCTCATCCATCAACAAGACCTCGGGCTGCGTACTGAGCGCGCGGGCGATGCACAACCGCTGCTGTTGACCGCCCGAAAGGTCAGCCCCATCCATATCATGCAGGTGGTCCTTCACCTCGTCCCAAAGATGCGCCCGGCGCAGGCAATCCTCCACATGCACCTCCAGATCGGCCTTGTTGCGCATCAACCCATGAATTTGCGCGCCATAGGCCACGTTTTTCCAAATGCTCGCGGGAAACGGATTGGGCTTTTGCGCGACCCAGCCGAACCGCCGCCGGTGCATTGGCGGGTCGATGCCCGGATCATGGATGTCCTGACCACTCATCTCGATCCGACCATCAATCACAACACCCCGCGTGCTGTCATGCATCCGGTTCAGGCACTTGAGGGCGGTGGATTTGCCACAGCCTGATGGCCCTATGAAGGCCAGTATCTCATTGGGAAAAAGATCGAAACTCACGTCGATCAAAGCATGCTTCTCGCCGTCGCCGTACCACAAATTGACGTTTTGCAGCGTCATGAGGGGCGGCTGGTTGCTGCGTGCTAGCGGCTGTTGAATCTCGTTGTGTTGGGTGTCGAACATCAGACCTCTCCATCTCGGGTTTGGCCTTATTGTCCGACAGCCTTGGAAGACTGCATTCGATCTAGATCAAGGAATCGGATTCTTCACAAAAACTTCACAGATCGCGCCGTCACTCGCCCAGCTTGGCATGCACCTCATCAAGGTCGATCTCACCAATGGGCATCTTGTTCGAAGGATCGTCAAAGTCGTATTTGAACAAGGCGAAATCGCGATGATAAATCTCTTTCACCAGATGCATCGAAAGATCGTCGAAATAATCTTCCACCGGATGTGCCCGCTTCGGCCCATGGCCTTCACTTTCGTTGAAGCGCGGGATCGTCTGCAAGTCCACGTCATGTTGCGTTTTGATCGCACCCAATACCTCGCCCATCCCGTCGTTGAAGGACTCGGTCCAGAAAATCTTGTCGTAGGTACCGCCATTTATGATGAACGTCGACACATGCCCCGACATCGCCGACCAGTGGATATCCGGGTCCATCGGCCGCCGCCAGCGGATGGTGTCGCGGGCGAACAACAGAAACCGGCGGAAGCTCTGGATCTGGTCGAACTCCTGCTTGCCATCCTCGCCGCCCACTTCAATCCCGTATTTCTGGATCAAAAGCGGCACCAGCTTCCCGCGATAGCGTTTGCCGTTGCGCTGAATGCCGCAAATCTTGTCGAAAAACGACGACAGGATGCGCGTGTAAGGGTTCCGCACACAGGTAAAAGCATAAGAAGTATGGGTTTTCACATTCGCCTTGATCAAAGGCTGGCTGTCTTCCCGCGCCCATTTGTGCAGGCCGGTTTCGGCATCGTGTATGTCACCATCAAAGAACTCGCCATGATCAGAATAATACATGATCTGACCAATGGTCGAACAGGCGCATTTCGGCACCACGCGATAGACCACGCTTTCGCTTTCGGTCATCCATGTTCCGGGAAATCCCATGCTCGCAGCCTCCGCTGTAAAATCCCTTTTTCGGGTTATTAGGTATTTAAACCTTTAAAAAATACAAAGAAACCCTGTTTATTCAGGGGCTGTTCAGGACTATCAATGTAAACAACAATACGAAAGAAGGTAAACTGTTTCGAGCATGGCAAAAATTGCGTTCATACTTCTGTGCCACAAGGATCCGGACGCGATCATCAAACAGGCCAATATGCTCACCGCAGCCGGTGACTATATGTCGATCCACTTCGACGCCCGCGCCAATCCCGAACACTTCACCAAAATCCGCGAAGCCCTTGCAGAAAACCCCAACGTCACCTTCGCCAAACGCCGTATCAAATGCGGCTGGGGCGAATGGTCCTTGGTGCAGGCCACGCTTTACGCGGTCGAGGCCGCGGTCGATCAATTCCCGCGCGCAACGCATTTCTACATGCTGTCCGGGGATTGCGCGGCGATCAAATCGGCCCACTATGCGCATGAATTCCTTGATGCCAACGATGTCGATTACATCGAAAGTTTTGATTATTTCGAAAGCGACTGGATCAAGACCGGCATGAAGGAAGAACGGCTGATCTACCGCCACTTCTTCAACGAACGCTCCCAGAAATGGCGCTTCTATGCCACGTTCAATCTGCAAAAGCGCCTGGGCCTCACCCGCAAGATCCCAAGCGATATACAGGTCCAGATCGGCAGCCAATGGTGGTGCCTGCGCCGCCGAACCATCGAATGGATCATCGACTTCACCCGCCGCCGCGACGTTATGCGCTTTTTCCGCACCACATGGATTCCCGATGAAACCTTTTTCCAGACCTTGGTGCGCCACCTCGTGCCGGAAAAAGAAATCCGCACCCGAACCCTGACTTTCCTGATGTTCACCGACTACGGCATGCCGGTGACCTTTTACAACGATCACTACGACCTGCTACTCAGTCAGGATTTTCTTTTTGCCCGCAAGATCAGCCCCGAGGCAACCGAACTCAAAACCCGGCTGGGCGCGCTTTATGCCGATGACGACGCGGAGTTTCAGATATCCAACGAAGGCCGCAGCCTGTTCAGGTTTCTCAGTGGCCGGGGCCGCATCGGCCGTCGCTTCGCCACCCGCTTTTGGGAAACCGAAAGCACTCTAGGCCGCGATCGTGAGCTGATGATCGTGGTCTGCAAGAAGTGGCACGTTGGCAAGCGCCTGCTCGACAAGATCCGGCAACTGACCAACATTCCCACCGTCGAATACCTGTTCAACGAGGAATCGACCCCGCTTCCCGATCTCGGCGGTATTCAGGCCACCCTTGGCAAACGTACCCGCCATCGGCGCGCACTGATGCGTATGCTGTTCGACTACTACGACACCGACCGCCTGATCGTCTGCATGGATCCGGGCAACCTCGACCTTCTGCAAGATTTCTGCGGTGATCGGTCGACCACAAAGCTTTTGGAAATCCAAACCAAGTTTTCCGACGAATATCTCATCGGACACGCCATGCGCGTCGGCCTTGCCGGCGAGCAGACACCGGACGAAACGCTTGAACGCCTGCTGCCCACGATCCGCGCCGACATGGTCTTCGAATCCGACCGCATTCGCGATGCCGAATTCGAAAATCACAATATTCTGCGTGAGGGTGACCACACCGACCAGCACGCAAGCGCGATCGCCCCCTTTCTTGATGTTCCCCATGACAAGGCGCTAGAGATTGCGCAGACCGATCATCTCTTTGCCGATTAAGGACGTTCACATGCCCCATAGCTACGACGATCAGAACATCTTNGCCAAAATCCTGCGCGGTGAGATNCCGAACGACACNGTNCTGGAAACCGAGCACAGCCTTGCCTTCAACGATATCCAACCACAGGCCCCTGTGCATGTTCTGGTGATCCCGAAAGGCCCCTACGTTTGCTACGATCACTTCGCGCAAACCGCGTCGGATGCCGAGATTCTCGATTACACTCGCGCCATTGGCGAGGTCTGCAAACTCAAGGGTGTCGAGGATGACGGCTTCCGCCTGATCTCGAACGCGGGAGAGGCCGGCGTGCAAGAGGTTCCGCACCTGCACGTGCATATCCTTGGCGGGCGCCCCTTGGGTCGAATGCTGCAAAAGGCCTGACCGCTCAGGCCTTTCCCTCCANTCCATCCGCTGCGGCGGCGCTTGCGCCGGGGATACGCATCTCGAAGGTGCCCCGCACCACGGTATAGTCGTAATAACCCATGCGCGCGATTGGCTGGATCTTGGGAATGTCCAGCTTGCCGTCAGGCGTGATAACGCCATCGTCCACGCGGATACGTTCGACCCGGCCATAGACGACATCCACCGTTCCCACGTCTGAATCCCCCGGTAGGCGGTGCGTGGACAGGTA
>PR_CR_10_Liq_2_inCRDRAFT_1000539_pt1 | contig 10515 bp, 10 predicted proteins | sample PRCRCaboRojoPR_FD_10245 | JGI IMG/M metagenome (IMG submission 10245) | reverse complement strand
GGCGCAAGCCGGCCGCGGATCCGGCGCCCACGGCCTGAGCGGGGCGCGTGCGCCGTCGCGGTTTGTGCCGCGCGGCGGCGGGCGCTCAGCGCAGCTGCGGCAGGATCTGCGAGAAGCGCGCGATGGCCGGAAAATCCCGAACATCCCGCGCCGGCACCCGCGAGTCCGGTGCGCTCACCGCCAGCAGCCAGTGGAAGCCGTAGTCGCGGGCGGCGTGCAGGACCTCCAGATTGTCATCCACGAAAAGCGTCCGCTGTGGGTCGAAGGGCTCGATCGCCTGCACCCGCGCCCAGAAGCCCGGCGCCTCCTTGGCCAGCCGCAGGTCATGCGCGCAGATCACCCGTTCCAGGCGATCCCCGAGGCGGGTGCGCCGAAACTTGAGATCGATGGATTTCTGGTGGGCATTGGTCACCAGCACCCGGCGCTTGCCGCAATTGCCGAGGGCGTCGAGGAACTCCGCCACGAAGGGATGCGCAGCGATCAGATGCTCCACCTCGGCCTTCAGCAGCGCAATGTCCAGACCCAGTTCCCGGCTCCAGTGGTCGATGCAATACCAGTCCAACGTGCCCTGGATACGGCGATACTTGGGCAGCAGCGTATCCTTGGCCTCGGCCAGGCTGACCCCGATGTGCTCGGCATAGCGCCTGGGGACGTGCTCCAGCCAAAAATGGTTGTCGTAGTGCAGATCCAGCAGCGTGCCGTCCATGTCCAGGAAGACCGTGTCGATGGCGGCCCAGTCGAGCTGCGGGGCCTGGTCGTGGGGCTGGGACATGCTGGCGGCCCGGCGGCGGTTGGTGGTCTGCGCAATGCCGTGCAGCATACCCGACCCCGCTCACCACGCGCAGCACCCAACGGACTGCGGAGGCATTGAGCCCATGAACAGACAAAAACCGCGGGTCCTGGCCCGCCGACTCGCGGCCCGCTCCCGCATCTTCCGCGTGGAAGCCGTGGATCTTGAGTTCGCCAACGGCGAGCGTCGCACCTTCGAGCGCATCCTCGGCGGCAACGACTCGGTCATGATCGTCCCCGTGGACGCCGACCAGAACCTACTCCTCGCGCGCGAGTATGCCGCTGGCAGCGATGACTACCAGCTCGGTTTTCCAAAGGGCGTGGTGGACGCCGGTGAAGACATCCATGCCGCCGCCGGGCGTGAGCTGCGCGAGGAGCTCGGTCTCGCCGCCAGGCGCCTGGACACGGTGCACCGGGTGAGCGTGGTGCCCGGCTATATGCAGCACGGCAGCCGCATCGTGCTGGCGCGCGACCTCTACCCCGACCCGCTGCCCGGCGACGAGCCCGAGCCCATCGAGGTCCTGCCCTGGCCGCTGGCGGATGGCGACGGTTTGCTGGAGCGGCCCGATTTCACCGAGGCGCGCTCCATCGCCGCGTTATTTCTGGTGCGCCGCTTCCTGGCGCGCGAACGCCGGGTGTCGGGGGCCGGTTGACCACCGCGATCGGTGCCGGCCGCCCGACCCGGGCCCTGACCTTTGAGGTAACAGTATGATCCGCGAGCTCAGGCGCCGGCATCGGTGCCGTCACAGCCTCGGTGGCCCGGGCGGCCGGACCGGCAGCCCGGCGGTGCTTTCGGTGCTCGGCCCGGTCGTCGGTCTGGCCATCGGGCTGATGACAGGCGCCACCGCCGCGCTCGGTGCGCCCGCCGCCGGCGTCGATGCGGACGTCACCACGGCGCTCGGCGCGGACGATTTCCCGCGCGAGCAGCCGCTGGCGTATCCCGCGTGGTTCAAGGAGCCCTTCCTCAACCTGCGCGACGATCATGCCGAGGCCGTCGCCGCGGGCAAGGACCTGGTGGTCTACTTCGGCCAGCGCCGCTGCGCCTACTGCCACAAGCTCATGGATGTGAACTTCGGCGCACCGGACATCGTCGATTACACCCGTGCGCACTTCGACATCGTGCCCGTGGACATCTGGGGTGTCGCCGAGGTGACCGACCTGGCCGGCAACAAGCTGACCGAGCGCGACTTCGCCCTGCGGGAGGAAACCAACTTCACGCCCTCGCTGGTGTTCTACGACGCACAAGGGCGCGAGGCCCTGCGCCTGCGCGGCTACTATCCGCCGTATCAATTTCGCGCCGCACTGGAGTATGTGGCCGATGACCATTACCAGCGCGAGTCCTTCCGCGACTACCTGGCCCGCGGCGACAACCGCATGGTGTTCGGGCCCGCCGATTTGAACGACCAGGACTTCTTCGAAGCACCGCCCTACAATCTCGATCGCTCCGGCGTGCCGAGCGATCGCCCGCTGGCGGTGTTCTTCGAGCAGGGCGACTGCCACGCCTGCGACGTCCTGCACGGCCAGGCCCTGGAGGAGGTGGAGTTGCAGCGCCAGTTCGGCGAGCTCGACAGCGTGCAGCTGGACATCTGGTCCGACACACCGGTGGTGACACCACAAGGGGAGCGCACGACGGCCCGGGACTGGGCCCGGGATCTCGGCCTGTTCTATACACCCTCGCTGCTCTTCTTCGACGAGCACGGCCGGGAGATCCTGCGTGTGGATTCGGTGGTCGGCTTCTATCGCCTGCGCAACGTGCTCAACTACATCAGTAACAAGGCCTATCTCGACGAGCCCAATTATCAGCGTTGGCGCTTGTCACGGGCATTCTGAGGGTGCGAGCGCCTGCGCCGGATGGGGGCAGCCGGCACGCTTGACCGACCGGCGGCACGCGATGGTGCGGCCTCAACAGGCCACGGGTGCCAGGTGCGGGTCGCGCTGTAAGCGCAGGAAGTCGCGCCGCAACCCCGTCAGCCGATCGATCAGCCGTCGGCGCTGGGTGTCGGTAAAGGTGGCGTCGAGGCGCACCAGCAACTCGGTGACGCCGCTGCGCAGTTGCGCCTGGCTGCGCGCCAGCGCCGCTGGCATGTCGCTGTAGTCCACCAGCCAGTCGACCAGGAAGGCCTCGATCTGCGCCGGCGCGGCGTCCCGGCGCAGCAGGGCGATGAGCTCGCGGCGCTTGCGGTCCCGATAGGCATACCAGACGTCGGTCTCAGGCAGGTCGGCGACCACGGCGCCGACGATGCGGCGCTGGTTCGCGTCCAGCTCGCCGAGCCACCAGCGCAGGTTGTCGGCATAGCGCTCCACCCGTTTGGCGACGCGTTCCGCCTCGGGGCGGGCGCCGGCATCCGCATCCTCCTGCGCCTCTTCGCGAAAGCGCTGCGTCAGGGCCTGGATCTGCGATTGCTCCAAATCCGCGAGCAGCGGTGCCGCGGTGGCCGCCGCGAGCGTGAAATGGCGGCGGTAGATGCGCTCGAACTGGTCCAGCAGACAGTGCACATCCTCGCGGGTGAAGCCCTTGCGGGCATCGTTCTGCGCGCTGTCGAAAAAGGCCGCAAGATACGGCAGCTCCGCCTGACGGTGCGTGGCCAGCGCCGCCCTCAGGGTTGGCGACCAGCGCTCCATCTGGGTGCTATCCAGCCCGAGATAGTCGTCGGCATAGCGCTCGATGAAAAAATCCGCGGTGTTGTACGCAAGCTGCATGGTCGAGCAGCCGGCCGCCAGCAGCGCGGCGGCGGCCGCCGCGAGCAGGCGCAATCGCAATGGGGCGGATGAGAGCATGGTTGCGGGCATTCCCGTCGTCGACCGCGGTTGTGCGGCCCTCGCTGAGCGCAATATAACAAGCACCCACAGGGCATCGCAGGTGGCGATCCCATCACATGCAGCGATGCGCGTCGCTCCACCGCCCATCGCCGCCGGCCGGGCCGCGGCTACAACGCCATGCGCGGCGCCGGCGGTCTCACCGCCGCGGTGATGGCCCCGGGGCGCGTCGCGGTGGGTGATCGCCTGGTGCCACCGGCGCCCGATGCCGCCGAAACCCACCGACCCCGACAGCCATGAGCACAGACCACAGGAGCCAACCGCATGAGCCCTTCCGCGGATAGCGCACTCACCACCTTCTACGACGGCGGCTGTCCGCTCTGTAGCAAGGAGATTGCGCACTACCGGCGCCTCGACCGTGCCGGTCGGGTGCGCTGGGTGGACATCACCCGAGACACCCACGCCCTGGCCGCCGTCGGCCTGGATCAGGCCACCGCCATGCGCCGCCTGCACGTGTGCGATGCCACGGGCCAGCTCGTGCAGGGCGTGCCCGCGTTCGTCGCCATCTGGCGCCAGCTGCCGGGCTACCGGCTGCTGGCGCGCGTGGTCACCGCATTACGGCTCACCGGCGTTCTCGACGCGGCTTACCGGCGCTTTGCGGACTGGCGCTTCGAGCGCCGCTGCCGCGACGGCAGCTGCCGCATCTCCGGGGGCTGAGGCTCACGCTTNTCGCCGTATCACCCGCCCGCATGTGTGCGCCCCCATCGCTCGGCCGCCCCGATGCCGCCGCCGGCAATCCAGCCCTCGCAGCCATGTACGCCGCGGGTCCACGTCTGTGGGCTACGCGGCGACGACGCGAGCGTCCAGTGAACGCCGCCGCGGGCGTGTGCCATGCATGAGCTCTCGGTGTGCCAATCGCTGCTGGATCAGGTGCAGCGCATCGCCGCCGATCACGGCGCCGATCGGGTGGAGCACATCCGGCTGCGCATCGGTCCGCTGTCGGGCGTGGACGCGCAGCTGTTGCGCAACGCCTATCCGCTGGCGGCCGCCGGCACCATCGCCGAGGGGGTGGTGCTCGACATCGAGCCGGCACCGGTGCGGGTGCACTGCACGACCTGCGGCGCCGAAACCGAGGCGACGCCGAACCGCCTGCTCTGCGGCGCCTGCGGCGACTGGCACACCCGCCTCGTGAGCGGTGACGAAATGCTGCTGGTGAATCTGGAACTGCGCGTGCCCGATGATGCGGGCACCGGCCGCTAGAGGCCCGGCGCCGGTCGCCGGCCATCGGCAAACGCCGATCCCGATGCCGCCTCGCCCGAGCAGGCGGGCGTGCGCTCCGCGCCCCAAACAGGGTCAAATCGGCCATCGGCGCTGCTATAGTCTCGCATTGAACCTGCCGTCAATCCGGAGCTGATTCATGTGTGACACCTGTGGCTGCAACGTCACGTCCGGCAACGAGCACCTCGTGCGTCCCGGCGGTAAGCATGCCGAGACCGCCTCGGGCCGTGCCGCGGTGGAGGTCTTGCAGAGCCTGCTCGGCGAGAACGACCATCAAGCGGCGCATAACCGCGCGCACTTCGATGCCCGTGGCATCCTCGCCGTCAACCTGATGTCCTCGCCGGGGGCCGGCAAGACCAGTCTGCTGGAAGCCACCATCGACGCGCTGGGGCGCGAGCTGCGCATCGCCGTCATCGAAGGCGACCTGGAAACCGAGAACGACGCCGAGCGCATCCGCGCGAAGGGGGTCGCGGCCATCCAGATCGCCACCGGCAGTGCCTGCCATCTGGACGCGCACATGGTGCACGACGCACTGCATCGGCTGGATCTGACCGGGGTCGACATCCTGTTTATCGAGAACGTCGGCAATCTGGTCTGTCCGGCGAGCTTCGACCTTGGCCATCATCGCAACGTCACCCTGCTGTCGGTGCCCGAGGGCGATGACAAGCCGGCCAAGTACCCGGTGATGTTCCGCGCCGCCGACTTGGTGCTGCTCACCAAAGCGGATCTGCTGCCGGTGCTGGACGACTTCGATGCGGCCCGGGCCGAGCGCTATCTGCGCGATCTCGGCACCGCCGCGCCCTTACTGTCGCTCAGCGCCCGCCGCGACGACGCGCATCTGGGCCCCTGGCTCGATTGGCTGCGCGCCGAGCTCGCCGCGCAGCGCGAGCGGGTGGCGAGCGGCGCCACCGGGCGCCCGGCGCTGCAGCCCGACGGCGCGCTGCTGCACGGCGGTCATGCCGGGCACGGGCACGGGCCTGCGGCCGGCGAGCCCCCTGCATCGCAGGATCATGGCCACCACCACGGCCATACCCATGCCCATGGCGCTGGCGAACGGCGTCGGGCAGAGCCGTGAGCGGGCGCTGAAGCCCCCAGCCTGTAGTATGCTTGCCCCGCGGTAACAGGCGGCGCAGATCGCCCCGCAACGGACACATCCGCAGCCTTGCGCTCTGCGGGTCCAGTCCATTGCAGCACCGCGCCGACAACCATCCATCATCGATTCTGGAGGATGCCCAACGTGGCTATGCAAGCCCGCACCGTAATCCGCACCGTGGGCCTCGTGTCTGCGCTGCTGCTCGCACCCGCCGTGCAGGCGGTCGGCTTTGGCGACATGTTCAACCCGGGCCGTTGGTTCGGCGGCGACAACGAGGACTACTACTACGACGAAGGTCCCTACGGCCCCTATGGCCCCTACGGCCCCTATGGCGGCTATGGTGCGCCCGGCTACGGCGCCCCCTATGGTGCACCGGGCTATGGCGCGCCGGGCTACGGCTACCCGCCGGCACCCGGCTATGCGCCGGGATACGCCGCGCCGGCCGCACCCGGCACCTCAAGTGCGCCCGCTACGACAGGCGATGACGCAAAAGAGCGCGAGATCGAAGCCCTCAAGCGCCGTATCGAGCAGCTGGAGAGTCGCCAAAGCGCCCCCGCGCCGGCCCCGGGCGGCGCCGGCGATGCCTGGCCCTCAGCGCCCGCCTTCCGGCCCATGGACCAATACTGATGACCCCAATACTGCTGCTTTCCCAACCGCTGGCCGCGGCAATGGCCGGCCGCCGGGCCCGGCCCGCCGCGGCGATCACCGCCCGGGCAGCCCGGCGCCTGCCGCCCCTCCTGCGTGCTTTCCTGTTCTCGCTGGTCGCGATGCTGATGGTCGCCGGCCCGGCGCAGGCCGACGATGGCTACGCCGTGTATCAAAGCGACAGCAGCTTCGAAGACGTCATCGACGGTCTCAAGCTCGCGATCCAGGAGCGCGGCATGTACATCAACAATGTCATGCACTTGGACGAGATGCTGGAGCGCACGGGCCAGGACCTCGGCATGGCGGAGACGATTTACACCCATGCCCACTCCATCGAGTTCTGCAGCGCCGTGCTGTCGCGCAGGATGACGTCCGAGGATCCCACCCGTATCGTCAACTGTCCCTTCATCATCGCTGTCTATACGCTGCCGAGTGAGCCCGAGACCACCTATGTGGTGCACCGGCGCATCCCCGCCGAGGAAATCGAAGCGAGTCCCATCATGGGCGAGGTCGCCGCCATGCTCGAGGGCGTCGCCGAGGGTGCCGTCAGCTGGTAGACCGATGCGCCACGCGCCCGCGCAAGGTCTTTTGCGCGGCGCGCTTTCCCCTCGCCTCGGGCGCGGCCCCCGTTTCGGCTCCATCGCCAGCGCCCCAGGCGCCGCCAGACCCAGCCCCGCTGAGCGTGCCGGGCTCCTGACCGTCGGTCTCCCCCGGGTCTCCCCCGAGGTCTCGCAGGCCCGGGCCGGCGGCCGGTGGCCGGCTGTGCCTACACCCCCTTAGGCTTCACCACCGCACCCCGGCGGCCGAGATCCCCGCCCGCCGTCACCCCGCCCGCGAAAGCTCGCGCCGGCCATCGGCGTATGCCGGGGGAGGCCCGTGTCCCCACGCCATCCAGGCGGCTTTCGGCGATCGACACCGGCGTCCGCACCAGGGCGCCGCAGCGCAAAGATCAGCCGCGACTTGATCCAGGTCTAGTCTCCGGGCCCAGGCGACCCGGGCCTTGAACTATATTTCCTTGACAGGTGATGAATCACCTGTTCCACGATTTTCAAATCTTCTAATAAGCCAATCGAGACCACTCGCCCGGCGCAATGTCGGGCCACACCCTCATCGACCACCCGCGGGTGGAGGAGAGCACCGTATGACCGCCGTACAGATCGCTGGCCGCGAGGTCCACTTCAACAAAAAGGGCCTCTTGGCGAGCTTCCTGGACTGGGACAACGACCTCGCGGAGGCGCTGGCCGCCCAAGAGGGCCTCGCGCTCACCGACTGCCACTGGAGTGTCATCAACTTTCTGCGCGAATACTATGCCTTCCACGAGATGCCGCCGTCGCCGAAGGTGATCATCCGCAGCATCGGTCACGAGGTCTCGCGGCACAGCCCCTGCACCCGCAAGAATCTGGAGGGCCTCTTCCCCGGCGGTGGCTGCAAGCAGGCCTGTCGTATCGCCGGTCTGCCCGCCTACTACTGTCACGCCTGCTGAGGGACGCCGGGGGCGCCGGGCTTCAGGCACCAGCCTGAGACAGTCCAGGCGCACCGCCCGCGCCGCGACGATGCGGGCGGTCACCGCGGACAGCCCCCCAAATCCAGACGGCGCGCGCCGCGTCGGGATCAATCCGCAGCCGCGGGCAAGAGCTGCAGCGTGCGCTGCGCCGTGCCGGGCGCCGGCCCGTGCCAGGGCCAGACGTGGCCGTCGACGCCGAGCCAATCGTCGAGTTGGTCGGTGCGGTAGCGCGAGAACCGATGCCCGGATTGACCGAGCGGCAGGCTGCCACGGGTGGCGGACCAGTCGGTGGGTGTGTACACCACGCGCACCGAGGGGATGTAGCCGATGCGCTGGGGTGCCAGCACCGAGGCGTTGGCGACGTTGACCGTGGCATTATCACCGCCAATGCCGATGGGGCCGACGCTGAACAGGCGCCCGAGCCAGGGCCGGGCGGCGAAGGCATGGCGGAAGGTGACTCCCCGGAGCCGATCCAGCCGCTGGGATCCTGCGGGCAACAGCGCATCCAGGCGTGCGCGCGCCGCCAGCAGCGCCTCGCGCCAGACATGGGCCGGTCCCTCTTGCAGCTGCGGCGTTTGCGTATCATCCCAGAAGCTCGAGGATGCGCTCCGCAGGGCTTCATCCAACGGCCCGTAGGTGCTGGCGTCGAGCTGCATCAGCATGCGCAGATCGTCGCCGAGCTCATCGCCATAGAGGGCCTGATAAAGCGCCGGCAGCAGGAGTCCGAACAGGGCGCCGGCGCGGCTGTCGGGCGAGAAGTCGCCGCGCCAGTGCAGCAAGTCCTCTTCGGCGATGCGGGCGGCCTCGGGGTCCAGTGCCCGCAGCGCCGGCAGCGTTCGGCGCAACGCGTCCATGAACACCTGCGCGCGCAGGCTCTCGCGGTCCGCCTGCATGCGGGCCAGGGCGGGGGCATCCGGCGCATCGGCGGCGTCCAGCAGCGCGTGGATGCGCGCCGCCCGGTACGGCGGCAGCCAGCTGTGGCCGACAGCACCCGCCGTGAGCAGCGGCACGCTGCGATTGTTGGCATTCACCAGGCGGCCATCGGTGGGGTTGGTCGCCCCCGGATTGGCGGCGAACGGCTGCCAGCCCTGCCAGCCGTAGCCGGGCTCCCATCCCGGCATGGGCAGCATGCCGCTGCCGCGTCCGCGTTGGGGCAGGGTGCCCGTCACCTGCCAGCCGATATCGCCGTTGCGATGGGCGATGACCAGGTTCTGCGAGACGTGGCGCAGGTCGGCGCCGGCGGCCCGGGCCTCGGCGATGGTAGTTGCGGTGTTGAGCCGCCACAGGCCCGCCAGCGCCCGCTCCGGCAACTCCAGGTTGCGGCGCAGTGCGAGCGCATCGCCGACGTGTACCGTCGGCAAGCCCAGCGGATTGTCCGGGCCGATGACGGCGTCGATGAGCACGCCGTGGCTGGAGCTGCGGATGTGCAGCGGCTCGGGCGCAGCGCGGTCCTTCACGGGGATGTGCTCCGTGCGTACGCGCAGCCGCTCCCAGCCGTCCGCCCGCCGCACGGCCTGGCCGCTGGCATCCAGTTGCTCCACGAAGAGGTCCTGGGTGTCCGCCGTGACCGTGGTCATGCCCCAGGCCAGGTCGTCGTTGTGACCCAGCAGCACCAAAGGCACTCCGGGCAGGGCAAGCCCGGCCACATGCAGGCCCGGGGCGATCAGCTCCAGCTCGTACCAGATGGCCGGCATGGATGGCTCCAGGTGCGGGTCGTTGGCGAGCAGGGCGGTACCGTCGCCGGTACGTCCGCCGTTGATGGCCCAGATGTTGCTGGCGCCACCCCGCAGCATGGGCGCGATGGGCAGCCGTTGCGCGATCGCCGGCGCATCCGGCGCTGTCCGGGCCAGGGCGCGATAGTCCGGCAGCTCATGGGCCGTGCGCGGCGCCGCCACGCCCACATCCACCGGAAAGAGCTCCAGCGCCCTGGCGTTGCCGAGGCGGGCGGCCAACTTGAGGAACGATAATTCCTCGCGCAGATTGACGCTGTTGATCCAGGCCATGTACTCGCCGATGACCAGGCTGTCCTCGGGGCGCCAACGGGCGGGGGCAAAGCCGGCGACGAGGTACTCCAGCGGCAGCCGGCCGGCCGCTTGGTCGATATAGGCATTGACGCCGTCGGCGTAGCGCAGCAACAAACGCTGATATGCGGGCTCCAGCGCCGCGTAACCCTCACGCGCAGCCAGCGGCAGCCCCATGGTCCGATAGAAGCGATCCGCCGGCAGTGCGCCCGCCCCGAAGACCTCCGCCAGGCGCCCGCCGGCGAGTCGGCGCAGCAGGTCCATCTGCCACATGCGCTCGGCCGCCACCATGTAGCCCTGGGCGAAGAGCGCATCGGCCACCGAATCGGCCGCGATGGTGGGCACCGCATGCGGCCCGAAGGTGAGGGTCACCGGTGCCCCCAGACCCGCCAGCGCCAGCGTGCCGTCGTATTGCGGCTCGGCGCGCT
>PR_CR_10_Liq_2_inCRDRAFT_1000536_pt1 | contig 10534 bp, 10 predicted proteins | sample PRCRCaboRojoPR_FD_10245 | JGI IMG/M metagenome (IMG submission 10245) | reverse complement strand
GCGATGTTAGGCACATAGTGCCCATCCATGATGTCAATATGATACATATCGGTATGCGTATCGATGGTTTGGATGTCCGATTCTAAACGGAAAGGGTTCGCCACCATCATGGATGTCGAAAATGTCATCATACCTTCCTCCTTGGATGGGCATGTATTGAGCCTAAATCGTTAACAAAACGTTAATTCGTCTACGTTTTATTCAGTGATGAGTGCCAGTGGGACAGGGATGTTGGCTTCCACGGATTCTCCCGCTAAGTAGTCGAGTGCTGCTTGAGCCGCTAAACGACCAATTTCAACGGGTTGTTGTTGAACGGTGGCGGATAATTCACCGTCTTGGATCGATTGCAAGGCATCGGGAATGGCATCAAACCCAATCACAGCCGACATCGATAAGTCGGTGACGCTGTTGGCTAAGATGGCTTGAACGGCACCGAGTGCCATTTCATCGTTGGCCCCAAAGATACAAACAGCTTCCGGGTTTCCTTGAGCGGCTAAGAAGTCTTCCGTCACAGTTTGACCTTCAGATCTTGACCAACTGGCCGTCGCGGTTTGATCGATGTTGCTGGCGCCAAAGACCGATTGGAATCCGGCACTGCGGTCAATCGCAGCGGATGCGCCGGCTTGACCGGTGAGTTCTAATACAGGATAGTCTCCCCCACAAATGTCTTGAAGATGTTCGGCGGCCATTTCGCCCCCTAAGACGTTATCCGATGCCACGTGGGACACGACTTCGCCAGAATCGGCGGAACGGTCCACGGTAATGACCGGAATACCCTCATCGTTCGCCAATTGAATTTGGGTTCCGACGGTGGTTGAATCCACAGGATTTAAGAGGATAAGATCCACGCCTTGCGCAATCAAATCTTCAATTTGTCCTGCTTGAGTGGCGGCATCATTGTCCGCGCCTAAAGACACGAGTTCATAATCCGTACCTTCTAACGCTTCTAAGATACCTTCTTCAATGTCATTGAAGAATGGGTTGGTGAATGTGGACGCTGCGAAGCCAATGGTGGGAGTTCCGCCCCCGCACGCGGCCAATGTGACGACGGCAAATACCGCCAATAATGCTGCTAGTAATTTTCTCATAAAGAGATCCTCCTTCGCGTTTAAGGTCGCCACCTAATTGAGCGTTGAGAGTCATAACCTTGATGCCTTATTTTTTGCGGTCGGCAATGACGGCAATGATGATGATCAGTCCCGTCACGAGCTGTTGGATGTACGCCGAGACGCCGAGTAAATTAAGTCCGTTGTTGATGATGGCGATGATGAAAGCGCCGATGATTGTGCCACTGGCTCTTCCTTTTCCGCCTGATAACGAGGCCCCGCCAATGACGACGGCCGCAATCGCATACAGTTCATACATTTCTCCGGCCGTTGGGACTGCGGAGTTGACGCGACTGGTTAAGATGACCGCCGCGAGGGCACTCATAAAGCCTGAGATCATATAGATGAATATTTTATTTCGTTCCACATTAATGCCGGAGAGTAAGGCGCCTTTTTCGTTGCCCCCGATGGCATAGACGTGTTTTCCAAAGACGGTTTTTTTCAAGATGACACTGAAGACGGCGAACATCACGAATAAGATGACCACGGGTGCTGGAATAAACCACACGTACCCACGGCCGATCCAGGCGATGAGGCCTTCATCTCCGAAGCGGGATATGGGGACGCCGTTGGATAAGATCAGGGTCATCCCCCGCAGGGAAATCATTCCACCCAATGTGGCAATGAATGGGGGAAGCTTTCCTTTTGAAATCAATAACCCAATCAGCATGCCCACCAGAGCCCCTGCGGTGAGGGCCCCTAAAATGGCGATGCTCGACGGGATGCCCGCTTGCATCAATAACGCCGCCACCATCCCGGAAAATGCCAGTGAACTTCCGACGGAAAGGTCAATACCACCGGAGATAATGACAATCGTCATCCCAAAGGCAATGAGGCCATTGATGGAGGCTTGTCGCATCACCGACAAAATGTTAAAGGAGCTTAAGAATGCCGGAGATAAGATGCCCATCACGATGATCAACATGATCAAGCCGATGAGGGGAATGTTTTGTTTCACAAATTCCAATGCTTTTTCTTGGAATGAGGGGGTTTTAACCTCTTGCATACGTGTTACCTCCCATCATGTGGACCATGATGTCTTCATCTTTGATGTTTTGGTTGGCCATTTCTTTCATCAGTTGGCCTTCGCGTAAGACATAAATACGATCGGCCACCCCTAAGAGTTCCACAAGTTCACTGGAGACAAGAATGACCCCATAATTTTGGGCTTTAAGTTTAAAGATTAGGTCGTAAATTTGCTTTTTAGATTTCACATCAATGCCCCGGGTCGGTTCATCCAAGATTAGGATTTTAGGATGCGTGGCAAGCCATTTCGCGAGCACCACTTTTTGTTGATTCCCGCCGGAAAGCTGATGAATCTGTTGCGCATTGGAATGCGACTTCACTTGGACTTCTTGCGTGTAAGTATCGACAAATGATTCCGTTTTTTTATCGTCGACAAAGCCATACTGACTGAGCGCTTTTAAGTTGTTGTAAAGGACATTATTGGTGATTGATTCATCCAAGAAAAGCCCTTCTTCTTTGCGGTTTTCAGTGACGTAGCCTAGGCCCAGTTTTTTGGCCTGAGCCACCGACTTAATCTCCACAGGGTTTCCGTCGATCTCTAAATGCCCTGAATCAAACCGAGTGACCCCAAACAAAGCGTTCATCAATTCGGTCCGGCCGGCCCCAATAAGGCCTGCAAACCCAATGATTTCACCGGCATGAAGTTTGAAACTGATGTCATTAAACTCTCCCGCCCGGGCGAGAGATTTCGCTTCCATCAGACACACGCCAGGCTTGACTGTGGGTTTATCGGGAAATAAATTCCCCAGTTCATACCCCACCATGTTTTTAATCACCGACTCAAAGTTCATTTTCGCGATGTCTTCGCGGACCACCAGCGCCCCATCTCTTAAAATGCTGATCGAATCGCAGAGTTCAAAGATCTCTGGCAGACGATGCGAAATGTAGACGATGGATTTACCTTCTTTTTTTAAGACTTTAAGGACGTCAAAAAGTTGGGATATTTCTTTGTTGGTCAGGGCGGATGTGGGTTCATCCAAAATGATGAGTTTAGCTTCTTCGAGGAGTGATTTTGCAATTTCAATCAACTGTTGAATGCCCACCGAATAAGTCTTAACGGGGACATCGAGGTTGACATTGATGCCGAGACGCTTAAATACTTCAGCCGCACGACGACGCTCTTCATCGGCATCGATGAAAAGCCCTTTAACAGGTTCTTTGCAGATAAACAAATTCTCAAGCACGGTCATCTCTGGGAATAAATTGAGTTCTTGATTGACAATACTGATGCCCATTTTTTCAGCTTCTAAGACATTTTTAAAATGCACTGGGGCATCATCAATAAAGACATCCCCGGACGTTTGATGTTCAATGCCCGTCAAGATTTTGACCAGCGTGGATTTGCCGGCCCCATTTTCACCAATTAAGGCATGAAACTCATTGGGTTTTACTTCAAAATCAACGTTCGTTAACACCTGAACCGGCCCAAAGAATTTATCGATGCTTTGCATCTTTAAATGCATCACTCGGCTCCTTCAGCAAAGAACACATTGGACTGCAAGATGACATTGGCGTAAGGACTGACTTCACCGGTCCGAATCACCGCTTTGACATCGTGTGAGAGTTCTTTGAATGACTCATGTGAGACTTCTTTTTTGTCCCGGGTAGATAGTCTTTGATCGATGGCTTTCGCCATCGAAGGATTGTGGGAATGAATTTCTTCGGCGATGATGTAAGCTTCCACATACATATCATCCAAGACCGCATCTAAGACATCGATGAATGATGGCAAGCCGGGCTTAACGGCCAAATCAATGCGTAAAACATGGTCCGGCACCGGCAGCCCCGCATCGGCAATGAGGATTTGATCTTTATGCCCTAAGTAACTGAGCACACTGGCAATGTCACTGTTTAAAATGCCATGCTTTTTCATACGGATTCTCCTTTTAATTCAGCATATGCCCCTTGCGCACCCATTCTTTGACACGTCAAACTGGCAACGACGATGCCTTTTTCCACGGCGGCTTTAAGGGGTTTTTGTTGAGCCAGTGCACTGACAAATCCTGCGATGAAGGAATCGCCCGCCCCGGTGGTGTCAATCACGTCGATGGTTTGAGCCGGCACGTGAATAATGGTATCTTCACTCGCATATTTCACGCCATCTTTGCCCAAAGTGACAATCACTTTTTCAGGATATTGAGTGAGAACGGTCTCGATTGGAACGTTCCCAAAAATGGCCAAAATTTCATGCTCATTCGGAATCAAATAATCAATGGACGGGATAAGTTCTAAATCAAACGTCTCGGGCGCAGGCGCAGGGTTTAACACCGTTTTGATCCCTTTTTGATGCGCCGTTTTTAACGCGTATGTGATCCCGTCATGGTTGGTTTCGAGTTGTGTCACAAGAAAATCTAAGTCAGGATGGGTTTCAAAGAAATGATCCACATCGTTTGGAGTGATCGTGAGATTGGCCCCAGGAAATACCACGATTTGATTTTCACCTTTTGTGAGTTGAATCACCGCGAGGCCCGTGGGATCATCATGCGTCAACACATCACTCACCAGCGCTTTTTGTTCTAAACTTTTTTTCGCCTTTGCGCCCATGGCATCAGGCCCAATGGCCCCTAAGAATACGGTGGAATCATGAAGGGCTTTGAGTAATACGGCTTGATTGGCCCCTTTCCCGCCATCTAATACTTCGTAGGTGTCGGCAAACCGGGTCTCACCGAGTTGCAGTGGACTGTTTAATTGATAGACTAAATCGACATTGATGCTGCCAATGACTCCAATCTTCATGAGGCCTCCTAAGCGGTGCTTTCACGGATGATCAGTTCGCCCGCTTGAATCACATTTTGGATGGGTTTATCATCGTCCATGACGCATTCAAAAGCGCATTCACACATGCTATTGATTTGTTGGTCGATGGTGGTGAGTCTGGGAACAATTCTGGATGATAGATCGATGTTATCAAAACCTGCCATCCGGATTTTGCCAATTTGACCTTGGCTGGATAAATCATTTAAGTAAGTCATAATCTTTAATGCATCGTTATCATTTCTGGAAATAATTCCCCGAATGTTGTGGGTGGAAACGTAGTCGGTGAGTCGAGTTAAATCGACGGAATATTTGGATCCATACCGGTATTCATAAGGCTTGCGACCTAACTCTTCCAAGCGGTCCTTGAATCCTTGAATCCGTTCAAGGACGGATACGTTTTCTCGCTTACGGGCAAAGAACATAAGATTGCCGGGTTCAATTTCGGCCAAATGACTGGCCATCAAATACCCGTTTTGGTAGTTATCCGAAACGACGGAGTGAATGGTTTCATACGGTCGGTCAATGGAGACAAAATTATGAGACTGAGAGTGTTCTTGAACGTCCGCTTCTTCCATTTCAGACCGGCAGATGATGATGCGGTGAATGAGGTAGCCTTGAATAAACTGAAGTGCTTTTTTTTCAATCTCCAAGTCGGATCGCGTGGTCTTAACAATTAAACTGTAGCCTTCGGCTTCCGCCAGCTCATCCAACTTTTTAATGATCTTTAAAAAGAAAGGGTTATCAAGATCTGGCACCAAGACGCCGATTAAGTTTGGCTCTTGATTCCTTAAATGGCGGGCAAAAGAGTTCCGGACATAATTGAGTTCTTTGATGGCTTGTTCAATTTTCGCTTCTTTGTCAGGACTGGTTGAAATCCCCTGTAAATACCGTGATATGGTCGATTTGGATACACCGGACTTATCCGCCAAATCGAGAATGGTCACTTTTTTTGTCATCCCTAATCCTTCTTTGGGAACGTTCCCAAACTTGAACTGTCTACATTGTATAACGCTTACATTAATTTGTCAACACCCCACACATTCGCATAAAAAAAATAGACCTCAAGTTGAGGTCTAATCCCCGATGATTTTGATGAGGACGCGTTTATCGCGCATGCCATCAAATTCACCGTAAAAAATTTGTTCCCAAGGACCAAAATCAAGCTTTCCTTGCGTCACGGCAACCACCACTTCGCGCCCCATAATTTGCCGTTTTAAATGCGCATCGGCGTTATCTTCATAGCCATTATGGGCGTATTGATGGTGGGGGTGTTCAGGCGCTAACTTTTCCAAAAACACTTCGAAATCTTGATGCAGTCCGGATTCATCGTCGTTGATAAACACACTCGCCGAAATATGCATGGCATTGACTAAGACCAATCCGTCTTGGATGCCGCTTTTTACAAGGGCTTCTCGGACTTCGGGGGTGATGTTTTTAAATGCGCGTCGCGTGGGGGTATGAATCCAGAGCTCTTGACGGAACGATTTCATTTAAAAATCGTATTCAAAGGTGTCTTGAATGCCTTTATCTTCGAACCACAGGGCGCGTTCTCTTTGGAACGTGTCTTCCGCATCGGACGCGTGCATGAGGTTTTGAATCATCCGGCCTTCTTCGTTGGCTTTTTCATAGGAGTCATTGCCATAACGCCCGCGAATGGTGTTGGCGCCGGCGAGGGCAGGATTGGTGGCCCCTAAAAGTTCGCGCATGCGGTGAATCGCTTCCCCTTCGTGGCTTAGCACCATGCATTCGACGGTTTCACCCACAAACTCTTCTAAAATAGAGTTAACGAAATCATGGGATTTCAAGCGGTGAATGACCTCATCGTAATGGGTGAGGATGCGTTCTTTGGTGACGTTGACGGCTTTCGTGTCTTCCACGGTAAAGCCCGCTTCTTCGATGATTTGCAAAATGTTGCCTTTCAGCTTGCGCTTTAAGGCGTCGGGTTTGAAAAAGACAAATGTTTGAGCCATAAAGATCTCCTTTGTTAAAGAATGTTAAGGCTGCGTCAGCAAGCCATTTTTTTTAGGTTTTCTTATTATAATTATACCGTAAAATGTGAGGAGGTTCCAATGATTAAAGTTCTCTTTGTCTGTGTTCACAATTCGGCGCGCTCCCAAATGGCCGAAACCTTTTTGAATGACCTCGGTGAAGGGCTGTTTGAAGCCGAAAGTGCAGGGCTTGAAGCTGGCACACTTAACCCTTATGTCGTGCGGGCCATGCGGGAAGTAGGCTATGACATCTCCAAGAATGAAACCAACGATGTGTTTGATTATCACAAGGAAGGACGCATCTATCAAGCCGTCATCAAAGTGTGTGACCAAATCAACGGGGAACGCTGCCCGATTTTCCCTAAGACTTTGATCAATGAAAACTGGAACTTAGAAGATCCTTCCAGCATTCAAGGCGACGATGAGGCGATCATGGAAAGAACCCGAGAAATCAGAGATTTGATTCATGAGCGTGTGGTGGCTTTCATCGCCGAGCATAAAGCCTTCGCAGAATCAAGAAAAAGCGCATAGATATGCGCTTTTTTTATGGGTTAAGGATTGATGTTTACGATGTTGTTGCCGGCCAGCTCTAACGAGACCGTGTCGCCGACTTCGAGTCCAACGATGATTCTTAAGACATCGGTATTGACATTCGAGACGTTGACCGCATAGGCCCCGTCTTCTAACGTGATCCAATAGACCGTGTTGCCTTCTAACACATAAGAATCCAGATCAAGGATCTCACCAGAGACGGTGGAGCGTTCTTGGTTGGCCACGGAATCAATGTTGAGCAAGTAATCGTTGTAAGCCCCCGTTTGCGTTTCGGCGATGCCAGAGACTTGAAGATCTCTTGCATTCATGAAAACGTGCCGGATGATGCGCCCGTCTTGGCCTTTGATGAGGATGTAATAGGTCGCTTCATCGGCGATCGAGACCGGAACCGGGAAGGATGCGGAAATGTTGTTTTGCGGAATGAGCGTCAAGGTTTTATTCATGGCCGCCACTTCGGTGGCGCCAGGGAATGAATACAGCGTCGATTCTTTGGTGCGCATGTTGACGTAGGCAAACCCGACGGTGGATTCATCGCCCCCCGCACTGGTCATGCCAGTGAAATGATAGAGTTCACCGCCGTTGATGACGGTTCTTCGTCCGGGGGAGGGTCTTAAGACGCCCACTTGGTTAAAGATGGAGTTAAGGAAGCCTTCTCTTAAGGTGCCGTAATAATTGAGTTGTTCTAAGACGAGATTATCATCATAGACATTGTCCACAAAGGCGGGCACCTCGTTGACATCGTAGACGTTGGTCTCCCCGGTCACCGCATCCACGAGGGCAATGGCGACGACGTCTCTCCCGCCGTTCACAAAAATGGTGGGCAGCGCAAGTTGGACCACAAAATAGGGATGCCGGTCTTCATCGATTTCAAAATGCACGGCAATCCGTTCGTATTTGGTGGTGCCATTGTAATAGACGTGTCTCAAGAGGTCTTGCGAGAAATAGGCACTTTCAACATATTTGAGGCCCGTACCGTTTTCATTGGTGAGATTGATCAGTTGGGTTTCTTCGGTGACTTTATTGATCAGAATGTACCCCGCCGTCCCCACATCTCGGTTATTGATCCATTTAAAAATATCCCGGTATTCGAGTGGGGCCACCAAGTGTTGTTCACCTTGATATAAGATGTCGCTGTATGATCCCACTTGGAATTCACTCCCCAGGCCTGGGAATTCCCCGAGTTTTAAAACCCCAAGGCGCTCCCCGTAGGCTTTATCGACGACCGGCAGTGTGTCGGCATCGATGGTATCCACTTCCGCCGAAAAGGTGTTGGATGCCGGGGTCACCAGGGCCGCGTAGGCTTCCGCATGAAAGTACGTGCGGCCCCCAAAAATGGTGTAAGCAAGAGTAAGAATTCCCCCGAGGATGCCGAGTAGGACAAACCAGCGATCGGAGATCGGCAAGCGGTCTTTAAAGCCTTCCCGTAACAGGTAAAGCAGCACCCCAAACACCACGAGGATGATGAGCACAAAAGATAAGTATCGTAAGTTGAGACGGTTTAAAATGATGTAATTGGCCAATAAGGCAAACAAGATGAAGTTCACGGCCAAAAGAATCGCCGAAAGTGGAGACAACGATAGGTTGGCCAGTTGCTTCACTTGGACAAACCCTTCATCGTTCACAACCACTTCTTCTTGCGTGTTGGATTGGCTGCGGCCAATCATAATAATATTGACGATGGTCAAGGCTAAAAATGCTAAGAAAATAAACAAATACATAGTATTACCTCCACGTATAGTTTAGCACGAGTGTCACCCCCAGTGGGCTGAGAGACTATGGGAATATCCCCACTTTTTTGAAAACTTTTCAAATAACTGTTGCAATGTTTTCGCGGGGGTGTTAGACTGACACAAAAACTGTGTGGAGTTGGACATGAAAAAGCACACGATGCAAATGCATTTTTGGTACATGACCCCCTAAAGTTTGCCTTCCTGGCAAGCTTCATTTTGCATTGGCTTGTCAGGTCATCCCCACTCACATTTAACGCGTGATGCGGAGGCCTAACGAGCCTCCGCTTTTTTATTTTCAAGATTCACCGAAAGGAAGAACTTCATGGATATCCCCTCAAAGAAATATGGATTTTTTACGGCCAGCGCCATGGTCGTGGGCATTGTCATTGGCTCGGGTGTGTTTAAAAGTGCCGGCGATGTCTTGAATGCTTCAGGTGGTGATTTACCGATCGCCATTTTGGCCTGGCTCATTGGTGGGCTCATCATTATCATCAGCGCGTATGCATTCAGCATCGTTGCGCTCAAGAAAACCAAATCATCCGGTATCATCGATTACGTCGATGATATGTTTGGCCCTAAACTTGCGTACTTGGTCGGGTGGTTTATGCAATTTGTGTATTACCCCGTCTTAGTGGGGATTCTCGCGTGGCTCGCCGGCGATGTGACGAACACATTGTTGGGGCTTGAGAATGCCGTATGGCCTCTTACCGCATTTTATTTTACAGGGGTCTATGTCCTGAATTTAGTGTCGCCGAAAATTGCCGGTAAATTTCAAGTCAGCGCGATGGTTGTCAAACTCATTCCGCTGGCGCTGATTGCCGTGGTGGGACTCATTGCGGGCCTCTTTAACGGCAATACCCTGACCGCCATCAGTGAACGGGCCACCAACGTCACCGCCGGGACGGGCGCAGGCTTAGCCGCCGCCGTGGCCGTCACCGCGTTTGCGTATGATGGCTGGATTTTAGCCTTATCGATCACGCAAGAACTGAAAGATGCAAAGAAAAATCTTCCGCGCGCCTTGATTTTAGGGTCGGCATTCATTGTGGCCATTTATGTGCTCTTTTTCATCGGGCTTTCGGGCGTGGTTTCCAACAATGAAGCCATTGTCAATGCCGGGAGTTTGGATACGTCCATCATCGCGGCCGAAAGACTCTTTGGGGTCTTCTTTGGGAATTTGGTTTCTGTGATGATCTTAGTCTCGGTGTTAGGCACCTTAAATGGGGTCAACATGGGGGCCGTCCGCGGGATGTATCAAATCGCCGTGCGCGGGGTGGGGCCACGCCCCGATCAGTTCACCGAACTGACGAAAGCGGATGCCCCGCTAAAAGGCGGACTGTTAAGCTTTGCCGTCGGCGTCTTGTGGCTCGGGTTATGG
>PR_CR_10_Liq_2_inCRDRAFT_1000533_pt1 | contig 10564 bp, 7 predicted proteins | sample PRCRCaboRojoPR_FD_10245 | JGI IMG/M metagenome (IMG submission 10245) | reverse complement strand
CCCCGCCGAGAATATTACGAATGGTTCCGTTTGGGCTTCGCCACATTTTTTTGAGACCAAACTCTTCGACTCGAGCCTCGTCTGGGGTGATTGTCGCGCACTTTACGCCAACACCGTGCTTATTGATTGCCTCAGCAGCATCCACCGTAACCTGGTCATCTGTTGCATCTCGGTGGGTTACAGAAAGGTCGTAATACTCCAAATCGATGTCAAGGAAAGGAAGAATAAGTTTGTCTTTTATGTCTTGCCATATGATGCGAGTCATCTCATCGCCATCGAGCTCGACTACTTTTCCAACAACTTTGATTTTGCTCATTAAGAATTCTCCAGAATTAGCCTAAGTTCGCCCTATAGCCTATCTCGAAATCAACTTTTAGATGTCTAGACCAAAGATTCCCGCCAGGCTTTGTGAAGCTTGGAGAATTTACCGTCTCCAGCAATCAAAACGCTTGGACTATCATCTTCGATAATTCTTCCCTGCTCCATCACAAGAACACGATCTGCTATAGCCACAGTGGAGAGCCTGTGGGCGATAATTATCGCTGTTCTACCCCTCAAAAGAGTCTGCAAACCTTGCTGAACCAACCTCTCAGAGGGAATGTCCAGAGAACTGGTGGCTTCGTCCAGTATTAGCACGCTGGGATCTGCCAAAAATGCTCTGGCAAAACTGATCAGCTGCCTCTGGCCGGCGCTAACCCTGCCACCACGTTTGTTGACATCGGTGTCATAACCATCTGGCAGCGCGAGTATGAACTCGTGCGCCCCAACTGCCTGAGCCGCGGCCGCAATCTCCTCACGCGATGCACCCGGTTTACCGAGAGCGATATTCTCGGCAACGCTTCCCGAAAACAAATATGCCTCTTGGGTGACCATCACGATGTGTTTTCGCAAATCCTCGGAGGAAATCTCTCTCAAATCAATCTTGTCAAGAGAAACCTGTCCCTCTACCGGATCATAAAAACGCGATATCAACTTTGCCAGGGTGGATTTTCCAGCACCTGTGGTTCCCACCAAGGCGATGGTCTGTCCAGCTGGAATATTGAGGTTGAATTTTGGAAGGATTGGGATTTGATTTGAGTAGTGAAACTGAACATCCTTGAAATCCAATTCCCCGCTGATTTTTCCAAGCGAGGCAGGGTTTTCAGGCTCAGGGACAGTAGGTTCCTCTTCCAATACCCCGCTGATTTTTTCTAAAGCGGCGCTGGCAGCCTGATAGGAGTTGTAGAAAATGGCAACTCGCTCAATTGGGCCAAAGAACTGGCGAGTATACAAAATTGCTGCGGTTAGAACTCCGATTCCAAGCTCTCCCTCGATTACTCTGCTGCCACCAAAGAGCAAGACAAAACTCATTGCAACGCTCCCGGTAAAAATCAAAGCTGGGTCAAAGATCCCGAATAGTTGAATCGTTCGCTTGGTGATCTTTCGGTAATCCTCATTCAATTCCCCATAGTGGTCCTGGTTGCGCTTCTCGGTCCTGAATGCCTTCACCGCCCTTATGCCGGTCATGGTCTCAACGAAGTAGACAATCAGTTTTGCCGAGGCCACCCGAGACTTTCGGTATTGCAACCTCGCCGACCGCACAAACCACCTTGTAATGAAATAAAGCGGGATCCAACTTGCTGCCAAAACCAAGAAACTCTGCGGGTCAAGAATTAGCAATGCCGTGCCAGTGAAGATCATGAACATGAGGCTCACAATCATTTCGTTGCCACCGGTGTCTAGAAGTTCACGAATGCTGTCTAGGTCTGAGGTTTGTCTGGCAATTACCCTTCCAGATGTATAACGCTCGTGGAACTCAACCGACAGCTTCTGGGTGTGACGAAACATCCGTTGCCGCAAGTCAAGCAGAACATCCTGATTGATCCTCGCTCCGAAGCGAATGAAGAAGGCCGTGAGAGATGCGGTCGCAATGGCAACTAGCAGATAGCCCCCCACTGCAGTCAGTAGCGGTATCTGATCATCCTCTACCGCAGCTGGTAAGGCAGTATCGAGTGCATAGGCGATAATCGCTGGCCCTATCACTCTCAATCCCTGGGATACGATTCCTGCTCCAAAAGATACAAAAAGACGTTTTTTGACAGGCCTAATCAAGGAAATAAGAAGTCTGAACGACCTGTCTCGAATTCGTTTGGAGTCTTCTTTATTTAGCTCGCTCTGGTCCTCATTCAGTGTTCCGAAGGTGCTCAAATCATCACCTGCTTTTCTGAATCAAAGCTTGAAATTACGAAGCGATAGTGTTCGCTTGATTTCAACAACTCACTGTGTGTTCCGAAGGCTGTGACTTTGCCGTCTTGAAGCAGGGCAACCTTGTCGGCAAGCATCACAGTTGAGGGCCTATGAGCAACAATCAGTGCGGTTGTTCCCTCTAACACCTGCCTCAATGCCTGCTCAACCAAAGCTTCGGTGTCGACATCCAAGGCGCTCAGGGGATCATCCATCACCAAAATAGACGGCTTTGCAGCAACCGCCCTGGCAAGCGCAAGTCTTTGACGCTGACCCCCTGAGAGGCTCATCCCCTCTTCGCCAATGGTTGTCTCCAAACCTTCCGGCAGATCATAAACAAAACCTGCCTGAGCAATCTCGAGCGCCTGATGAAGATCCTTCTCACTGGCATCTGGTCTTCCGAGCAAAACGTTATCTCTCACGCTTGCCGAAAAAAGAGTCGCGTCCTCAAAAGCCATCGCGATCTGTTTGCGTAATTCCCCGAAACTTAGATTTCTAATATCCACGCCATCGATCTCGATTGCCCCTTCGGTGACGTCATAGAGTCGGGTAGTCAGGGCTGTCAGGGTTGACTTGCCACTGCCAGTTATCCCAATCAATGCAACTGACTGGCCTGGCTCAACTGTCAAATCAACGCCGTTGATTAGATCTTTTTGATTAGCTGGAGCATCGGGGTAGCGAAAGTGAACGTTTTTGAATTCTAACTTTCCCTGTGGGTTCTGAATTTGCTGCAAGTTCTTTGACTCAGAGATGTCGATTGGCTTATCGATTACTTCCACAAACCTTTGCACTGCGGCCTTTGCATCCAGGGTGAAAGCGAGAAGAAAACCCAGCGATTCAATAGGCCAGCGAAGAACCATCACTGTTGCGAAATAGCTAACCAAGCCGCCAAGGGTAAGCTCCCCACTAGAAATCAGGTAAACCCCGGCCAGCAGACTAAGCCCGATTGAAAGCTCCGGGAGGAGGATGATAAACAGCCACAGATTTGAATTAAGCCTGGCCTTCCGAAGCTCGGTCATCCTCAGTTCCCTGGCCTCTCTAGAGAACACCCCCGCTGCCTGTTCACCTCTGCCAAAAGCCTTCAGAACCCTGATGCCGTGAACGGACTCCTCAACGCTGGTTGCCAAGTCCCCAGCTTGATCTTGAGATTGACGACTAGCCATTCCATACTCACGCTGATAGTTGAACCCGCGCAGCCAGAATGGTAAGGAGCTGACCAGCAGGATGGTTCCAAGCATCCAGTGGGTATTGAAAAGAATTACTAGGCCAACCGCAATCATCACCACATTTGCAATCAGCAGCACGAAACCAAATGAAATCCACCGTCTCAAAAGCCCCAGGTCTTGAACCGACCTTGATAGTAGCTGCCCGCTGGGCCACTGATCATGAAAACTAACTGGCAAGGTCTCGAGTTTCTCATACAGATGATTGCGCATTCGCGCCTCCACCTGAGTTCCAGGTTCGAGCACAAGCCATCGACGCAGAAGAACTAACACCGCCTCGCTGGCGCCCAAGAATAGAAATAAAGCGACAGATCCAAGCAAGAAATCAACACTTAAATTTTGCTCAAGACCGTTTACTAAATCTCGGAGAACTTGGGGAAGAGCGAGAGCAAACATGTGTGCGGCAATGCCAACAAGCACCCCCAGCATCAGTCTGGGTATAGTTTTGCCTGCATAGGGGATAAGCCTGGCGAGAGTTGCCAACAAACCTTTTTCCTGCATAGCTCCTCAAAACTGATCAGCGTTACAGGCTAACAGTTGACTAGTGGAAAAAATGCCTCTCACCTGTGAAAAACATGGCTATTGAATTTGCCTTAGCCAGCTCAATAACCTCTTCGTCTCTAACAGAGCCTCCGGGTTGAACAACTGCCCTGACTCCCGCATCTATAAGAATTTGCAAGCCATCTGCAAACGGGAAAAAGGCATCGGAAGCGGCGACGGTGTCCTCAACTCTTTCACCAGCTCTGTCAACAGCAAGTTTGCAAGAATCGACCCTGTTTACTTGGCCCATACCGATTCCTATGCTGGCCCCGTTTTTGGCAAGCAGAATCGCATTTGATTTGACCCCGCGAATAGCTCGCCAAGCAAATTCCAGATCTTGCAAAACCTCATTATCTGGACGACTACCGCTGACAAGTTTCCAATCCCCAGCATTAACAACATCAAATCGATCTGACTGTTGAACTAAGAAACCACCCGAAACCTGCTTTAGTTCTGTATCGGGATACCTAAAATCTCCAGCCAGTTGCAAAATCCTCAGATTCTTTTTCTGAGTCAATATTGACAAAGCCTCTGTCTCAAAAGAGGGAGCCACCACAACCTCGGTGAAAACCTCGCTCATCATCTGAGCCATCTCCACAGTTAGCCTGCTATTGACAGCCACCACTCCTCCGAAGGCGCTGACTGGGTCGCAATCAAAAGCCTTTTGGTAAGCCGTTGAAACATCTTCAGCCTGCGCAACACCGCAGGGGTTAGCGTGTTTGATGATTGCAACCGCGGGTTTCACAAAGTCATAAGCAACCCTGAGCGCACTGTCGGCATCAACATAGTTATTGAAGCTCATCTCCTTGCCATGAAGAAGTTTTGCCTGAGCTAGCCCGGGAGAAACACTGCTTGAAGAATAAATCGCGGCAGACTGGTGAGAATTTTCTCCGTATCGGAGAATTGAGCTTCGTTTGCTTGAGATTTCTAATTCAGTTGGAAGGTCAGACTTCGATTCAGCCTCTGATTGATTTGTAGCCATCCATCCACTGACCGCGGCATCGTAGTTGGCGGTTGTTGTGAAGGCCTTCAAAGAAAGGCTTTTGCGCTGATCCAGAGTTGTTCCACCAGCCTTGATTGCATCAAGTATTAGCTGGTAATCATCGGTAGATGTCACAACGGCAACATTGGCAAAGTTCTTTGCACTTGCCCGAACCATTGCTGGACCGCCAATATCAATTTGCTCAATGCACTGGTCAAAATCTGCACCTGAGTTGATTGTTTCAACAAAAGGATAGAGATTCACAATCACAAGCTCGAACGGTTTCAACCCAAGCTCTGCCAAATGCGTTTTATGCTCTGGTTTTCTCAGATCGGCCAACAGACTCGCATGCACGTTGGGGTGAAGGGTTTTCACTCTGCCATCAAGGGTTTCTTGGAAACCTGTCACTTCACTTACCTGGGTAACTGGAATTCCAGCCTCCGCAATCTGCTTAGCTGTTGACCCCGTTGAGACAATCTCGACACCACTGCTAACCAGGTTTTTAGCAAGATCGACCAAGCCAGTTTTATCACTGACTGAAATCAATGCCCTCTTGATCTCTATTCGATCCCGATAATTTAGCGAACTATCCGTTGCCACCGATTTCCTCCAAGTTGATTTTTCCCTCGGCAATTGATCGAACCGCCTCGACCAGCATTGCCCTCTCTTCAATCTTTATCTTTTCGTGCAAAGACTGCTCATCGTCAGAGCCATCGATTTCAACCTGCCTTTGCTCAATGATTGGACCTGAGTCAACCCCAGCATCAACTACATGCAACGTGCATCCAGTTACCTGCTCGGATGCAGCCAGGGCATCCCTAACTGCGTGCGCGCCGGGATATTTAGGAAGTAGTGATGGGTGCAAATTAATCACTCGTGGATAGAACTGCTCTACGAAATTCTTTGGCAGGATTCTCATAAACCCGGCCAAAACAATCAGGTCAGGGTTTAGGTGATTAATATTGCTTGCCAATATCTCCGCCCACTGTTCCTTAGTGGAAAATCTATTTGGCTCGACTACAAAGCTGGGGATCCCATATTCCTCAGCATGGATTAGACCGGATGCCGTCTTATCACTTCCCACCGCAAGCATCTTTGCGGGGTAAAGAGGGTTATCACAGGCTTTCAGCAGGGCTTGCAGATTTGAACCTGAGCCTGAAATTAGTGTTACAACCGAAAGCATTGGATAAGCCTAGCGTTGCCTTTTATCCTCTGGCCTGGCAACAACTAATCCCGCCAAGAAACTGCTTATAAACACCACGGCAAAACTCACAAGTCCGACAGACACCGGGTCCACTCCAACAAATTGCAACCTTCCCGGTCCCATCGCGCCACTTGCAAAAATTGCCAAAAGAGCCAACTGCACACTTGCAACTAGTGCCACACCGAAAGCCAAAGAAGCACTCGCAGCAAATCCGGTTGCATACTCCCATCGAATATCGGCGGTGGACCTTCTAGCGATGACCAGGGCGATTATTGAAAACAGACCTAAAAGCAAAACCACCCAAATTGACCTATCCAGTGTTTCACTGGGTATAGCTCCGAAAACAGGTATTGCTGGCAACGGCCCAAGATTGGTTCCCAGCGGACTAACATTTGAGCCTATTCCGATGGCAAAGCCAGGACCAATCAACCAGGAGGCAACATAAACAACCAGATTCGGAAGAATCGCAAGTTGGCCCATGGTGACCACCACTCCACCCAGAATTGTTATCTGCAGAGCCTCGTAGAGCCGGATTATCTCCACCCAGTTGATTGCTAGTAGAACAGCTGTCAAAACAGAGGCAGCAATGAGCATAAGGAGTGTGATTATGGATCCAGCTCGTATGGCTGGGTCCAGCACGGTTCGGATCGACCAGTGAAGAGATTTTTTCAGTTTTCCCAGACTAGACCTGATCGCTCTTCGTTCAACTGCCTCCGACTGCTCACTAGCTGAGGCAATCATGAAATTTTTGCCAATCAAGCTAGAAAGAATTACCGTAATTGCAAAAATCAGGGTTGGAGAAAAAACCGCCTGCCACTGAACGGCCTGAGCAAATTCGCTATTCGCTGCCTGCGAGACAAGCAAGCTAACAAATCCAAAGCTTGCAATCCCACCGGTCCATCCAAGCACCAATGAACCAGAAGAACTTAGCCTGCTGCCGAGTCTGTATGCCAAAAAAACCGTAATCAGCGTTACGCCCAAAGGCATTGCCGCAATGCTAAAAGCGTCGAACTCAATTCCCGATAGCTCGCCAGCGGGAATCAGAATCTCAACCCCGTGAGCCGCGAACCAAAGATTGGCAGCAATCAAAAAATTGCTTACCCAGGAAAAGTTCGGGTCTGGCTCCAGCAACCAAACAACTGTCAGCGGAGCAAGCGTAATGCCGATTCCGATTGCAATTATTAGCGCCGCTTCCAGTGCAGCCACAATGGCTGGAATCAGCGCTCTGTTCAATTGGCTATAGACCCGCGACGATATCGCGCATCAGCTGCGCGGTCTCACTCGGAGTCTTACCCACCTTCACGCCAACGGCCTCGAATGCTTCCTTCTTAGCCTGCGCGGTTCCAGCTGAACCTGAAACAATTGCACCTGCGTGACCCATGGTTTTTCCCTCTGGAGCTGTGAATCCGGCGACGTATGCAACGACTGGCTTGCTGACATTCTTAGAGATGTACTCAGCTGCCTTCTCTTCACTGTCACCACCAATTTCACCAATCAAAACGATTGCCTTAGTTTCAGGATCAGCTTCAAATGCCTCAAGTGCATCGATATGGGTTGTGCCAATAACGGGGTCTCCTCCGATACCGATACCCGTGGAGAACCCAATGTCCCTGAGCTCAAACATCATTTGGTAGGTAAGGGTTCCGCTCTTGCTTACAAGCCCAATCGGACCAGCGCCAGTTATATTGCTTGGAGTGATTCCCGCATTTGATTTACCTGGGCTTATGATTCCAGGGCAGTTAGGCCCAATCATTCGACTCTTATTGCCCTTCTGAAGGTTGTAATCCCATGCCGCAGCACTGTCGTGAACTGGAATTCCCTCGGTGATGGTGACAATAAGTGGCATCTCAGCATCAATCGCCTCAACCATCGCCGCCTTTGCAAAAGCTGGTGGAACAAAAATCACACTCACGTTGGCATCGGTTTTCTTCATCGCCTCTTCGACTGATCCAAATACTGGAAGGCTCTTGCCCTCAATATCTACTGTCTCACCAGCTTTGCGTGGGTTCACCCCACCGACAATGTTGCTTCCACCAGCAAGCATTCGCTGGGTGTGCTTCATACCCTCTGCTCCAGTCATACCCTGGACGATAATTTTTGAGAGTCTGAATCAAGATAAATAGCCATGATTACCCCTTTGCCAATTCTGCGGCCCTGTCGGCTCCGCCATCCATAGTTTCTGCGAGGGTAATCAGCGGGTGGTTGTAATCGCTAAGAATTTTTCTTCCCTCGTCCACGTTATTGCCATCAAGCCTCACAACCAGTGGCTTGCTTGCGGCACTGCCTAGCTTGTCTAGGGCACCAACAATTCCGTTAGCCACGGCATCACATGCGGTAATTCCGCCAAACACATTTACGAAAACGCTCTTTACTTGCTGGTCTCCCAAAATCACGTCCAGCCCAGCTGCCATCACCTCGGCACTGGCGCCACCTCCGATATCCAGGAAGTTTGCTGGCTTTACCCCACCATGGTTTTCACCAGCGTAGGCAACAACGTCAAGAGTTGACATCACGAGGCCTGCACCATTTCCAATGATTCCGACCTCGCCATCTAATTTGACGTAGTTCAGATCATTTTCTTTCGCCTTGGCCTCAAGTGGATCCAGCTCATCGCGCTCCATCTGCTCACGCTCATGACGGAACTCTGCGTTTTCATCCAGAGTTACTTTTCCATCAAGAGCAATGATTTGACCATCACCGGTTCTTACCAGCGGGTTCACCTCAACCAGCGTGGCATCTTCTTTTTCAAAAACACCGTAAAGCTTCACAAAAACTTCACTTACACTGTCAACCAGTTCGGCTGGGAAGTTAGCCTCCTGCGCGATCTGCTTAGCCTTCGCTAGATCAATTCCCTCATTGGCGCTGATCTGAACCTTGGCAAGTGCTTCTGGACGCTCCTCAGCAAGTTGCTCAATCTCAACTCCACCCTCTACAGAACAAAGAGCGAGGAAGGTTCGGTTTGAACGGTCCAGCAGCACAGAGAAGTAATACTCTTCAGCAATGTCTGCACCTTGAGCAATCATTAGTCGCTTGACTACATGCCCCTTGATGTCAAGTCCAAGAATCGCCTCTGCTGCCGCCTTTGCATCCTCAGGGGTTTTTGCAACCTTGACACCGCCTGCTTTTCCACGCCCTCCAGTTTTGACCTGGGCTTTAACAACAACTACGCCACCGATTTCCTTTGCAGCCGCTTCCGCCTGCTCCGGGGTGTCGACGACAATTCCCCTAAGCACCGGAACTCCATGGGCTTCAAACAAATCGCGGGCTTGATATTCAAAAAGATCCACTGTTTCCCTATCTAAATCCGCTTTGTAGCTCAATCCTAGCGTTGAATTGAAAAACTATTTCTGCACCCGTATGGGTGCAACTTTCACCATCAGTTTCTTTATCTGGCCACTATCAAATCTAATTTCAGCGGTCTGCCGAGGAGGATTTCCATTGACCTGGACAACCTCACCATCACCAAAGCTGTCATGAACTATCCGATCTCCGACAGACAGTTCCAAGTCATCATTGTCTCTGATCTGCGCCGCTGAATTAATCGCTCCCTGCCAACGAGTCACCGGTTTGGCCGCAGAGCTCCGCTGTCGCTCACCAACGGTGTCGATTAGATCTTCTGGAATATCGCCCAAGAAACTACTGGCCATCATCGACTGCTGAGAGCCGAAAAGGGTCCTTGTGAGCGCACAGGAGAGAACCAGTTTCTGCTTTGCTCGAGTCATCCCCACATACATAAGCCTGCGCTCTTCGGCTAAGCCTCCAGGTTCGTCAAAGGCTCTGACATGGGGTAGTGTTCCCTGCTCGAGTCCAATCAGGAAAACTACCGGGTATTCCAAACCCTTGGCNGTGTGCAAGGTCATAAGCGACACCGAACCGGATTCGTCATCCAGATCNTCCTGGGCTGTGGCCAATGTCACATCCGCCAGGTAATCACTCANTGTNCCATCTGGNTTTTGCTCCTGATAGTCATAAACCTGNCCAATAAGCGCNTCTAAGTTTTCAACCCTTGCCTCATCTTGAGGATCTCTNGANTTTTCCAGTTGAGTCTTNTATCCAGAGCCTGACAGCACTTGTTCCAATATTTTTGCNGGTTGCTCAAACTCCAGTTGNTCCCTNGCGTTNGCTAACAACTCGGTGAAGGATTCAATTGCTGATGTGAGCTTTGGTCCAAGCCCCAGCTCAGCTGTGTTCAAAAGTGCTTGCTGAAAACTGATGTCCTTATTTCGTGCCAGCTGAGCTATCTTCAACTCAGTCTTTGCCCCGATTCCCCGAGCGGGGGTGTTTAACACTCTTCTGACCGCCTCGTCGTCACGCGGATTACTGATTGCCACCAGGTAGGCCAGGGCGTCTTTGATCTCTTTGCGTTCATAAAACTTCAACCCTCCAATCACC